>Ga0123327_1001171_pt1 | contig 23044 bp, 19 predicted proteins | sample BioC13SIPDNA_4_FD_89701 | JGI IMG/M metagenome (GOLD analysis project Ga0123327, IMG submission 89701) | Anaerobic biogas reactor microbial communites from Washington, USA - Biogas_R1_B C13 SIP DNA | ecosystem: Engineered > Bioreactor > Anaerobic > Unclassified | place: Washington, USA...
CGTGCAGATATGAAAGTCATATTGGATACTATTGAAAAAGATTTTCCCGGAGCACGCAAACAATTTTTATCCAGTCTGGAAAATATAGGTCCGGATTCATTTTGGTAAAATCAATCGAACGTTTGTTTTAATGCTGGGAAAATGATATAATCAGCTTAATAAATCGGGAGGTGTTATTATGAATAATTTAAAACCTCTTAATGAAAGACAACAAGCCATACTTGATTATATTAAACAACGAATCAAATCTGATGGATATCCCCCTTCAGTCAGAGAGATAGGTGCTGCGGTAGGACTAAAATCCAGTTCAACCGTACATTCTTATCTGGTTCAACTCGAGGAAATGGGCTATGTTCGTAAAGACCCTACCAAGCCCCGTACTCTGATTCCAATAAGTGATGACGACCAGGCTGAGCTTATCAGTGAATCTCTGCCCCTGCCTCTGGTTGGTAATGTTGCCGCCGGCACTCCCATCCTGGCTGAACAAAATATTGATACATATCTGTCGGTTCCCGTTGAAATGGTAGGCCCCGGTACTCATTTTATGCTCAAAGTCAAAGGGGACAGCATGATTGAAGCCGGTATCTTCGATGGGGATTATCTAATAATAAAACAGCAAGCCCAGGCTTCCAATGGAGAGATTGTAGTAGCCATGCTGGAAAACGAGGCTACCGTAAAGCGTTTTTATAAACGTGATAATTTTGTCGAACTGGTACCTGAGAATAGTGCTCTGGAACCGATACGAGCAGCTGAAGTACAGATTATAGGTAAGGTAGCCGGCTTGATGCGTAAAATGTAACCTATTATAAAGGGACCCTTTGCGGGTCCCTTTCATTTTGTTTAGAATTTTGCCAGGTATTCGTTAATTTCCCAGTCATAAACGCGGGAACTGTAATTCTCCCATTCCTTTATCTTGGCCATAACAAAACGTGAATACACATGCTCGCCGAGGGCCTCCTGGATCAGCTTATCCTTGTTCAGTTCATCTATGGCTTCATAAAGATTTTCTGGCAGCGATTCAATGCCATTCATTTTGCGCGTGGCTAAATCCATTTCATAAATGTTCTTCTCTATTGGTTCAGGCGGTTGCAAACCCTCCCTGATTCCTTGTAAACCAGCCTTTAGAATTACTGCCAGCCCCAGATAGGGATTACAGGTAGGGTCCGGACTGCGTATTTCAATCCGGGTACCTATTCCCCGCCGGGCCGGAATTCTAATCAAAGGACTGCGATTTCGATAAGACCAGGCTATATAAACCGGTGCTTCATAACCCGGTACCAATCTTTTATAAGAATTAACCGTTGGACTGGTTATGGCTGATATGGCCTTGGCATGTTTAAGCACTCCGGCAATAAAACTGCGGCAGACCGTGCTCAGTCCATCTTCAGCCGATTCATCATAAAATACATTGGTCTCACCTTTGAAAAGCGATACATGCAAATGCATCCCTGAACCAGCCACCCCATAAATTGGCTTGGGCATAAAAGTAGCATGCAGTCCGTGTTTTTGTGCTACAGTTCTTACTGCTATACGAAAAGTAACAATACTGTCAGCAGTAGTGAGTGCATCTTTATACTTGAAATCTATCTCATGCTGACCAGGTGCTACTTCATGATGAGATGCTTCAATCTCAAAACCCATCTTCTGAAGGGTCTCTACCATATCCCGACGAGCCTCCTCACCTTTATCCACCGGTGGTAAATCAAAATAACCGGCTTTATCATGAGTTAACAAAGTAGGTAAACCATTCTCGTCCAGATGGAACAAAAAGAATTCCGGTTCAGGACCAACATACATCTTGTATCCCATCTCTTCAGCTTCCTGTAAAGCTTTTTGCAGTACATATCGCGGGGAACCCTCAAAGGGTCCGCCGGAGGGGTTGTATATATCGCATATTAATCGGGCAGTTTTTGCATCAGAAGTTTGACTTGACCAGGGCAGAATTAAAAAACTGTTTGGATCAGGTTTCAGATACATATCAGACTCTTCAATGCGAACAAAACCCTCGATAGAAGAACCATCAAACATAAGCTCTCCATCCAGTGCTTTTTCCAATTGATCTACGGTTATAGAAATATTTTTTAATACCCCTAAAATATCAGTGAATTGCAGCCTGATAAACTGAACATTCGCCTCAGCAGCTTTTTTAAGTATAAATTCTTTATCCACCGGTATACCTCCAAAAATCAAACTTACTTGATTAAAACATACTTCTCGTCTACTGGCAATTAATATACATTCATTAAGAATGTTACCAGCATGTAAATGCCTATAGCTAAATTAAAAACTACCCCGGTAAAAAGCCCCAGTAATGAACCAAAGGCTGCCTTTATAGCCTTTTCGGTGTCCTTTACACTAATATATTCACCTATAAAAGCACCAGCAAATGGACCAATTAATAATCCTATCGGTGGTAATAGCAATAAACCGGCAAAGGTGCCTATTAAAGCTCCCCATAATCCCAAGCGTCCTGACCCAAAATACTTGGCTCCCATTACAGTGGAAAGGTAACTGAAAACTATTGATAATAAAGTGAGTATGCCAATAATTAAAAGATAATTTCCGCTAATAACATTAAAACCCTCCATCCAGCCATAAACCAATATAGCCAGGAAGACTAACGGTATACCTGGTATCATGGGTAGTATGGTACCGGCAATTCCCAGTATAATAACCAGAACAGTAATAATTAACACTACATCATTCATAACTGTTCTCCCTTCATCTGCCCAATAAATTTAATCGGGCAATCAATCTTTCAGCTGCATAACGAATATGTTCATAAGTCAGACCACCCTGAATATAAACCGCATACGGTTCTCTTAACGGCGCATCACAGGATAATTCAATTGATGAACCCTGAATAAAAGTACCGGCTGCCATTATTATTTTATCACTATAGCCAGGCATATCACCGTACTCTAAGAAAATATCACTATCTACAGGCGAGGAATTCTGTATAACCTGACAAAATTCCCTTACTTCTTCTTCATTATTCAGCAAGATGGCCTGTACAATATCGGAACGTTGATCAAATGGTCCCGGTAAAACTTTATAACCATATTGTGAAAATATGGTTGCTAATAAAGCTGCACCCTTTAAAGCCTGCGAGACCACATGGGGAGCTAAAAATATGCCCTGATATAAACGCCGGTTATCTCCGCCGCTGGCACCCAGATCTTTTCCTAACCCGGGGGCGGTAAGATAATAGGATATCTGTTTTACCAGTTCATGTTTACCGGCAATATATCCGCCTGATAAGGCTAATCCCCCGCCGGGGTTTTTAATCAGGGAGCCGGCAATGATATCAGCCCCGTGTTCAACAGGTTCGGTTTCAGCCGTAAATTCTCCATAACAATTATCAACCATAACTATGGTTTGGGCATTTTTATCTTTAACCGTTTTAATAATCTTTTCAATAGTATCTAGTGATACAGCAGGTCTTAAACTGTATCCGCGTGACCGTTGTATTAATACCATACGGGTATTTTCATTTATGGCTGACGCTATTTCCGGTAATTGCGGAAGTCCCTGTTTGTCCAAAGGTACCTCGCTATAAATAATACCTCTTTCAGTCAAGGTGCCGGGAAAACTTTCTTTAACACCAATAACCCGTCCAAGCGTATCATACGGAGTGCCAGTTACAGAAATCAAGTGGTCTCCCGGTCTCAGCAGACCAAATAAACAGGCTGAAATAGCATGGGTTCCTGATACTATTTGTGAGCGGACCATGGCATCTTCAGCCTTAAATATTTCGGTATATATCTCTTCCAAAGTATCCCGGCTGATATCTCCATAACCATATCCGCTGGAAGCATTAAAATGGGTGTCTCTTACTTTAAATTTTTGAAAAGCCTGTAATACTTTAACCTGATTAAAATAAGCTGTCTTTTCATATTCAGCAAATGTATTACTTAACAATTGTTCTGCTTGCTTAATAACATCCAGACCAGTCAATATTTCATCATCCTTTGTTAATAATTATCTTATCATCTGCTCAGGTAACGGCAGATCATTTTCATCAATAGTAATTAAATCCTTACGGCGCAGATTATCACGATCTACAATACGCAATGCCTGCAGACGTATGGATTTTTCAACCAGGTTTCTAACATAGCGCGCATTACCGCTATGCGGATGACGGGTGCGGCAGAATTCATTCAGGTAATTTTTCAGCTTCCATCTGGCCCGATTAGTTAATTCATAATCACGTTCCTGATACATCAGCAATGCTATTTGCAGCAAGTCATCAGCATCATAATCCGGAAAATCTATATGGATGGGAAAACGGGAACGAAGGCCCGGATTTGACTGCAAAAATCTGCCCATTTCCAATGAATAACCTGCTAATATAATAACAAAATTATTACGTTCGTCTTCCATCATTTTTACCATGGTTCCTATGGCTTCACGTCCAAAATCCTTTTCTCCGCCCTGACACAAAGTATAGGCTTCATCAATAAACAGTATTCCTCCCTGGGCTTTCTTTAAAACTTCCCGGGTTTTCTGTGCGGTATGGCCAATATATTCGCCTACTAAATCTGCCCGTTCTACTTCAACCAGATGACCACGACTAAGCACCCCAATTTCAGCAAACATCTTACCCAGAATTCTGGCCACTGTGGTTTTCCCGGTTCCGGGATTGCCTTTAAAAACCATATGCAAAACATTGGGGCAAGCTTTCAAATGAAGTGCGGTTCGTTTAGACTGAACCAATGAAAATGCCGTTATTTCTGCTAGAGTTCTTTTAATCTCTTTAAGACCAATTAAACATTCTAAATCCTTAAAACAGTCGGATTGAGGAAATGCACTGGTGATATTATCGATTGGGGCAACTGCAGATCCGGTACCGCTATCGGGAAACTTCATTGATATCTCCATCATTTCACCACTCCTTATACGTCTGAATTATTATATGATAAACAGACCAAAGTGGTGATACTGTCCATTAAAGAGAAAAACCCGGTTATCCGGGTTATTCATCTTCACTTCGTGTTTCCAGATTTAACATGCCGATAGGTTTTACCGGGGCTACCGTTGATATGGCGTGTTTATAAACTAATTGTTGTTTTTGTTCCAGTTCTACTATCACAGTAAAGTTATCAAACCCTTTAACAATTCCTTTTATCTGAAACCCGTTGACTAAAAATATTGTAACTGGCATCTTTTCCTTTCTGACTTGATTAAGAAACGAATCCTGCAAATTCATTTGTGGCTTACTCATTTAGGTATTTACCTCCCATTCTATTTAGCAACCAATCATTATATTGTTTCTACAGATGATTTAATTGTCCTTCAATATAGGAACAAATATTTTGTACCAGCTGTTCATCGCTGTAATCCATGATATTAAACCATTTAATTCTCTCATCCCGTTTAAACCAAGTGAACTGCCTTTTAGCATATCTTCTGGTCTCTTGTTTAATTTCTTCTATCATGTTTTCTCTGTTTATCACCCCGTCCAGATAATTTAATACCTGCTTATAACCTAATGCCTGCCGGGCAGTTGCTGATAACTCCCCCCAGTTTTTTTTCAGGGCTATAACTTCTTCAATTAAACCCTGGTTTATCATATCATCAACCCTTAAATTTATACGCTGGTAAAGAACCTCTCTATCTAAGTATAGTCCTGCAACCGCTAATCTATAAGTATCTCTATCTCTAGTTTGCTGCTGTGAAAAAGGTTTACCGGTTAATTCATATACTTCTATAGCCCTTATGATTCTCTTTTCATCCTGGGGACTTATTTTCCCTGCATAATCAGGGTCAATCCTGTACAGGGCTTCATAGGCAAACTCTAACCCGGTATTATTGACAATATCTTGCCATTTTTCCCGTACTTCATTACGAGATTGCAAGGGGAAAAATTGGTAATTATCTACTACTGCCTGATAATATAATCCCGTACCTCCAACCAATACGGGAATAGTATTCTCTTTATTAAGTTGCTCAATAATACTTTTAACTTGTTTCTGATAATCTGCTACACTAAATTCTTCATCTGCATCAATAATATCAACCATATAATGAGGAATTAATTGACGTTCCTGAATGCTGGCTTTAGCAGTTCCAATATCCATGTCACGATAAACCTGCATCGAGTCACAGGAAACAATTTGGGCATTGATTTTTTTTGCTACCTCAATAGCTATTCTGGTCTTTCCTGCTGCGGTTGGTCCAACAATAGCCGCCAGTTTATGCATGTTATTACTCCAATACTATGGTATTTATCTGTTATTCAGTACAGTCAATAATTCCAAAATTAATTTTATTATTATTACTGCCAACTATTTTTTTAATACCTAATCGTTCAAACTCACCACTGGAAATCTGTTCTTTTATTAATACTCTCTTCCTGGCTACTCTACAAGCTTGTTGCAATGATTCCTCAGTAATCGGATCATGATTGGCCAGTACTCTTAACGGAGCCAGAGCCTGACTTTTGAGCAATGGTTTACGGAACATAGGGTCAAAATAGACAATATCATAAGATTTATCATCCAGAGTTGAAAGATAAGTATAATGGTCACAATTTACTACCTCAATTTGGTGTACTGCATTAATTAACCAGGGGGACTCATGTTGATATAATTTCATACCCCATTTAACTATGGCAGCCATAATTGGCGACGACTCTACTCCCGTCACCCTTCCGCCTTCAGAAAAATAGGCTGCGACTATTGAATCTGCACCTAAACCTAACGTGCAGTCCAAGAAAAGGTCTCCCGGTTTAATTCCACAGGCAACTATTAATGGATCGATTACTCCTGATTTACGATACAAAGAAATCCTGTTTTTGGCCATATTGGGATGAAAAAAGAATTTCTGTTCGCCAATAAATAAGACTGGTCCACCTTTATACCAAACTACTATTCCTTCCACCTGATATTCATCTTGCAGTAGCGGCAGGCTGCGATTTTGTCGCGGTATGTATTGTAAGCCGCTGTCCGCCAGGAAAGCATTAAAATCATCATCCATATAATCTGATAAAGAGGTGGTAGCAATTATTTTCATATTAAACATTCCTCACATATCACGCTCCGGTCCGTTTAAACATGCGCTCCAATTCCCCACTGGTCAGCCTGACCATAGTGGGACGGCCATGAGGACAATGCTTAAAATTATCCAGTTTGACCAGTTCAGTCATAATAGATCCGGCTTCGTCCATTGTTAAACGATCGCCAAATTTTATGGCTTTCCGGCATGCCATTCTGATTATCATTTCACGATATATATCGGGATAAGCGGAGTTTTTTAATATTTCCACCAGTTCCATTATTACCTCAAATTCATTTCCCAATGCTGGCAATGGTGCTGCCCTAAGCAAAATGTCATTATGTCCTATAGCCTCCAACTCAAACCCTTGCTCATGAAACCAGGATTGATTATGATTTATTATTTCCATTTGTTCTGTAGAAAACTGCAAAGTTAGCGGAATAACCAGAGCATGAATATGTTCCTGTCTGGATTGACTGTATTTATAACGTTCGAACAGAATACGTTCATGGGCGGCATGCTGATCAATAATCCACAGTTCTCTATCCATTTCAATCAGAATATAAGAATCCATGATTTGCCCTAACACCTTAATCTGATGAGCTGTATCTGTTGTTTCCATCAGTTCATTAATTTCTGTATTAACTGACCGTGGGAAAAGTTCCTCAGTTCGGGGTGGTATGCTGTAGGATGCTATTTGTTCTTGAGGTTTAAATGATCTGGTTAAAAAACTGTCGTCAGTTACAGACAAACTCAGGTCTGACTTATAAACCTGGCTAATCCAGTTGGTTTCCAGATTATTTAATCGCTTACGTAAAACTGATTCTACCAGAGTAAATACCTGTCTTTCATCAGCAAATCTAACTTCCGTCTTTTGCGGATGTACATTAACATCCACTAAATCGGTACGTACCTTAAGAGATAAAGCTACCACCGGGTATTCCCGGGATATTAAAAGTCCGCGATAAGCAGTATCAACTGCTTTATATAACATGGGGTTTTTTATAGGCCGATTATTAACAAAATAAAACTGGTTTTTTCGATTAAGACGTTTTATAGCCGGAGTTGATATTAACCCCTGTATACTATAATCTTCCCCCTCATAATCTACTTCAACCAGACCTTCAATATATTGCCGACCATAAAGTGACACCAGCACATCTTTTATGCTGCCGTTACCGGGAGTTTTGAAATAGGTTTTTCGTTCATTGCTATAAGTAAAGGAAATATCCGGCCTGGCTACAGCGTAGCGGCAAACCAGATCATGAATAGAATTGGCTTCGGTTACGATTGATTTAAGAAATTTTTTGCGGGCGGGTACATTATAAAACAGATCGCGAATTATAATGCGGGTGCCGACAGGCATTGCCTGCTCATGTATATCCAGAAACTTCCCTCCGTGAATAAGGGCATAAACCCCGGCATCCTCATCAGCATTATGGCTGAATATCTCCAAGCGTGATACCGAAGCTATACTGGGCAGGGCTTCTCCCCTAAATCCCATAGTAATAATATGAAATAGATCTTCTTCCTCTTTAAGCTTGCTGGTAGCATGTCGCTCAAAAGCCAGCTTTAATTCCTGGGCTTTAATACCATGCCCGTTATCCTCTACCTCAATAAAAGTAGTTCCACCCTGAGCAATACTGACAATTATTTGATTGGCACCGGCATCAATGGAATTATCCAGTAATTCCTTCACTACGGAAGCAGGTCGTTCAATTACTTCACCGGCAGCAATTTTGTTTATAAGCTGTTCATGCAAAAGATTAATTGGCATTAATAACTTTGCTCCTGATCAGTTTTGCTATCATAACATAAATATTTATCATCTATACGGTCTTGAAGATAAACTAAATCGTATTTTCCGTTTTTAATCATATCCTTATAAATCGTATTGCCTTTTTCATGACATTCCGGACAAAGGTTAATGGGAATTGAAATACAGAAAACATCGTACAGTCTGCCGTTACGATGCTGGGCAGAGGAATCTATAAGTCTTACACCGCTGCATACCGGGCAATTGCTTATTCTGACTTTTTGTTCTTCATCAATATAATCTGTATCATAAAATATTCGCTTATATTCATTGAACCAGGCTGGACCGGTACGCCGGTTCTCTTCAATTACATCCTGTCGATGTCTGAACACCGCCAATTGTTGCTTAACTATCTGCTCAATAGCATTCATATTTTTAGTCGACTCTATAAACATGCCCGGATCATAATCCGGTTCTTTCAGATTACTGTAATCAATACCTGCCATCGCCATAATAATGCCCATATTAATATAAGGCAGGGCCGTTTCTACTGAATAACCACCTTCCAACACCGCAATATCCGGGGCCAGTTTTTCATTTAAAATTGCATATCCACAGGCAGTAAAACGCATATCAGCCAGCGGATCAGTATAATGGTTGTCCTGCCCGGCAGAGTTTACAATCAGATCTGGTTTAAATTCCTTTAAAATTGGCAGCACCAGGTTATCAATAACATAATGAATCCCTTCATCTGTAGTCCGGGGCAGCAGTGGTATGTTTATGGTAGTTCCCCAGGCTAACGGCCCTCCCAATTCACTGGTAAAACCGCTGCCGGGATATAAGGTGCGACCGTCCTGGTGAAACGATATAAATAATACATCCGGGTCATTGTAGTAAATTTCCTGTGTACCGTCTCCATGATGTACATCGGTATCAATAATGGCTACCCGTTTAATATTATATTTCTTTCGCATATATTCAATCATGATGGCTTCATTGTTAATATTACAAAAGCCCCTATTCCCATGACTTACTGACATAGCATGATGTCCGGGGGGTCTAATTATGGCAAAAGCATTTTTTATTTCCCGGTTCATATATGCATCAGCTACTACCAGAGTTGAACCGGCAGCTACTAGATGAGCCTCGGTTATATGGCTATCCAAATCAGGGACCACAAAATGAACCCGGGCGATATCTGCCGGAGAGGCTAAACGCGGATGGTATTCTCTTATCTGGGGGAGATCCATAATCCCTTCCTCAAAAAGCTGATCACGGGTATATAATAATCGTTCTTCCCTCTCTGGATGGGTAGGAGTTATAGCCCAGTCAAAAGCAGGGAAAAACAAAACTCCAGTAGGTTTCATATTTTCACCCCCTTATACTTATGAATAAACCCTGGTCTGATTTGAACTGCTACATCAAATATTTTACCGCTTCTATGGTAAGATCTAATCAGGTTAAATTGTTCTTCCATTTGTATACTGTAATCCTGGGCATAATCCTGAAGACCTGCCTGTACAGCTTGTTCTGCTAAAATTTCAATTGCCAGCTTTCTGGCATCTTCCATTTGCATATTATTGAGGTTGCCAGGGCTTTCTACTTCTCCACCTGGTTGAGCTATACAGATGCCCTGTTGAGTATCAATATGAAGTTGAACTGACATGGTAGGACGAACTATGGCCGCCCCCAGAGCGTTAGCTACTGGTGAATAAGCATGTATAACACTTTCTACCCCTAAACGCCTGGCCAATTGAGGTACGATAATCCCCGCTGCCGCACCTATTCCAATAATGCGATCCAGTCGAAACGGGCTGCGGTTTACTACTTCCCAAACCCGATAAGCGGGTTCATTCTCCCATTGCAGGAACATGGCTTTGATTTCTGTTTCCAAACGCTCAAATACCTGGCTGATAACTTGATCACATAACTCGTTTATCGGAATTTGTGCTAAGGCAGCAATTTCGCCAAGGAAATTATTTGATCGCTTAGTATCTCCCAAGCCCAGTTCATAAAACTGATTAAAAGCATCGGTAACTGTAGCCGCATTACCATTAAAACAGGCAGCCGGTCCCAAACGGGAAGCTGCTATATCAACTTTTCCAGTTTCATGGTTATAAATAATTGGGCTGTCTCCGCCAAGAGCAACTGATTTTAGTGAAAACGATTCAACATGAGTTAGTTTACCTTCTATTTCGGCACCTCGCGAAGCATAAAGAGGCTGACCGTCAATCATTAGTGACAGGTCGGAAGTACTGCCACCAATATCAACTACTACTGAATTTTTTGTATCCATGGTTATGGCCAGTGCTCCCATGGTACTGGCAGCAGGGCCGGAAAAAACTGTTTCACAAGGTTTTTCCAAAGACTTATGTAATGGCATGGTTCCGCCATCAGCCTTAAGGATATGAATCTCTGATTGTAAACCCCGGGATTTAAGCGCTGCTTCGATTTGTCCGGCAAAATTTATCCATTCCGGTAATATCATAGCTGTATAAAAAGTAGTAACTGCCCGCCGAGGGAAATTCAGTTGATTGGAAACCTGACTGCCGGTAAATATAGAAACCTCAGGCATTATTTGTTGAAATAATTCTTTTATCTCAAGTTCCTGACTGGCATTACGATTTGAAAACTTGCCCACCACAGCTACCCGTTTAAAATTCATCTTTTTTATCTGCTGAGCCAAAGTAATTATTTCATTTTCATCCAGGCCTTCTATTTCACGACCCCGGAAATCAATGGCACCATTAAGGAAAAAAGTATCTGTGGTAATTTGGTAAGCGTTATGCGGCAAGCCAAAACCGGGAATTAGAACCAATGCCGTTCGTTCTCCCCTGCCGGTTGCCAGAATGTTGGTTACGAGGGTAGTACTGAGAACAATTCTACTTATTTGGTCGACGTTTTGCAGCGAGTTTAATAATTCATCCAAAACCTGCAGAAGGGTTTGCAATAAATTATTATCATCAGTAGGTACCTTAACGGAACTCAGAATATGATCTCCGTCGAATACTACCCCATCAGTATACGTTCCGCCCACATCAATACCAATTAACAAAATATCACCTCCAGTGGGTTAACAGTTCTCTTTCCATTTATAAATTAACAGCAAGGCTTCTTTGGGAGTTAGTTGGTCAACATTAAGTTTTTGTAATTCTTCAAATAAAGGATGTTCCGGTTGAAACAATACCATCTGCTCCATAACTGGTGATGCGGATACCGGTTCTATTTCCAGTTTTTCTAAAATAGATTGGGCCTTATCAATAACCCAATTATTTACTCCGGCTAATCTGGCTACATGCAAACCATAACTTTTATCCGCTTTACCCGGCAGCATTTTTTTGAGAAAAACTACTGAGTCGCCGGTTTCCTTTACTGAAACACATAGATTGAATACCTCCGGTAATGATTCGGAGAGTTTGGTTAATTCATGATAGTGAGTTGCAAACAAGGTTCGTGCCCCGATTCGGGTAACAATATATTCAGATACTGCCTGGGCCAGACTCAAACCATCATAAGTGCTGGTACCTCTGCCGATTTCATCAAGAATTATCAGACTGTTTGCGGTTGCATTGTTGAGAATATTGGCTACTTCCACCATTTCAACCATAAAGGTACTTTGTCCGGCAGCCAGATCATCAGAGGCACCCACCCGGGTGAATACTTTGTCCACCATACCGATAACGGCACTTTGGGCCGGTATGAAACTGCCCATTTGCGCCATAATTGTCAATAAGGCAGTTTGACGCATATAGGTGCTCTTACCTCCCATATTGGGTCCGGTAATAATGGCAAACTGACGTTCAGTTAAGTCCAGTTTAACATCATTAGGGACAAAACGCGAATCGGTAAGATATTGTTCTACCACCGGATGACGACCGGATTTAATGTCAATTATTCCATTATCATCTACAACAGGACGAATATAATCATTTATATAAGCAGCTTCTGCCAATGAAAACAGAACATCCAGTCTGGCTACCTGATGGGCAGTCTGCTGTATTCTTTCCACATAAATCAGCATTTTTTCTCTGAACTGTATGAACTCCGCTTGTTCCATAGCCAGTAATTTTTCTCTGGCACCCAAAATCTTATCCTCATAACTTTTCAACTCTTCACTGATAAATCTCTCTGTATTAACCAGAGTCTGCTTACGAATATAATTATCAGGTACCAAATGCAAGTTGGATTTGCTTATTTCGATATAATATCCAAAAACCTTATTAAACCCAACTTTCAGATACTTTATCCCGGTTCTTTCTTTTTCACGTTTCTCCAATTCCACCAGCCATCCGGCCCCCTGCCGGGACAGACCTCTTAATTCATCAATTTCACTATTATATCCTGTTTTAATAATATTCCCATCGCGAATCGTAATGGGAGCTTCATCCGCCATAATCTCATCAATCAGATCATAAACATCCTGTAATCTATCCATATTACTTATATCCAGCAGCATTTTACAATGGCAGTCTTTTAAGCGGTTTTTGATTTGATCCAAGCGTTGGATGGATAGTTTAATGCCCACAAAATCACGGGGAGTTGCTACCTGGGCACCAATTCTTCCCGCCAATCTTTCCAAATCATTAATCTCTGAGAGTCGTTCTTTTAATTCTTCCCGTAAAACCAGATCTTCCTTAAGTTCTGCTACTGAATCCAGACGTAAATTAATCTCGGCAGTATTTCTTAAAGGCAGCTCCAGCCATTTCTTCAATAATCTTTTACCCATTGAGGTACCACAATAATCCAGTATTGATATCAGAGAGCCCTCGCGCTTGTTTTCTCTTATAGTTGAGGTCAGCTCCAAATTTTTTCGGGTAGAAGCGTCCATATATAAATATTCATTATTATGATAAGGTTTTAAACTGCGAATATGTTCCCAGCGGGTTTTGCCGTTTTGTAAAAAGCGAATAATATAGGCAGCAGCGATTAAACCCGCAGTATAATCCTTGAGACCTAATCCTTCCAAAGAAGCAATCTTAAATTGTCGGGCCAGAATATTATTGGCTTCCTGCAAAGAAGGTATTTGCTCAAATTTTGTGAGCACCATTCCGGAATTCATGCGGGCATTATCTTCCCATAAAAGCGGTTCGTACAAATCTACCAGACATTCAGCAGGGTTTATCCGCTGTAGTTCCATTGCCATTTCACTTAAGGCATTGGCTCCGGCAAATTCACTTACTTGAAAATCTGCGGTTGATACATCAATAAAAGCCAAACCAATAATATCTTTGTAACTGCATACTGCAGCCAGATAATTGGAACTGTTATCCGGTAACATATTATCATCCAGTACCGTACCCGGAGTTATAATTCTAACTACCTCTCTTTTCACAATTCCTCTGGCTTCTCTAGGATCCTCCACCTGTTCACAAATAGCCACTTTATATCCTTGTCTGATTAGTTTGGCCAAATATACATCAGATGAATGATGCGGTATGCCACACATCGGTATTTTCCCAGCTTCACCACCATCACGGGATGTTAATACAATATCCAATTCCCGGGATGCTGTAACGGCATCTTCCATGAACAGTTCATAAAAATCCCCCAGACGAAAGAATAACAATGCATCCTGGTGTTCATTTTTAATATTCAAATATTGTTCCATCATAGGAGTTGGTTTGCTCAACTGGTATACCTCCCAATAGAAAAGACTTAGATAACTAAGCCTTTTCCCTGCTTCGCATTGTGAATTTTAGCGTTATTAACAACAACTTCCGCCGCATGAATCACATCCTGATGAACAACTATCCCCTGATATAGCCTGGTTCATGGCAAAATATACCGCCTGCATAAGATTATCAAAACTCTCCTGGGCAAGAACCAGCTCCTGCACTAATTGATTAGCATTCAGCTGTTGTTCCAGAATGTTTATATGATCTTCTTCTCCTTTAGTCACCAGCAATCCATCATTATACTTATTTTCCAATTTATTTTTGGCATCCTGATAACGGATTATCAGGTCATAAGTACTGGTATCATTACCTACCCGGGTCTGAATATCCTTAAGTTTTCCTACCTCTTCCGACTGGGCTACAGCATCACCTAATTGAAAAGCCAGTCTGATAATTTCCTCTGTTGTCAATATAATATCCTCCTAACTTTTATATAACTATATCTCCCACCAGGGAGAATGTTTTTCCTTCTGTAATTTTAACATGGATTATCTGCCCAATTAAGTCCTTTGCTGCAGAAATTATTACAATTCGATTAGTTCTGGTTCGGGCCATTAGCTTCTCGGCATTGGTTTTACTCGGACCCTCAACAAAAACTTCCTGTATTGAGCCTTCCAATGAGGTATTAATTTCTTTGGCAATCTGATACTGAACAGTCATAAGTTCATTTAATCGGGATTTTTTAACTTCAATTGGTATCTGGTCAATTAGGTCCGCAGCTTTGGTTCCCTGACGGGGAGAATACAGAAATGTAAAAGCGGCATCAAATCTTACCGTGTTAACCATATCCAAAGTATCTCTAAAATCCTGGTCACTTTCACCAGGAAAACCAACAATCAAATCGCTGGTAATAGCTATACCAGGTATACGATCTCTCATTTTACCTACTAATTCCAGATAATGCTCCCGGGTATATTTACGGTTCATTTTTTGTAATATACGATTACTGCCCGCCTGTAACGGTACATGCACATGCTCGCATACCTTGTGATTAACTGCAATAGCTTCAATGAGTTTATCAGACATATCCTTGGGATGTGAAGTAGTAAAACGAATCCGTTCAATTCCATCTATACCGTTAACCAAACCTAACAAATCAGCAAAATCTGCATCCTGATTATTGGTTTTGCCATAAGAATTAACATTTTGACCCAACAAGGTTACTTCACGACATCCCTGCTCAGCCAGTTGTTGTATCTCGTTAATTATATCTTCAGGTTTACGACTTCTTTCCCGTCCTCTTGTATATGGCACTATACAATAACTGCAAAAATTATTGCATCCATACATTATATTAACAAAAGCACTAAGTCCGTTATGACGATTAGCAGGAAATTCCTCTATTTCCCTGCCTTCCTCATCCCATACCTGCCATACTTTTTCACCGGTTTCCCGGGACTTGCTCACCAAAAAAGGAACTTCATAAAGGTTATGCGTACCAAACAGGACATCTACTCCGATTTTTTTCAGTTTCTGCCGGCAATCTGGCAATTGGGCCATACATCCCCCCAGAGCTACAATCAGTTCAGGGTTATTTCGTTTTAAAAGATTAATTTCCCCCAATTTGCCATAAATCTTATTCTCAGCTGAATGCCTTACACTACAGGTATTAAATAAAATTAAATCAGCTGATTCAGGTGAACTGGCTTCCTCATAACCATTGTCTTCCAACAAACCTCCAATAATTTCTGAGTCACGTACATTCATCTGACAACCGTAGGTATAAATATGATATTTCAGGGGTTTATTTTGTTCCACAAATTAACCTCCATCCTGAATAAGTGTACCATCTATAAGCCCATTGATTTATTTTCTTCAACATCATTTTGATGTAATATATACCTGTATTATAAAATGAAAAGGAGGAAAAACCCATGTTAAAAGAATTTCGCGAATTTGCCATAAAAGGTAACATGGTTGATCTGGCTATTGGCTTCATTATTGGCGCTGCCTTCAGTAAAATAGTTACTTCACTGGTTAACGACATAATAATGCCCCCCATTGGTTTATTGTTGGGTAAAGTTGATTTTGCCAACCTGTATATTAACTTATCGGACAAGCAATTTGCCAATATGGCGGAAGCGGTTGCCGCAGACGCACCAATAATAAAATACGGAGTTTTTATAAATAACATACTTGATTTTATAATAGTTGCCCTGGTTTTGTTTATTATTATTAAAAATATTAACCGCCTCAAAAGAAATGAAGAAGCTGCCGAACCAGATACCAAAGATTGTCCTTTCTGTCTGTCCAACATACCAGTTAAAGCCACCCGTTGTGCACATTGTACCTCAGAAGTAAATTAATATTCATGCACATACACAATAAACTGGACCAACTGTTTATTTAAATAGTCGGTCCAGTTTTAAAGACTACTAATTACAAATACAGCTTAATCCTGTAACGCTTTGATAATTTCCGGAGACGGCTTATTAGGTATGGTTGCTACTACCTGACCATTATATTCAAATACATTGTAATCTTTATCATTAATCTCACCAATTACTGCAGCAATACCATTCTTGCTGCGAATAGCTGCCATTACTTCATCTACATCCTGAGGTTCCACGTGTAACAGCATGCGCGCTTGAGTTTCACAGATAAAGACTTCTTCCGGAGTAATATTATCTGTATTTACAGGAACTTTGTCCAAATCAATTCTGGCACCCAGTCCGCCAAAGCGGGCTGATTCACAAACTGCTGCACCGATTCCTGCTGCTCCCAAATCAGAGCAGGCCTTTATTTTACCGGTTGCAAAAGCAGCCAGAGTCGCATCCATAGTCTGCCGTTCTTCCTTAAACAGGGCTACTGCAGGCTGCAGTGTATCAACCAACCCTGCCCGATACAGGGTATCATTTCCGTCCGTACCGGTTTCTCCAATAATAATTAATTTGTCACCTGCTGATTTAGCCGGTTTGGTTAAAGGTTTTTCTGTAACCTGTTTGCCAATAACTGATACCACCACAGCTGGAACTATATCACTGAAGGAAGTTGAAAACCCACCTCCAACAACAAATACATCCATAGAGGTACACATATCTGAAATACCTTTTAACATAAGGTTTATTCTATCCTGACTGGTCATAACTTCACATTTGCCACAGGTACATTTGCCTTCAAATCCACAAGGGCCTACAATTACCTCTTGCTCTAATGGCCGGGTACCAATAAAATCAAGTAAAAATATCGGTCGGGCGCCCATAGCTACTACATCCCGCATGGCACCTCCCGCTCCGGTCGCTGCACTGTCATAAGGACGGGGTACACACGGTGAACAATGGCTCTCCATTTTAGCAACTACAAAACAATCTGAGTCAGGCATCTTAAAAACAGCTGCATCATCATTGGCATCAGGCCCTACTAATAATGCTGATGGCCAGGTTTGATTAACCTTTTCATTCAGTTGTTTAAAAAGCCCAAAATTTATTGCCTTATCAGCATTATGGTGAAGGTGTACAAAAAGTGCATGCATAAGAGCTTTTTCAATTTTATTCATTCCATTGCCTCCCTAATACTTAATGGTAAAAATTTTATCATTTATTGTTACTTAAGAGCCAAATATTATTTTAACATAAAATTTTAATTATCTTTAATAAAGTCTGCAGTATACAATATTTAATTCACAAAAATAATTTAGCTTAAACAATGCAGGAAATCCTTGCCATTAATAGAAGATTACATACATCAACAAATGTTGTCGTTTTATTAAAGGTCGATGTTCTTAATTACACCAAATATTTATTAGGAGGGATCATTCATGAAAATTAAACTATTCTTCTTATCATTGTTCTTATGTGCTGCTCTGGTTATTAGTGGTTGTGGTGGCGGGGATGCCAAAAATGTCCCGGCAAATTCAGATAAGGCTCCGTCGTCATCATCTTCAACTGAAAAATCCTCCTCTGGTTTTACCAAAATCAGCGATATGGCAGAAGCCTGGAATGAAGCTTATAAATGGCATGAAAAAGCTATTAATGACTATGAAGGTATGCCACTTATGGAACTTGCCAGTGCCGGCTTAACTTTTGTCAGTGGGGTCCAATATGATATGTTAAACCTGGAAAACAAAGATGGTCATTTTGAAGGTGAGCTTATGCTGGCTGGTTATCCTGCCTTTCTTGATAAGAAAGGAAACAAAATGACTTTTGGCTATGAGTCTGTACTTAAAGAGGACGGTTTTGGTCCCAGGCAAAAAGCTGGCGATCGTAAAATAGAAAACGGCACCTTTGAGATGGATAAGGAATATTATGTTTGTGACTCATATACCGAGAGAAACGGGCAGAATATTGAACGTTATTATGCTGAATTTAAACGTTTGAAGGATGGCAGTATGATGTGCCTTGATATAAGTGGATTTGGAATTGACTACAGTGACAATCAAACCAAGTCCAACGATGCTGTTTTTATTAAAATCAGTAAAGATAAACTGGATGTCGTTATAGGAAAAGCTTCCACCGGTCCCGATTTTGAAAAACTATCCCTGGCCGATAAAAATGATTTAAGTAAAGAACAAGCCATCGAGATATTTGAAACGGCAGGTTATACAATTGAAACAACCGGCGGAGTTTCAGGCGGAAAGTTCACGATTGATTAATCAATATTACTGCTAAAAATACAGCCATTCTGATATTCAAACAGAGTGGCTGTATTTTTAAATCATAAATATTTAATACTTCAGTCTTGTTTTAATACTTCATTAACAGTATATAAAACCTTATCTTCTTTAAATGGTTTGATAATATAATGTCGGGCTCCCGATTCGATTGCATCCAAAATCATTCTTTTCTGATCAATTGCCGTCATCATTATTATTTTGGCATGGGGATCACTTTCAAGAATTTTTAACATGGCTTCTATACCATTCATCCCCGGCATAGTGATATCCATAGTAACCAGGTCAGGTTTTAATTGATTATACATTTGGCAGACACTTATACCATCAGTTGCCTGACCAACAACTGTATGACCTGCTTTGGATAGAATTAACCGGAGACTTCTTCTCATTACAGTTGAATCATCTGCTATCAAAATTCTTGCCATTGTCAAGTCCCCCTTATCTGTCATTCTGAGTCCCTTTTTTGTCATCCTGAGCATTAGCAAAAGAACTCATGGATAACAAAGACTCTTCACTTCACTTACAAATACTTAATACTTTTATCAAAGAGGTATAAAACTAATCAATACCTTATGATCATTTCTGTTCAGCGAACAATTATATATAGGCGCACCTGCTTGTCGGACTATCGTAGTAGATTCATACAATACGGCAGGTATGCCTAATATGAATAAATCCTGTAAGCTTTCCAGAGATTTTAATGAATTTCCTAAAATAATATTACTGGTCTCTGCTGCTACATCTTCCAGTATTTCATGATCCATCTCACTGGTATATTCATAATCATGGAATATTTGCGCCATATTTTTTACCAGATTTTGACTAAAACTCATTAATACAAAGCCATCTAAAAGACCCCGAATATTAATAATCGTAGAATATTCTTCCAATCGAAGAGAGTTTACCGTTTCAACTATGCACATATTCCCAAAATCAATTCCCAGAGAACGTAATACCCGTTCCTGCATCGTAGCTACGATATTGCATAAAAGATCATCAATAATTATAGTGGGAAGCTCGGGATAAGTAATTATTGGGATAAAAAAGGTCAGGCTGCTTCCATCTCCACGATAATTATTTATCTGAATTCTACCATTAATTTTTTCCACTTCATATTTTACCGTTGATAACCCTATCCCCCTGCCGGAAACAACGGAAATTTCATCAGCAGTTGAAATGTCAGTTTCAAAAGCCAGTTCCAGTATTTGTTCTTTACTAAATGTCTGAATTTGGTCGGCATTATACTTTCCTTTTTCTAGGGCTTTGGCTATTAATTTATCTTCATTAAATCCATACCCATCATCGGAAATAGTAATTTTAAATAATTCATCGCTGTTTTCTATCTGAACATGTATGTTTCCAGCCTCGCTTTTTCCCAGATTAATTCTTTCATCAGGATACTCAATTCCATGATCAACAATATTTCTGAATACATGAATGAGGGAACGAATAAAATGGCCATAATAATCACTGTCAAGCATTATATCATCACCCTCAACCGTAAAGGGGTTAATTAATTTACCCATCCTGGCAGCTAAATTATAAGTATGTTCCGGATAAATTCTAAGCATTTCTTTAAGTGACTTATGCTGCATTTTTTTTAATAATGGTAAAAGCTGCACATTTGCGTTATAGGGCAGGAAATTTATCATTCTTTTTTCCAGCTCAATAAGGTATTTCTTTTCTATTCGAATAGCATTTTGTTTTAACCAATAGTCCTCCCCTAATACACTGCTGACCCTCTCAAGATCCTCTTTCAGCCAGTCAGACAGATTAGAACGAAGCAGTAACGACCTAATCATGTTTTCATCAACATTTCCCGAATATTTCTTAATTTGATTCAATTGTGACTCCATATCATGAAGTCTTTTGACTGCCAGATTGCTATTAAGCTGACTAAAGTTGCCTTTAAAAGTATGCAAATATCTGTTAATTTCTTCAATCTTTAAATCTATCGGTCGGTTATTTTCAATAATTTGATAAAGTTTATACTTAGTGAAATACTCATATTCTCTGATGCATTCTGTCCATTGTTCATAAAATACAATAGCTTTAACTACCATGCTCATAGTATTTTTTTCTTCTTCCATATCCTTTTCCAACTGGCGTTTTTCAGTTATATCAGACATGATGGTTATTAATTTCTTATTCGGATTAGTATTCACAATTTTGTATTCCAGTTGAATAGTACGCCCATCCAACTCTGTCTCATTAGGGAGTAATGATTTATATAAATTTATTTGTTCATCTTCGACCTTATTCATTACATTAACCAACACTTCATTTAAAAGTTCCTGTTCATCATAATCATGAGGATACAATAGTTCGGCTAATATAAAACCGGCCGGACTTTTGCCAAAAATATTTATACATTCACGGCTATATTCATCATCTATGACCAAATCCTTATCAAAAGATAAAAAGCCCTGTCCAACATTGTCCAATATGTCTTTTACCTGAGAACTCTTCTTTTCCAGCATCAAATTGGTAGCCAATAAGTCAGCGCCAATGGCTTCCAATTCCAGATTTTGCAGCTTTAATTGTTTTGTTGCCCTTAAATCCTGAGCTACAATTAAAATTCCTACCAGATCGGAAAAGTTATCTCTTATTGCCGAGCAGGAAAGCATAACCGGAATAATATCTCCGCTTTTACTCTTGTAGCCTGATTCCATTTTGGCAGTAGATATCATTCCATTATTTATCTGTTCCAGGGTATCATGAAGGATGGACGGTTCTTCCAGAATTAATTTGACATGATGACCATTAAGTTCCGGTTCATTATATCCTAATAAATTCTGGGTTGACTGGTTAACGGAAATAATATGTCCGAATGGTTTTATCATTATTAACATATCAGCGATTGATTCAAATATTTTTTCAGCAGCAATATACGGAGACATAATCAGCAAACGATATTTTACTATGGCATACCACATTCCAAATGCCCAGAACAACCACATTACTGCCGGAAGTTTTGGCAATGGTCCAAAACCCAATAACGGTATTAGAGTTTCACTGCCACCGGCCAGAACCAGACCTGTTAAACTGAAAATCGCCAGTATTTTAGCCTGACTCTTTTTTCTTTTGGATTTAGTACGATATCCCCAGTAAATAATAATGGCAATGCTGATTCCTACATAAAGTAAGTAATAGAATACATATAACCAGAAGGTAAAATCATTGGCGGTAATATTATCCCAACCAAAATCCCTGAGGATTAAATCACGGGCAGTTACTCCTACGGTCATACCCAGATAAGTAAATATCAAGCCAGGAATATAGAGGAACAAGGTCAACCATTTTATTTTCCAGTCGGGCTTTGATGTAGTTAAAATAATTGTAAAATGAAGTGTCAGTGCCGGTCCTAAGGACCAACCAGGAGAAGATAGTCTGAATAAAAGCCAGGCAGTCTCCCTATCCGGAGCAATAAACATAAAAGCAATGCAAAAAGCCCACCAGGAGCATGCCAGACAAAGCAGAAAAAATATCTGATGTAATCTGGCCCGCCAGTCCAGCTTAAGGCCATAATACCCCAATCCCAAGTAAAGAATACCAGCTAAAAAAGTTAACAATGCTATATAATTCATTTTTTGACCCCTTTAGTACAATAGAGGTTTTTAATGTAAAAGTTAATGGAATTGTATTTATTATATCTAAATCTTAAATTTGAGACTACTAGAACTTTTGTCACATAAAAAGCATCCCCAAGGATAGGGATGTTAATATTTTATTTTATTTATGATTATTCAAATATGGGTGTGGAAAGATAACGTTCACCGCTATCAGGTAACAGTGCAACTATTACTTTACTCTGGTTTTCGGTTCTTTTGGCCAGCTCCGCAGCAGCGAATACGGCTGCACCTGATGATATGCCTACCAGCAAACCTTCGGTTTTTGCCAGTTGCCGTACCGTTTCATAAGCTTCTTCGTTTTTAACCTGAAATATTTCATCTATTATACTTACATTTAAAATATCCGGTATTATACCGGCCCCAATTCCCTGAA
>Ga0123327_1001180_pt1 | contig 22934 bp, 24 predicted proteins | sample BioC13SIPDNA_4_FD_89701 | JGI IMG/M metagenome (GOLD analysis project Ga0123327, IMG submission 89701) | Anaerobic biogas reactor microbial communites from Washington, USA - Biogas_R1_B C13 SIP DNA | ecosystem: Engineered > Bioreactor > Anaerobic > Unclassified | place: Washington, USA...
CTTTTCGTAAATGTCGATCCCCGTGGTCGCGCGAGGCGGGATAAGCATCCTGCCGTCGTCTTTTCCCGCGGGAATGCCTGAAAAACGACGCCTTATCTCTTCCACGCAGGCCTCGTGGTTCACCCTGCCGCTCACGGTGATTATGGCGTTCTCCGGTCCGTAGAGGTCTCTGAAACAGGCCGTCAGCTGACCGCCGGTGAGGCCTTCCACGGATTCCTCAGTGCCCAGTATGGGCATCCCGAGGGCGTGGTCCTTGTAGTAGGAGGCATTGAACATGTCGTAGATATACTCCTCAGGATTGTCCTCGATCATCTTGATCTCTTGAATGATGACGTAACGCTCCTTCTCGATGTCCTCGGAGCTGAAGAGTGAATCGCGGTACATGTCCGCAATGATGTCGAGGGCCACGTTGAGGTCCTTGCGCAGGACCCGCGCGTACAGACAGGTGTATTCCCTGCCCGTGAAGGCGTTCAGCGAACCGCCGATGGCGTCGATCTCGCGGGCGATGTCGTACGCCGTGCGCCCCGTCGTCCCCTTGAAGAGCATGTGTTCGATGAAATGAGAGATGCCGTTCACGCCTGCCGTCTCGTAACGGCTCCCCGCCTTCCACCATATACCTATCGAAACCGTCGAATAGTATGCGATGGATTCTGTAACGACGGTGATACCGTTATCGAGTACGGTCTTCTTATACATCTAATTAATGCTGTCCCCTCTGGTCCTTGAGGACAGCCTTTCTCGACAGTTTTACCCTCCCGTTGTCTTCCACGCCGATGACCTTTACGGTGATGTCGTCGCCTTCCCTGACCACATCGGAGGCCTTCTTGACGAACTTGTCATCGAGCTGGCTCACGTGGCAGAAACCGTCCAGGTTGGGCCCGAGTTCCACGATGACACCGGCATCGAGCACCCGCCGCACCTTGCCTTCGTAGACGGCGCCCACCTCGACCTCTTTCACAATGGATTTGACGATCTCGATGGCGGCGTTGGCGGACTCCTCGTCCACGGAAACGATATTCACCGTCCCGGAATCGTCGATGTCTATCTTGACGCCCGTCCTCTCAATGATGCTCCGTATCACCTTTCCACCCGGGCCGATGACCTCCCGGATCTTGTCGGGCTTGATCGTCATCGTGTAGATCCTGGGTGCGTAGGGCGAAAGGTTCTCCCTCGGTGCCGGAATCGTCCCCGTCATGATATCGAGGATCCTGCCGACACCCTGCTGACCCTGGATGACCGCCTTCTCCATGGTGTCCTTTGATATCCCCTTTATCTTGATATCCATCTGGATGGCCGTGACACCTTCCCGGGTGCCGGCGATCTTGAAATCCATATCGCCGAGGTGGTCCTCGTCACCGAGGATGTCGGAAAGGATGAGTTCCCGGTCGCCCTCCTTCACGAGGCCCATGGCGATGCCCGCAACGGGCTCCTTGATGGGCACGCCGGCATCCATGAGCGAAAGGCAGCCGCCGCATACCGTGGCCATCGAAGAGGAACCGTTCGACTCGAGGATCTCCGAAACGATCCTGATCGTGTACGGGAATGCCTCCCTCTCGGGCAGGATCGGGGTCAGAGCCCTCTCGGCAAGATTGCCGTGACCTATCTCGCGCCGTGTCGGTCCCCTCAGCATCGAGACCTCACCAACGGAAAAGGGCGTGAAATTGTAATGGAGCAGGAAGGTCTTGTACGTCTCTCCCTCGTGGAGGGATTCGATCTTCTGCTCGTCATCGGATGTTCCGAAGGTGGTGACCGCCAGTGCCTGCGTCTCGCCCCGGGTGAATACCGCGGAGCCATGCGTCCTGGGGAGGGCGCCGACGACGCAGGAGATGGGACGGATCTCGTCCGTGACCCGTCCGTCGATGCGTCTGCCCGTCGACAGGAGCTGCTCCCGCATGAGGTCCCGTGTCACATCTTCGTAGACCTTGGCGATGATCCCTGCCTCCTCTTCGGAGTAACGGGCCTTGAGGTCGTTCAATATCGCATCCTGTCGCTCGTACCGCCGCAGTTTCGCCTTCACGCCAAAGCTGTCGATGAGTTCCTTCTCCACGATGGCGCGGACCTCTTTCTTCTTCTCCTCCAGGTCCTGGGGGACCGGTATCTGCCTCTTCGGCCTTCCGATCTTTTCCCGGAGCTTCTCCTGCATCTCGATGAGAGGCATCATGGCCTGGTGGCCGAACTCGATCGCTTCGATGAGATCCGTGCCCTTCACGAAGTGTGCCTCGCCCTCCACCATGATGATGGCGTCACGGGTTGCCGTGACGACGATATCGATATCGCTGTCGGCCATCTCGGGAAAGGTCGGGTTCGCGACGAAAACACCGCCGATCCTGCCCACCCTGACACCCGCGAAGGGTCCGTCATGGGGAATGTCCGAAATGGTGACCGCGCAGGATGCCCCCACGAGGCTCAGGACGCCGGGATCGTTGTCCTGATCGGCGGAAAGCACCGTCGAGATGACCTGGGTCTCGTATCGCCAGTTCTTGGGAAAAAGAGGTCTCAGGGGCCTGTCGATGAGGCGGGATGTGAGTATCTCCCGCGTCGTCGGACGTCCCTCCCTCTTGAAGAAACCCCCGGGGAACTTGCCGGCTGCATATGACATCTCCTGGTAGTTGACGGTGAGCGGCAGGAAATCCTTGTCCCTCTCCTGTTTCTCGGCAACGGCGGTGACGAGGACAACCGTGTCCCCGTAGCGCGCCAGAACGCTTCCATCGGCCTGCTTGGCCAAACCCCCGGCACTGAGGGTCAACGGTCGACCCGCGAATTCGATAGTTATATTTTCTTCCATATTTGTCCTATTATTCCTTTATTTTCTCAGACCAAGCTTCTCTACGACCTTCTTGTAGCGGTCAACGTTCTTGTCCTTGAGATAGTTAAGAAGCCGCCTTCTGCTGCCGACAAGGACGAGAAGCCCCCTTCTCGAGTTGTGGTCCTTGGAGAACTTCTTGAAATGCTCCGTCAGGGATCGTATCCGTTCCGTCAGAAGCGCTATCTGCACTTCCGGGGATCCGGTGTCGGTATCATGGGTCTTAAAATCCTCAATGATCGACTTTTTCCTCTGAGTGTCCAATGGCATATATTCCTCCTTAATAATTGATCAATCGCCTTATCTTTATCGTTTTCGATCCCAGGTCCGCGAAGCCCACGCCGATCAACGTCCCCTGCCTGTTAAAGAGCCGAGCGGCCTCGCCGTGCCTCCATTCCCTCGCGCTGCCAGCTATCGGCACGGGCATCCCGTGCCTCAGGAACTTCTCCAGGGCCGTCTCCACCACCATGCCCCGCACGGAACCCAGGATATTCTCCAAAGGTAACAAATAGTTTAACAGGTCTTGCTCCATTTTGAAACACTCAATATCGGTCCCCATCTCTTCCGTGAACTCTCCATGTCTCGTCCGTTTCAGAGTGAAGAGGGTGGCCCCGCATCCGAGCTTCTCGCCGAGGTCGCTCGCCAGCGCCCTGATATAGGTACCCTTGGAACAGGTGACCTCGATGTCGAGATGCGGATGGCTGTAGTCGAGAAGGGTGATATCGAAGATCTCCACCTCCTTGACGGGCTGCTCCACCTGAACTCCGCTTCGGGCCCACTTGTACAGGGGCTTGCGGTTGACCTTTTTCGAGGAATACGCGGGAACACGCTGGGTTATCCTGCCGAGGTAAGACATTAACGCGTCCTCGATGATCTGCCGGTCGAAAGGTTCCGTCGGTGTTTCCGTGAGCACCTTGCCCTCGATGTCCTGCGTCTCCGTCGTCACGCCCAGAAGGAATCTCGCGCGATACTGCTTTTCCACGTTTTCGAGAAAGGGTATGAGCTTCACCCCTTCATCGAGGGCGACAGGCAGTATCCCCGTCGCGTTGCGGTCGAGGGTGCCTATGTACCCTATCTTCTTGAACTTGTGGAGCCTCTTCAGCCGTCGTATCACATCGTAGGAGGACATCCCCGCTTTCTTGTCGATTATCAAGTATCCATTCATTGCCTGTATCCGTTTCCTTCCCTGTTCGCCCGCAGCTCTTTCAGGAATCCGGGCGGTCTTTTACGGGTCTTTTATGCAACCTTCAGGCGCAAGGGCCCGAAGAAGTCTCTCTTCCGTTTCCTCCATGGTGCCTTCAATTCGACACCCGGCGGCATTTCGATGCCCCCCGCCGCCGAAGGCGTTGCAGATGGCGGCAACGTCCACGGTCCCCTTGCCCCGCATGCTGACCTTGTGGTGACGCTTGTCGATCTCCCGTATCAGCACCGCAACCTCGATGCCGTGTATCTCCTTTATGAATTCGACGAAGCCATCAGTGAACTCGCGGTTCGTTCCCGTCCTTTCGAACATGTCCGATGTGACGCGGGCCATCGCTATCCTGCCCCCATAGGTGGTGAGCGTGCACAGGACCTCGCCGAGGAGAAGGAACCTTTCCCTGGGGTGGTTCTCGTAGACCATCCCCGCCACCCACGACGGTCTCACGCCTGTCCTGACCATCTCTTCACATATCCTGAAGGCCTCGAGGCTGGTGTTGTCATACCTCAGCGACCCGGTGTCGGTAAAGATGGCCGTGTAGATGTTCACAGCCATACCGTGGTCCACCTTCACCTTCAGGGACTTGAAGAGCCGGTACACGATCTCCCCCGTCGACGACGCCCCGGGATCGACAAGGTTCACGGCCCCAAAGTGGTCGTTCGTATCGTGATGATCGATATTGACGACGGGTGCCATCGTGCCTATCCGGTCGTGTCCCGTCCCGACCCGGAAAAGGCTGCCGCAGTCGAGAACGAAGACGGCATCGTACTTGCCGTCGGGCACCGCGTGGACCACGCCGGCCGGTGCCGGGAGAAACTCATACCTGTAGGGGACCTTGTCCCTGAGGTAGACCGTGGCCTCCTTGCCGAGTGTACCGAGGGCCATGGCAAAGGCGAAAACGGACCCGATGGCGTCGCCGTCGGGATCGATGTGGGTCGTCAGGAGGAAACTGCGGCCCTCTTCGACAAGTTTCTTAATCCTTGCCTTCATCGGTCTCCTTCCTGAAGATCTCCTCCATCCTCTGCACCCTCTCCAGGGTGTCGTCGAGGAGAAAGGTGATCTCCGGCATGTACCTCAGTTGCACCCTCCTGCCGAGAAGGAGCTTTATATAACCCTTCGAACGCTTCAGGGCCTCTAGGGTATGCTGTTGTTCCTCCTCGCTCCCATAAACGGAGATATAGACCTTCGCGGACTTCAGGTCCTCGCTCATCTTTACCTCGACAACGGTGATGAAGCCAAGACCCTGGTCCTGCAGTTCCCGCTGGATGATAAGCGATATCTCCTCGCGGAGCAGGTCCTGGACCCTCAGGCGCCGGTATCTCATATCTCGTCCCCGATAACGATTATCTCCGACGAGGTATCGATCACCTCGCCGAGATACAGAGACTCCATGTACTCATGGACGTTTTCTATGACCTTGCTCACGTGGTCCTGTCTCACACCCGCGACGGCGAAACCAACCCTGGCCCTCTGCCACAGGTTCGACTGGTCCACCTCGATCACCGAAATATTGAACTTCGCCCGTGTCTTCTCGATCACTTTCCTCAGCATCTGCCGTTTGTCTTTGAGAGAGTGATTCTCAGGAAAGAAAATGTCGACGCGGGATACACCAACTACCATAGCCTTCAACCGTCAAGGGTCTGCTTCTCCTTTTCCTCGATGAAAAACTCGAAGACATCCCCTTCCTGTATGTCGTTGTAGTCCTCAAGGGAAATACCACATTCGTATCCCGACTGGACTTCCTTGACGTCATCCTTGAAGCGCTTCAGGGAGGCGATCTTCCCCGTATGGAGGATCTGTCCGCCCCGGACGACCCTTACCAGCGAGTTGCGCGTCGCCTTGCCCTCGGTCACGTAGGAACCGGCAATGATGCCGATGCGGGACACGGAGTATGTCTTCCGCACGTCCGCCTTGCCTATCGTGGTCTCCACGATCTTCGGGGCCAGCATACCTTCCATGGCCTTCTTCACATCGTCTATCATCTCATAGATGATGGAGTACTGCCTGACCTCTATCTTCTCCTGCTCGGCCAGCGCGTGGGCCTTCGCCACAGGCCGCACGTTGAACCCTATGATGATGGAACCCGACGCCATTGCAAGGTTCACGTCGGTCTCCGTGATGGCTCCCACGCCGCTGTGGGTTATCTGGACCTCGACGGAATCCGTGGACATCTTCTTCAGCGCTTCGACGATCGCATCGATCGTACCGCGCACGTCACCCTTGACGATGACATTGAGAAATACCTTTTCCGTTTCACCGATCTTTGAATAAAGGTCTTCCAGAGTTGTCCTGGCGCTCTTTAAAGCCTCCCTCTCGCGGAGCTTCTCCTGCCTGAACTTCGACAGTTCCTTCGCGTAACGCTCCTCCGTGGTGACGATGAAGCGGTCCCCGCCATGGGGCACATCCTGGAAGCCCACGACGAGCACCGGGGTTGCCGGCGGGGCGATCTGGATCCTTGTGCCCTTGTCGTCGATCATGGCCCGTACGCGGCCGAAGGTCATACCCGAGATAAAGGGGTCCTGTATCTTGAGGGTGCCGTCCTGGATGATGACCGTCCCCACCGGTCCGTGGCCCCTGTCGAGCTCGCTCTCAATGACGGTTCCCCGGGCCAGCTTGTCCGGGTTCGCCTTGAGCTCCAGCATCTCCGACTGCAGAACGATGAGTTCCAGAAGTTCCTTGATGCCCTCTTTCTTCTTGGCCGATATCTTCGCGAAGAGCGTTGTGCCGCCCCAGTCCTCGGAAATGAGGCTCTGCTCGGCAAGTTCTTTCATGACCTTGTCGATGTTGGCGTTCTGCTTGTCTATCTTGTTTATCGCGACGATGATGGGAACCTCGGCGCTGCGGGCGTGGTTGATGGCCTCGATGGTCTGGGGCATGACGCCGTCGTCGGCGGCCACGACGAGGATGACAATGTCGGTGACGAGCGCCCCGCGCGCGCGCATGGCGGTGAAGGCCTCATGGCCCGGCGTGTCGACGAAGACGATCTCTTTGCCATCGACATTGACCTTGTAAGCGCCGATGTGCTGGGTAATGCCGCCGGCCTCGCGCTCCGCAACGTTCGTATCCCGTATCGTATCGAGAAGCAGTGTCTTGCCGTGGTCGACGTGGCCCATGATGGTGACAACGGGGGAACGGGGTCTCAAGTCTTCCAGATTGTCCCTTTCCTCCTCTTCGCGGGCGAGGAACTCCTCCTCGATGGAGACGATCTTCTCCATGTCGTAGCCGAATTCCGTCGCCGCCAGGTAGGCGGTATCGTAGTCGATGGTCTTGTTCACCGTGGCCATCACGCCCAGCGGAAGGAGTTTCATGATGATATCCTGAGCCTTGACGTTCATTCTCTTCGCCAGCTCGCCGACGGTGATCTCGTCGCTCACTTTCACCACCCGTCTCGCGACCTTCGGCTCGGACTTCTTTTCTTCCTCGACACGCCTGTCGCCTCCGCGGTCCCTCCTGTCCTTTCTGAAAGAACCTGTCTTGGGCCTCTGCCTCCTGAAGGAATACAGGTCCTCTTCCTTGATGACGACCTTCCTCTTCAGGACACCCTTCTTCTTCTCCTTGGACTCCTCTATCTCCTGCTCCTCGATCTTCTTGAGGAGTTTTTCCGTCTTCTTCTTCTGACGCTCCGGCTCTTCCCCGCCTTCGCCTTCCACAGCGGTGAAATCCTTTTCCAGGTCCTGCTTGTACGCCTCTTCGAGGACCTTCGTTATCTCCTTCTCTTTCTCTTCCGCGATATGCTCTATGTCGCCCTTGGGGGCCTTGTCCTCGGGGGTGAGGACCGCGGCCTCGGGGGCTTCCGGCGCGAGCGCTTCCTCCCGCTGCCTTTCCTTTATGTGCACGTGGAGGTCCTCAGGCATCTTCCTGGGTGCCTCCTCGGCGATCTCTTCTTCCAGCCTCGGGGTCTTTGGCGCCCTTCTCCTGACCGGGGCCTTCTCGCCCGCGGCTTCGGCCTTTTTCTCCTCTTCGACCCCGGGTTTCTCTTCCTTCGGTTCTTCCTTGGCCTTCGGGGGGGGCTGCACCCTCCGCCTGATGATCGTGGAAGCGACCCTTGTTTCAACGAGGGTCTCCCCTGTCGCGGAGGTCTGCTCCTTCATCGCTTCTTGCGTGGCCTCGCCTTCCTTCGGTTTGTCCTTGATCTTGACACCGATCTTCTTGAGTTTGGCGAGTATCTCGTCGTCGCTGGCCTTGTCGGTAAGGGCCGTAATCTTGATTTTCGTCATTGACTGATCCTTCCTTGCTCCCCCGAGGCGGGTCATTCACCGGCTGGCGTGATCGTCTCCTCGTCCGGCTTCGCCTCTGATTCCTGCCGCGCTTCCTGCGCCGGCTCTTCGGCACCTCCTTCTTTCTCGTCGGTCTCTGTAAGCTGCGGGGCCTTTTCGGCGGCGGCCTCCTCGGCGGCGGCCTCCTCGGCCGCTTTCGCCTCCTCGGCCTCGAGCGCCTTCCTGGCCATGATCGCCTTCGCCTCATCGATGATGCGCCTGCAATCCTCCACGGATATGCTGGTTATCTTGTTCATCTCTTCGGGGGTCAGCTTCGCGATGTCCTTGGGATCACGCAGATACTCGTCGTGGAGGATCCGGGCAAGGATCTCGGACACCTTGAGGTTCTCCACGAGCTCGTCGATGATCTTCTTCGATGTCTTCTCGACCTCGGACTCGCTGCTTATGTCGATCTTCCAGCTCGTCAGTTTCGAGGCAAGACGGACGTTCTGCCCTTTCTTGCCGATGGCCAGCGAAAGCTGGTCGTCGTTGACGATGATCTCCATCGAATGCTCTTCCTCATTTATATACACCTTCGACACCCTGGCAGGCGCCAGCGTGTTGCAGACAAACTTCGCGATATCCTTGCTGTAGGGGATGATGTCGATCTTCTCGCCGCGGAGCTCCTGGACGATGCTCTGGACGCGGGACCCCTTGACGCCGACACAGGCCCCGATGGGGTCGATGTCGGGGTCTTCGCTGTAGACGGATATCTTGGCACGCTCCCCCGGTTCCCGGGCGGCGCCTATGATCTTGATGATCCCTTCCTGTATCTCCGGAACCTCGAGCTCGAAGAGCTTCATGAGGAAGCCCGGATGGGTCCTGGACATGAGGATCATGCAGCCCTTCTGTCCCTTTTCGACGTCGAGGATCAGGCCCTTGACGCGCTCCCTCTGGCGGTACGTCTCGCCCGGTATGGCCTCTTTGTAAGGCATGAGGGCTTCCGTCCTGCCCAGGTTGATGATGTAGTGGTTCTTCTCGACCCTCTGGATGACGCCCGTGATGATCTCGCCCTTTTTGCCCTTGAACTCGTTGTAGATGACATCGCTCTCGGCGTTGCGCACCTTCTGTATGATGATCTGTTTCGCCGTCTGGGCGGCAATGCGGCCGAGCGACGACGTGTCGAGCTTGATGCCGATGGCATCGCCCACCATGCATTCGGGGTCGTGATGCTTCGCGTCCTCTTCGTTTATCTCCATATCGGGCTCGCTGACGTTCTCGACGACGGTCTTGAACTGAAAGACCTCGATCTCCCCCAGTTCCTCGCTGTAATGCGCCTCGAGATCGAGATGACTGCCGTATTTCTTCTTCGACGCCGAGAGTATGGCCTCCTCGAGAGCCTCGATGATGGTCTCCTTAGGAATACCCTTTTCCTTCCCCACCTGCTCAATAACGTAATTGAGATCGAAATACATCGTTACCCCTCAAAATCAAACTCCAAATGTGCCTTTTTTATAGCACATATCGGGATGGTAAACATACCTATTTTTTCCTCTATCGTCACTTCGTCTCCCGCCGTGTCCACGATCCTGCCAAGGAATTCCCGCTTGCCTCCGATCTCCTCACGGGTGATTATCCGGCATTTCTTCCCCCGTGATCTCACGAAATCCTCACGTCTCTTCAGGGGCCGTGTGAGGCCGGGAGAGGAGACCTCCAGGGTATACGGGTGCTCGATGGGGTCCTCGACATCGAGGACCCTCGACAGTTCGCGGCTCACATACTCGCAGTCGTCGATGGTCACGCCCCCTTCCCTGTCGATGTAGATCCTCACAAGCCATCTCTTGCCGGAAGGCCGGAACTCCACCTCAACCAGCTCCAGGAGGCGCTCGCCAAGGATGGGTGCAACTATGCCTTCGATCTTTTCTATGGTTTCCGTGGCGGATATCATCCTGGCTATAAATTAAAAAAGCGGGCGGAACCCACTTGACGTTACTTTTCTATCACAACTTGCGGGGGAATGCAACGATAAATACCAGCATTTATATTGACTTTGCCCGCCCGGCAGGGTAAAACCAGATTGACGCTCCCCATCGCACAAACACAGGCGGACCGCATGTACACCTATCACACGTACACAAGCCCAAGACGCACACTTGTCACCGGCGGCGCCGGATTCATCGGCTCCCACCTGTGCGAACGGCTCCTCTACGACGGGCACGAGGTCGTCTGTCTCGACAATTTCTTTACCGGCACGAGGGAGAACATCGCGCACCTCATCGGCCGTCCCGGTTTCGAGATCATCCGTCATGACATCACCCAGCCCATCCTTCTCGAGGTGGACTGGATATTCAACCTTGCCTGCCCGGCGAGTCCGATCCACTATCAGTACAATCCTGTGAAGACCATCAAGGTGAACGTCCTTGGCACCCTCAACGTCCTCGGCCTCGCGAAACGCGTCCGGGCCCGGATATTCCAGGCCTCGACGAGCGAGATCTACGGCGATCCCGAGACCCATCCCCAGGTCGAGACCTACTGGGGGAACGTCAATCCCATCGGGAAGAGGAGCTGCTACGACGAGGGCAAGAGGGTCGCCGAAACCCTCTTCTTCGACTACATGCGACAGAACAGGGTGGACATCAAGGTCGCGCGGATCTTCAACACATACGGACCGAGGATGCGTGCCGACGACGGACGTGTCGTGAGCAACTTCATCGTCCAGGCCCTCACGGGGGACCCTGTGACCATCTACGGTGACGGCTCCCAGACACGGTCCTTCACGTACGTGGACGACATGGTCGAAGGCATCATCCGCATGATGGACCACCAGGCGGAAAGCTGGAAGAGACCCGACGACTACACGGAGCCAACGCTCTCCGGCTTTCCCGGGCCTGTGAACCTCGGCAATCCCCGGGAAACCTCCATCCTCGACATCGCCCGCACCGTCATCAGGCTCACCGGGTCGTCATCGCCCATCGTCCACAGGGACCTTCCCGAGGACGACCCGAAGCAGCGTTGCCCTGACATCTCCCTCGCGCGCAAGGCCCTTGAATGGGAGCCGACGACGGGACTCACGGAAGGTCTCGTGCGGACGATAGAACACTTCAGGAAGGCCGCAACGTGACACGGGAAGAGGAACTCGCAAACGCAGGATGGGAGAAAAGGTTCGTCGCCTGCGAGCCCCGGCTCTCAGAGATGGCCGACATGTACAGGGAGATCGGTTTCGAGGTCCACCTGGAGCCCCTGCCGGCAAAAGAGGACCTCGGCGCGGAAGAGACGTCCCCATGCGAAGACAAGGGCTGCACGGCCTGCTTCGATGCTGACCCGGAACGCTACCGCGTCATCTTCACCCGGCGCCCGGGCTGATCATCTCCCCCCGCTACTTAAAAAGCTCTTTCCACCGTTTCTCCGCCTCTTCCTTCGCGGACGTTTCGATCTGTCTTTCGGTGAAACGGAAGTATTCGCAGAAATTCGCCCTTTCCTTTTCCTTCACGAACTCCGCCTTGTCCTCCCTGCAGGAATTGGCCTTCCCCGTGTCGTAGAAGAGACAGTTCAGGCAGACGTGCAGGTCCTCTCCGCAGACGGGACACTCGTCCCGGAAGGAGATCTTTTCGGCGGTGATGGGGGCCTTGCACTTTCGGCACTTCATTTCAGAGAACCTCCAGGAGGTCTTTGAGGCCCGATATGGTCCTGCGGGGCCGGTTCCCCTGCCCGTCATGGCCGTCTATGCAGTAGCATTCGATCCCGAGACCGGAAGGGACATCGTGGTCGAAAACAGGATGGTCTCCCACGTGGACGACCTCGTGCGGGAGGGCGCCGACCCCCGCGAGGAGCCTCCGGAAAAACCTCTCCTCTCTCTTCACCATCCCGTAATCCGACGTCGCCGAGACGACGCGGGAGAAGAACCCCGAAAGACCGGTCTCGCCGAGTTCCTTCTCGACGAACATCCGTGCGGCGTTGGAGGCGATGACGAGGGTGTACCGGTCCCGCAGGGACTCTATGACCTCACGGGCATCGGGAAGAAGGGCGATGTGCTCCCTGTACCGGTCGAGGAGTTCCACCGGGGCGACATCGAGGGAAAACCTTTCCAGCCAGTGCTCTATCTCGTACCAGGCAATGTCGCCGTCCCCCACGGACTCGTACCGGGCCCGTATGAAGGCCCTGGCCTCGTCGAAGGTCATGCCGTACTTCTTCGCGTATTCCGAGGGAATACCCGTGTTCCAGACCATGTCGCCATACCGGGCGTCGACGAGGGTCCCGTCGAGATCGAAGGAGATGACCTTTTTCATCACAGCATTATACCAGATTCCCGTTCCTTTTTCCCCGGGCCGGCCGGCTTTCCGAAAAACATTGCATTAAGCGGGCAAGTTTGTTTTAAATTTACACACGAAGACAGACGGGAGGAAAACGATGAGAACCATGCTCCGCGTTGTGACAGCACTGTGCCTGTTCCTCTGCATCGGCGGGAACGTCGGCGCGAAGGACACTGTGAAGATCGGCCTCATCACGCCGCTGACAGGCGACGTGAAGACCTACGGCGAATCCGTCAAGAACGCCTTCAATATTGCCGTCGAGGAGTATGGCAAGAAAGGGAAGTACACGATCCAGACAGCCATGGCGGACGACCGGAACGACGCGACGGAGGGCGCCAACGCGGCCCTGAAGCTCATCACCCAGGACAAGGTGACGGCCATTGTCGGCCCCGTTACGTCGAAGGTGGCGATACCCGTCAGCGAGATCGCGACCCAGCATAAGGTCCCCACCGTAACAGGCACCGCGACGAACCCCAAGGTGACCTTTTCCGACGGCAAGAGAAAATCCTACGTCTTCAGGGCCTGTTTCATCGACCCCTTCCAGGGTGTCGTGGCCGCGAATTTCGCCCTCAAGGACCTCAAAGCGAAGACGGCCGCCGTCCTCTACGACGTCAGCAATGATTACTCCAAGGGACTGGGCGAGTATTTCAGGACCACCTTCACGAAGGGAAAGGGGACGATCGTCGCCTTCGAGTCCTACCAGAAGGATGACGTTGACTTTTCGGCCATCATCACCAAGGTCGCCCTCAAGAAACCGGACCTCATCTTCCTGCCCGACTACTACAACAAGGTGGCCCTCATCGCCAGGCAGATACGGGAAAAGGGGATACGATCGACGCTCCTCGGCGGTGACGGCTGGGATTCGCCAGACCTCCTCAAGATAGGCGGCAGCGCCATCACGGGCGGGTATTTCGTGAACCATTATTCGCCCGACCGCAAGGACCCCGTCGCCGACGCCTTCATCAGGAAATACAAGGCCCGCCACGGCATCATCCCTGACGCCTTCGCGGCCCTGGCATACGACGCGGCGGTGATCCTCCTGAAGGCCCTCGACGCGGCGAAGAAACCGGTTTCCGGTGAGATCCTGAAAACCCTCGCTTCAACGAAGAACTACAAGGGCGTCACGGGCCTCATCAGCTTCGACGCGAAGGGGGACGCCATCAAATCGGCGGTCATCCTCAAGGTGGACAAGACCGGCTACACCTACGTGACGACGGTGAATCCATAAAGGCCGGAAGCGCCTGAGGACATTTTCCCGGACCCTTCCGTTTCCTCCGCGGGCTTAGAAACCCCCGGGGACACAGTGTTGCGCAATGGAGCATGCAAGCTACATAATCTCCCAGGTCATCAACGGCCTCCAGCTGGGCGCCGTGTACGCCCTCATCGCCCTCGGCTACACCATGGTCTACGGCATATTGCGGCTGATCAATTTCGCCCACGGAGATATCTTCATGCTCGGCGCCTTCTTCGCCTACTTCCTCATTTCCCGTTTCGGGACGCCCATCTATCTCGTCTTCTTCGCCACCATGGCCATGTGCGCGCTGGCCGGGTACTTCATGGAAAAGATAGCCTACAAACCCCTCCGGAACGCGCCGAAGATATCCCTTCTCATCACCGCCGTCGGCGTGTCCCTCTTCCTCGAGTACTTCTGCAGCCTCAAGGCGATATTTACCCCGGACTACATCGGCTTTCCCCGGCCCTTCGAGGTGTCGGCCTGGAACTTCTCACTCGGAGGGATCGACTTCTCCTTCACCAACGTGCAGATACTCATCTTTGCCATCACCTTCTTCACCCTTGCGCTCCTGTACCTGCTCGTCTACAGGACGAGGCAGGGCACCGCCATGAGGGCCGTATCCTATGACCAGGAGGCCGCGGCGCTTATGGGGATCAACATCGACCACACCGTTTCCCTCACCTTCATGGTGGGAGCCGCGCTCGCGGGTGTGGGAGGGATCCTTTACGGGATCGCCTATCCCCAGATCAATGTCTTCATGGGGATCATGCCGGGGATCAAGTCCTTCATCGCCGCCGTGCTGGGAGGCATCGGCATCATTCACGGGGCCGTTGTGGGGGGCCTCATCGTCGGCGTGTCGGAGGTCGTCGTGTCGGCCTTTCTCTCCTCAACGTACCGGGACGGGGTCATCTTCGTGATACTGCTCATCGTCCTTCTCGTCAAGCCGAGCGGCCTCTTCGGGAAAAGGATCGACAAGGTATGAGATTCTTCCTCGAGTCCAGGAAACCTATCCTTCTGGCCGCCGGCATCTACATCGTCCTCAAGCTTCTCTTCAGCTTCGGTATCGCTTCCGAATACATCCAGCAGATCGCGATCTATGTCTTCATTGTGGTGCTCGCCGCGACGGGCCTTAACGTCATTTACGGTTACACCGGCCAGTTCTCCCTGGGCCACGCGGCGTTCTACGGGATCGGGGCATACACCTCCGCCTATCTCGTCAAGACCCTGGGGCTTGACAGCGTCTTCGCCCTCCCCGCCACCCTTCTTGCCGGGGGCGTCATGGCCGGGGTTGTCGCATGGATCATCGGGATACCGATCCTCCGGCTCCGCGACGACTTCCTCGGGATCGCCACCCTGGGGTTCGGAATACTGGTGCGGGTCTTCTTCGACAACTCCGACAGGATATCGGAGACACTGGGGGGCTCACGGGGTTTTACGGGCATCGCGAAGCTCACGAACCTGGAGACCACCTTCGTCGTCACCGTCTTCCTCCTCATCGTCACGAAGAATCTCATCTCTTCGCGGTACGGACTCTTCTGGCGGTGCATAAAGGACGACGAGACGGCAAGCGCCTCCATCGGCATCGACACCACGCGCATGAAACTCATGGCGTTCTCCTACGGCTGTTTCCTCGCCGGCGTCGCCGGGGCCCTCTACGCCCATCTCTACACCTTTCTCCACCCCTCCAATTTCGATTTCCTGAAGTCCATCGATTTCCTGATCATCGTCATCCTCGGGGGCATGGGGAACATAGCGGGCACCATCTACGCGGGACTTCTCTGGGTGGGCTTCATAGAAGGCCTGAGGATAGTCCTTCCCTCGAACCTCCTCGATCTCAGATGGGTGTTCATTCCCCTTCTCCTCATCGCGCTGATGATGTGGAGGCCCTACGGATTGATGAGCAGGAAGAAAGGTAACGGGTGATGGGTCATGGGGAGAGAACGGGATGACGGCGATGCTTGAAGTGGAAAGGCTCGAGAAGAGCTTCGGGGGCGTCCGGGCGGTTGACGGGTTCTCCTTTCATGTCGACAGAGGGGAGACGCTGGGTATCATCGGTCCCAACGGGGCGGGGAAGACAACGGTATTCAATCTCATCACACGGTTCTACACACCCGACAGCGGACGCATACGCTTCATGGGAAAGCTCATCACACACCTGCCCCCGTACAGACTGGCACGCCTGGGGATCGCCCGGACCTTTCAGAACCTCCGGCTCTTCAAGGACCTCACCGTCCTTGAGAACATCACATCCGCCCACCTCACCGGGCACAGCTACAGCCCCCTCGCGGGCATCTTCAGGACCGGAAAGCACCTCAGGATCGAGAGAGAGGCGCAAGAGAACGCGACGATGCTCGTTGACTTCCTCGGCCTCGACGGAAAGGAACAGACTCCCGCGGGAAGCCTGCCCTACGGTGAGCAGCGCAGGCTGGAGATAGCGAGGGCCCTCGCCACGCGGCCGAAGCTCCTCCTCATAGACGAGCCCGGCGCGGGCATGAACCCCCGGGAGATCAAGGACCTCGTCGCCACCCTCAGACAGGTGAAGGAGGCGTTCGGCCTCACCATCGTCATGATCGAGCACCAGATGGGCCTCGTCATGAACATATCCGACAGGATCGTCGTGATGGACTTCGGGGAGAAGATCATGGAAGGGACCCCCATGGAGGTCAAAAAGGACCGGCGGGTGATAGAGGCCTATCTGGGCGAGGAGCCGGTATGACGGAACCTTTCGGCGAAACGGGATCCGCGCTCCTCTCGATCCGTGACCTCTCGGTCTCCTACGGAATCATCGGGGCCATCGACGGCGTGAGCGTGGAGGTCCGCAGGGGCGAGATACTCTCCATCATCGGGGCCAACGGAGCCGGGAAATCGACCCTCCTCAAGAGCATCACCGGCCTTGTCCGCCCCGCGTCGGGCGTGATAGACCTCGAAGGAACGGGGATAACGAGCCTGCGGACGGACGTGATAGTGAGAATGGGGGTGACGATGGTCCCCGAAGGCAGAAGGATCTTCCCCGATCTCACCGTCAAGGAGAACCTGGAGCTCGGAGGTTTCTCTGTTGCCGACAGTCAGGTGCGGGGGCGCCTCTTCGACCTCATCGTGACGACCTTCCCCCGGCTGAAGGAGAGGATGAAACAGCACGCCGGGACCCTGTCGGGCGGGGAACAGCAGATGCTGGCAATGGGCAGGGCGCTCATGTCCCACCCGAAACTGCTCCTTCTCGACGAACCCTCGATGGGCCTCTCTCCCATCATCACGCGGGAGATCTTCTCCCTTATAACGAGGATCAACAGCGAAGAGAACATTACCATCATGCTCGTCGAACAGAACGCCCACATGGCCCTCGAGCACTCCCACCGGTCCTGTGTCCTCGAGAACGGCAGGATCACCCTCGAGGGACGCTCGGATGAGATCAAGCACGACTCCCGCATCATCGAGGCATACCTGGGAGTCTGATAAAAACGGTTCAAGGGTTCAAAAGTTCAAGAGTTCAAGCGTGAAAGACAAAAGAAGAACCCCGGGCAGGGCAGGCGACATGCAACAGCACGCCGGTGCCTTTTTTTGTCTCTTACTCTTGAACTCTTGAACTCTTGAACTCTTGAACTCTTGAACCTTCTTTATCCTTGAACCCTTGAACTCTTGAACCGTTTTTTGGGGCGTTGACTGCCTTTTTCCGGGGTTTCGTGATATAACATTTAGCACGTGTTCATGAAAAGGAATATCCCCGACATCCACGAATTCGCCGCATCGAAGAAGACCTCTCTTTCACGCGTCATGGACTTCACCTCCACGGTGAATCCGCTGGGACCGTCAGCAAAGGCCCGGAACTCGGTCAGGAAGAACATCAGGATCCTTCAGCATCGTCCCGACCCCGAAGCAAGGCACCTCACGCGGGCGCTCGCGCGCGCGGAAGGGGTGCCGGAGGAGAACGTCCTCGTCGGCGAGAGTCTCGAGGCACTGGTCGCGGCCGTTCTGCATGCCTTCGGTGCCCGGACGGTCCTCATCGAGGCGCCCTACCCCGCATACCTGCGGGACCTGCTGGAGGGTCCGGAGGAACCCCGCTTCTTTCCCCTCGACGGCAGGGACGGCTTCCGCTTGGACCCGTCCCGGTTTGCTGCGGAAATGCAGCACTGTGATGCGGCCATCCTTGCATCGCCGTCTTTTCTGTCCGCGGAGACACTGTCCCGGGACGCGGCTCGCGGGATCATTTCCGAGGCCGGGGAGCACAACACGCTTCTCATCGTCGACGAGACCCTGAAGGGATATTCCGGCACACCTTCCCTCGCGGCCGATATCCTGCAAGAGCAGGGGTGCGTCGTCATGGGTTCCCTGGGCGAGTATTACGGCCTCGCCGGCCTGCCCGTCTCCTACGTCATCGGAACTGCCTCCGTGATCGAGGACCTAAGGCGGCGAAAGGCGGTGACGTCCCCTGACACACTCTCCGCGGCAGCGGCGACAGCGTCACTGCGCGACCCGGCGTTCCCCGCCCGCACGAGAACATACATCGAAAGGGAGAGGTCCTTCATCGCCGATGGCCTTCGGGGCATCCCGGGGATAGTCTTCTCCAGCTCTGCCTGCGGTTCTTTCGTCGTCACCCTCGTCGACAGCCCGTCAAGACCCCTCGAGACCTTCGGATACTACAGGATCGTCGTCGACAACCTGGGAGACGCCGGGACCCTGTTCTTTCCCGTCAAGGACCACAAGTGGAACGCGCGCTACCTGAAAACCCTGAAGAACATTATGGGAGCATCGAAACGATGAAAAGAACGAAGACCTCGACACTATTCCTCCTTATATCCCTCGTCATCCTTCTCTTCACCGCGTGCCTCACGCCTGCCGGCGCGGCTTCCTTAAGGATCCTCCACGTGAACGATCTCCATGGCTTCGCCGAGAGCCACAAACGCCTGGGGTCCGACGACCTCCGCGGGGGCGTCGCCTGCCTCGCCTCCCTCGCGCAGAAGCTGAGGAAGGAGAAACCCTCGCTCCTCGTCTCCGCCGGGGACATGATCCAGGGGAACACCTGGGCAAACCTCTTTGAAGGAAAGCCCGTCATAGAGGTCATGAACACCATGCGCTTCGACGCCATGGTCGTCGGCAACCACGAATTCGATTTCGGCAAGACGGCGCTCACGGAACGGATCAGAGAGGCGAATTTCCCCGTCCTCGGGGCGAACGTGACAGGCCTCGACGCGCTCAAGCCTTACGTTGTCAAAGAGGTGGACGGCATACGGGTCGGGATCATCGGCGTCGTCACGGAGGAGACCCCCACGGCGACACACCCCCGCAACGTCGAGGGGTTGACCTTCATGCCCGTCGCCGCGACGGTCGAACGCTGCATTGCCGAGCTGAGTGGCAGGGCCGACATCATCGTCGTCCTGTCCCACCTGGGATACAACGCCGACATGGCCCTCGCGTCGGCCGTGAAAGGCATCGATGTCATCGTAGGCGGGCATTCCCACACAAAGGGAGTGAAACCGATCACGGTGGGCAGCACCGTGATCGTCCAGGCCTGGGAGCACGGCCTGGTACTGGGGGTCCTCGACCTCACGGTGGAGTCGGGCAGGATCGTTGCCGCGGAGGGCAGGCTTGAGGAGGTCGTACCCGCGAAGACGGCAAAGGACGAGAAGGTCGCCGCCATCGTGGAGAAGTGGGCCGACAAGGTGAACGAATCCATGGGGAGGGTCATCGCCGAGGCCGAGGTCGATCTCGACGGAGAGAACGTGCGAGTGAGGGAGACCAATCTCGGCAATTTCATCTCCGACATCCTCCGGCAGGAATCCGGCGCCGATGCGGCCATCATCAACGGAGGCGGGCTCCGCACCAGTATAAAGAAGGGTCCCGTCACTGTCGGCAACATCTATTCCGTCCTGCCTTTCAACAATTACATAGTGGGCATTCGACTGACGGGGCAGCAGATCCGGGACGCTCTCGAATACGGGCTTTCCGGGGTCGAACTGAAGGAGGGGCGCTTCCCGCAGGTCGCCGGCCTCACCGTCACCTACTCGCCGGCGAGAAAGCCGGGCAACAGGGTGGGGACGGTCCACGTCGGCGGCGAGCCGATCGTTCCTTCAAAGCAGTACGTCGTGGCCACCGTGGACTTCCTGGCCGCGGGAGGGGACGGGTACCAGGTGTTCCGTGAGGCCATCAGGCAATCTTCCGATTTCGAGATCCTCGGCGGAACGATAAAGAGCGGAAACATCGTTTACAACGATGCGGGCAGATGGGTGAGGGACACGGTCGTATCCGAGGCTCTGCGGTTGAAGAAGCTGGCACCGGCCGTGGAGGGAAGGATAAGGGTCGAAGGCGCAGCCGATGAAGGTACTCGTAAATGACAGGGAGATCCACCTGGCCCCGGGCATGACGGTACGCCATGCCCTCATCGGGGCGGGCCTTCTCGGTGACGTCGAGACCGGGAAGAAGGTCTTCGACGAATGGGGCAACGAAACGGGCCTTGATGGGGCGCTTTCCGAGAACGCCCGGTTATATGTCAGGGCGGAGAGATCGTCATGATCGATACCTTTCTCCTTTCCTTCATCCCCCTCTTCGTGGCCTTCGACGTCCTGGGGGTCCTGCCGCTCTACATCCGGTTCACCGCCTCCATGGACAGTGCCAGAAGAACACGGCACCTCAGGGACTCCCTCTTCACGGCATTCACCATATCCCTCATCTTCGTCATCGTCGGCAACAGGGTCATGACCTATCTCGGGATATCCATGCAGGACTTCCTCATTGCCGGCGGCATCGTCATCTTCATAACCGCCATCAGGGACCTTATCCAGGGCCGTTCCGAGCCCGCCGGAGAGAACGAGTTCTTCGGCGTTGTGCCGCTGGGGATACCCCTTCTCGCAGGCCCCGCCGTCCTCGCCACCTCCATGATCATATGGAACCAGTACCCTTTCTATTACTACCTCATCTCCCTCGTCCTCAACATCATCATCTGCTGGGCCGTCCTCCACTTCTCCGGCTTCATCCTCAAACTCCTCGGCAAACGCGTCGTCGAGGCCCTCTCCCGCGTCTTCAGCCTCATCATCGCCTCCATCGCCATCATGTTCATACGGAAAGGGATACAGGGATTTTAAAGACGGCTTGAACCGCTTGAGCCGCTTGAGCCGCTTGAACCGTTCCAGGGATGCGTCCGGTAGCCCACCATTGCACAAAGCTTTGATATTCCAGATAAAAGGAAAAATGTTTTGACAAAAATTGTGACTGATTCTAAACTGTACCGTCTGGACTGTATACTTTAAAAACAGTTCAAAGTTTCAGGGTGTCTCGCCTCTGGCCTGTGACGTGAGACCTGTGACGTGAGACCTGTGACCGTTTCCTCGGGGGAGTTCGTGTGAGTCCGCGGGCGAGTTCGTATGATACCATTATAGATGCCGCAGAGACTGTCGTTCTGGAGGCCGGGGCGTCCCATATGACGCTCGATGCCGTAGCGGCCAAGGCCGGTGTCAGCAAGGGCGGTCTCCTTCATCATTTTCCGAACAAGGTATCCCTCCTTGTGGCGATGGTCAAGCGCCAGATAGACATGCATCAGAAGATACTGAAGAAGATACTCGGCGAGATCCCCGAGGGTCCATCCAGGGAACTCAAGGGATTTATCCTGTCCATCCTGTACCGGGAGCGGGACCGAGACAACCTGGGGGCATCGCTTTCTGCGGCCGTGGCCCACGATCCCCGTCTCAACGAGCCCGTGCGCAAGGTTGTCTCCGAGACCTACGCGCGATTGGCGCTGGGAGGCATGCCGTTCGAGAAGGCGGCCATCATTGCCCTTGCCGCCGACGGTCTCTGGCTGCAGGAGATGCTGTCCATATCACCTTTCACCGAGGAGCAACGGAAGAAGATCGTCGATGAGTTGCTAAAACTGGCCGACGAACAGGTCCCGGACGGAAAGCGGGGCCGGAAACCATGACAGGAAAAGAGATGACGGGATTCTCACTTTCAAAGGAGTGCTCAATGCGCGGTATTAGCAGGAGATGGCTCATAGTCGTCGTTGCCATTCTCGTGGTCATGACCATGACGGCGGCGGGATGTGGCAACAAGAAGGGGGATGGACCGGGTGCTCCGGAGGTCGCGGTGGTCACCCTCGCGCCTGAAAAGGTGCCCATCGTCACTGAATTGCCGGGAAGGATCTCGGCCTTCCTCATCGCCGAGGTGCGTCCCCAGGTGACGGGCATCATTAAGAAACGCCTCTTCACGGAGGGCGGCGATGTCAAGGCGGGACAGGCCCTCTACGAGATCGATCCCGCGCCCTACCAGGCAGCCTTCGACAACGCGAGCGCCTCGCTCGCCCGGGCCGAGGCCAACCTGCCGCCCATCCGCGCGAAGGCACAGAGATACAAGGAACTCGTCGCCATCAAGGCGGTGAGCCAGCAGGAATTCGACGACGTCACCGGCGCCCACCTCCAGGCCGAGGCGGACGTGAAGTACTGGAAGGCGGCCGTCGAGACGGCACGGATCAACCTCGGCTATACCCGTGTCGCCGCCCCCATCTCGGGACGGATCGGAAAGTCCAGCGTCACCGTCGGCGCCCTTGCCACGGCCAACCAGCCCGCAGCGTTCACGACCATCCAGCAGCTCGATCCTGTCTACGTGGACGCAACGCAGTCGAGCGCGAACCTCCTCGGGCTGCAGCGCGCTGTGGCCTCCGGCAAGGTGAGCTCCAAAGGTCCCGGTCAGACAAGGGTCAAACTTGTCCTCGAAGACGGCACGCCCTACCCCAACGAGGGGACCCTCAAGTTCTCTGACGTCACCGTCGACCCCAGCACGGGCTCCTTCATCCTGCGCATGGTCTTCCCGAATCCCAAGGGCACCCTCCTGCCCGGCATGTACGCGCGCGCCCTCGTCCAGGAGGGTGTGGCGGAGGAGGCCATTCTCGCGCCCCAGCAGGGTGTCTCCCGCGATCCCAAGGGGAATGCCTACGTTCTTCTCGTGGACGCCAAGAACACGGTCGAGATGCGTATGATCACCACCGACCGCGCCATCGGCGACAGGTGGCTCGTTTCATCGGGACTGAAGAGCGGCGACCGCATGATCGTCGAGGGACTCCAGAAGGTCCGCCCCGGTGTCCCCGTAAAGGCGGTCCCCTTCAAAACCGCCGGCAAGGACGAGAAGGCGCCGCCGGCCGCGGGCGACCAGAAATCGGCGCCGCCAGCTCCAAAGGCGAAATAGGGAGGATCTCATGTTATCAAGATTCTTC
>Ga0123327_1001182_pt1 | contig 22921 bp, 16 predicted proteins | sample BioC13SIPDNA_4_FD_89701 | JGI IMG/M metagenome (GOLD analysis project Ga0123327, IMG submission 89701) | Anaerobic biogas reactor microbial communites from Washington, USA - Biogas_R1_B C13 SIP DNA | ecosystem: Engineered > Bioreactor > Anaerobic > Unclassified | place: Washington, USA...
ATTAATCGTCCCAGTGGAACCATTACTTTATTTGCTTTTGATGAAGGGCAGGGATTAAGCGAACATACCGCCCCATTTGATGCCGTAGTACAGATTGTCGATGGTGAGGCTGAAATCATTATTTCCGGTGAAAGCCACATTTTAACCAGCGGGGAAACCATTATAATGCCTGCCGGTGAGCCTCATGCCTTAAAAGCCGTAAAGTGCTTTAAAATGCTTTTGACCATGATTAAATCCTAAAAATTAAACCAGGCCCATCTAACTTCTATTTACTTCTTTTTTATATCGAATTGCAGGGGATGCCCATAATTCTCCATAAGCAGATATCTGTTGCAGGCATAATAAATGAGCACCATTGCTTCCCTTGAGATAAGCAATGGTGCTCCCTTTAATGTCGCCCGGCTTTCCTAGTTAACAGTAAAACTCATTTGGTAGCCGCTCTTTAATGGCTCCCCATCGGTCGTTGCAATATCGGGGTTAATATAAATGACATAAGTTTGGCCAGACTGATAATCCTGTGCCGGATATATAACAGCCCAGAAACCATTATTCTCTACTGCTACTTTTTGAATCCCTACCTGACTATTATCTGTTGTTTTCATTACCTTGATTTGGTCTTTTAATGTGTTAGGATTTGCGGGTTTGTTAAAAACAACCTTCCATTTTTTATCGGGGTCGCATGTTTTCGGATCTAGCACTTTATAAATACTAACTTGCAGCGATTTGTTGGCAACATTGCTCCCATAGCCAGCTACTACTGTTAAGGTCCCATCAGCTACTTGAGGAACCTTAAATGTATAACTATAATTACCACTGGCATTTGATTTAACCGCATCAAAAAACACTATATTTCCCAAAGAATCAACAATTTTAATACTTACCCACTGATTCGGATCAGCGCTACCAGATGCAGTAATATTATCTCCTACTAATGCGCTGCTATTACTCAAATTTAAACTGACGGAAGCGCCCAGGGCAAGCCCGGGAAATATCGATAATATAAGCAGAGCAACAACAATAAAGGCAATCCTTTTCTTAGCCATCAATATCACCTCTTAATCATATCTTAACTTCATAATTACACAAAAATACATAATCAAGTGATTCTTTTACTCTTTTAACAGGTAAAAGGACTTCTTGAGAAAAGCATCTAAAACGAAAATCGTCTTGCTGATTTATCTTATATAAAGCCCCCCTCGCTACAAAGTCACGCATAATCAAGTTTGTTTAAAAATAACCTAAAACTTAAAGCAATATCACTTATCCCAGCAATAAGCGAAAAAAATCCGAGTGTTTTAAGCATCGACCCCAGTTTATACCACTCTAGCCTGCTGGTCAAACATACACGAAAATACCTCGATACGAAATACTATAGCAATGAACTAACTTTTTTCAAGCTAAAACCAAGCATTTTCGTATTTCCCCACCCGACGCTCGGAAACACTCCAGCGCTTGCCTTCTATTTACGATACTTCACTACTGCAAGACCACCGGATTGACATTACTATCATTGCTGAGGCGGTCAACCATATAGACCTTGATGACATCGCCCGGCTGTACATTGAACCCAGCTTGGGCCGTTTTGGCAACATCAAAATCAGCCACGGTGGCATTAAGCTGCAACTCAGTACCTTTCCGCCAGTGGGTAAATATTACAGTCTCATCACCTACATGGGGAACTTCCGCCGTAATTAAAACCCCAAAATATTTCAGACCGTTTTGTCCTGAATTAACAGTCATGGTAATGATGCCGTCCGGGGTCGCAGCTATGGTGTAAACATTATCTTCTACCGGGGTCAACTTATATAACGGCCTGTCAGTGCTTGAAGTGGTAATATCAATTTCACTTACCCATTTCACCATCGAGGAATTAGTGCGATCCTCCGGGGATCTCTGTCCTATCATCAAACGCATGGTATTAACGGTATCCAATTGGCCGGGTTCACTGCATATGCTCTCCGCAGCTCTGGTGGCTATTAGTGTGTCTACCTGCACCTTTTCTCCCACAGTGGGGTAGTAATAACGTTTATTGAATAGCTCATTTTGCGGGTCATTAAAGTTTACACAATAACCATCGTTGGCTTTTACCGTTATATTTTTTATGCTACTGCTATTAATCAATGCATATTGCGATAGAATAGCAGCCAACGGCGCTCCCAGACCGGTATAGTAATTCATTTTGCCATCTTTATGGTAGGAATAGTATTTGAGTTCATTATTCGCATTTAAGGTGTTAATTTGATCGGACGTTACTATTATTGGATTGCCATTATCAATCTTGATGCTCAATACAGTAGTTTCATAGTTCTCGTTAATAGTCTGTATTAGGCTAGTAACTTCAAAGCCATTGGCTTTAATGATGATAGTATAGTCACCTGCTGCTGTAAACACACTGCCATCAATGGTAATTTTTCCTGTTGTCTGGGAATATTTACTGCTATCTAATACAATGTCCCCTACCTTGATTTCGCTAATGGCATTGCGCCAGCTTTCATTATCGCTGAACGTGATATCTATGGAATTTCCGATAATGTTATTACTGCTATCAGCAGTAAGCTTGGGAGCAAACGTTTTATCCGACAGTTCTATATCCACCCGGTTTACCCAACGCCCAAAACGATTGTTGGTTACGATATTTTTAGCAATATCATTGGCGGTCTGCCCGAAGCAGAAGCGGAAGGTGGTACAGCTTGAGGATTTTACCGTTGGATCAGCTGGGCCAACCATCTGACTCCCATCCAGATTGCTGAGAAAACGTCCCTGGTAGGAAGATAGTGCAAAAATGGGATCGACAGGGACTGGACTAGCATCGGAACCGGAGCCGGGCTTGTTATTCTCTTTATCCCATTTATTTGCAAGTTCGGGATAATAGTAACGAGGACTTGCGAAAAGGTAATCATAAGCGTAGAAGCTTGACCAATCATCGGTGGAATAAATTCTGATGCCCTTTAAAGAAGCGGAGTCAATTGTAATATTGGCATTATATTTGGCATTAATATCAGCCACTAGCTTATTCAAGGTAACCCCCTTAGTTATGGCTGTGCAGGGTGCTGGTGCGGAGTCTATCGATGAATAGTAGGCCACATCACCAGACAATGCTTCCATTTCAGCTATTGAATAAGTATGGACAGGAATGATTTCTCCATTATTATTTATGTTTACCACAAAACTCGCCGCCGGGTAAGACTCACTTACCTTGGCCAATGCCATGCCCGGATGGCCCAGCCCCAACATACCAAGTAACATGATCAAGACTACCATACAGGCAACAGATTTCCTGCTATGGGTCCTTATTCCTCGTTTCATTAAACGCATAACATATTGCCCTCCTCATTTTTTATACGATCCAAGTTCATTTTCAACAAGATCTTGTCACTATACAAACCAAAGGCCAGCCTCCTACTATCTAATCCCCGCTTAACCAACACCTCCAGTAAATTTTTCATCATGCTTCCAGGGAACTCAAGTAGTAGTCCTCATAACCACCATGACTCCATTATTGCAAATATCTCTCGCTTACCTCCTTCTTGTATTCTTTGTATTTTCTGCCTGCACCCAGGCAAAAAAGAATTAGCGAAGTTATCCCAATAGAAAGATTAGCATTACCATACTCGCTTTGTGGCTTAAAGGGCACTATATCTGCTGACAGCTCAAATACTTTACCTAATTGCTCCGAATTAATAAGATCGCTTTTTTTAGCCAGGCGCTGCTGTCCCACTGGCAATGCAGGCTCCGATTCTTCCTGTTCCTCCCGGGTTTGATTGCTGCCAGCAACAACCGCTCTCTGGCTATCAGCAAGATGGTCGGTGCCATGTACAACGCAGGCGGCTGTTAGCTTCCCTTCTACCGTGGTGACGGTGATGGTGGCTGTACCCGGAGAAACAATTGACACCTGACCAGTATTATCTACGCTGGCTACCTCCGGATTACTGGAGCTCCAGTTAACACTTTTGTTGGAGGCATCTGAGGGTCCTACCATCGCCTCCAAAACAACAGTACTACCAATCAGAGCATGAACTACATGCTGATTAAGTGTAACCTCGCCAGGCGGCTGGCCAACCAGCATTACGGATATTTCACGAATCCATTTGGCTGAGCGCATAGATGTTATGGTACTTGTATCCACCTGACCAAATAACAACCTTAAACCATTACTTTTGTCCATCTGGCTAAAATCAGGAGAGGTGGCAAAACGTTTCCAGTAGTCCTGAATAGCAATAATCGGCTCTACTTCTACAGCACCTTCCTCGGCACCGGGCAGGGCCTTTTTTTCATCGTGATCCCAACAGATTGATAAATTAGGATAATAGTAACGCCTGGTATCCAACAGAAAGGATTTAGGCAAGCTCTGATACCACCCCTTTTCCACATCAGTGGTATAAAAATAGAGGGTGTCAATAGAGTTGATATCAATACCGGCACTATGCAAAATATCACTCAGTTTTACTCCTTGAGCCGAATCTAAAACCACTGATGGCATACTATCAATAAAAGTATAGGCCTGCTGCACCTGGGGCATTGATTCCAGCTCACTTAAGGTGAAAACCTTCATGATGTTATAAGGGGTACCAAAATAGCCCGCCTTAACCGTTAGAGTTGGCGACAGGGTTTCTTCTTCCCGCCGGGAAGTTTTGTCTTGGCTATCGCAACTATTAACCGTGCCCGGCAATAGTTTGACTGTCCTGTTCTCCTCATCCCATTGCAGTTTTGCCCCCAGTGCTGTTGCCACTGATACTAACGGGACATAAACCCGGTCGTCAATAATGGAAACTGCTGTTCCCAAGGGCAATTCCTGCCCATTAATCCTGGCTTGGGAACTATCTATACGCAGTCGAAGGATGTCCTTGCCTTTACTAACGGTAGCTGTTTGTTGCTCGGAATCCCATACTACTTTCATCTGCAGGGCTCCAGCCAGCGTTGCAATCGGAACCATAATTTGATTCTCGATGATAAGCGGCAGTGGGTCAGTCATAATAACCTGGTCGTTACTATCGATAATAGCAGGTGGAGCCGCTTCCTGGGCCATTGCCATCAGAGGAATGCTCAGGCTGCTGATAGCCAGAATCAATGCTACCAGGCAAATTATTCCCAAGGCTATGATTCTGTCATTTATCCAGGACCTGATTCCTTGCCCCGATTTCTTAATTTGCAGCATAGCCCTGCTTATAAGTCTCACCCCCTAATAGTTTTTTGTCACCACTGATACTACCTGGCACTAAGGAACGATAAGCTTCATCAAGCCTCCTGTTGTTCTTACAAATACTGGTTCGAAATTAAGATGATTATGTTCAAGGGCTAAAACGCCAATAGGGTACAAAAACCGTATCAGCATTAAAATCAAACCGGGAACTTTCACCGGTGTCTGTCCCCGGAGTTGCGGTGATTATTATTTGACCAGGCCATTTACTGGCGATTCCTTGTAGATAGCTATCAATCGCTTTTACTGCAGCCAGGGTTGACTCAGCTCCCTCATCCTGGTTTTTATGCCTAGATGCAATACCTTCAAAGCAAAGCATTATTAGGTCATAGCCCTGACCCAAGTGATTCAGGCTCAGGGTATAGAGTTCGTCATCAGCTGTGCCGCTGGCATTCTGGTCGTTTACCGGTAAAGCTTCTATTTCGGTATTTAGCTGTCTGCCAGCAGATTGTAATAGCAAGGCCGGTTTTTTTAACTGCCTAGCCACCGCAAAAAGCGTGGGTGCCTTCAATTCCTGATCCTGGACGCTGGTAATGCCGTTTTCCTCTGGCGATTTTCCGGTTACTATAGCCCCTAGCCAGACCTGTTTTTCTAGCGGATATACTCCACTGGCTTTTAGAGCTACTCCCGCGTTTTTTAGAAATGGCAGGCCGCCTTTGGCGAGAGCATCACTATACACCTGGTTAGTCAATCCCGGTATAATTATCATCAGTACCTTCTCATTGTTTTCGAGATAGCGCCGGGCATCATAGAAGGCATCCATTATACTGCTTGGCGGAGGGTTAATTATTACTCCGGCTACCTTATCCACACAATTACGATCATCCAGCTGCAGGTAGCTGATATAATTGTCCTTCAGTTCAAAGAAACCCCGATTTTCCAGAAAGCGATGTTCCCCGGCAACACCCATCACCAACATCCTGCTCCCTTCATCTATCGGGATAAAGTCAGCCAAGCGAAAAACTTTCCGCCGGGTATAGACCGCACTGGTATAGCTTATTCCCTCATTTTCCACCACAGCCTGGCCTTCCACATAGGGGTAGTCCAACCAGTCTCGTTTATAAAGCTGACCCGGTGTAATCCTGAATAATTCCTTATCCGGCTTGATAAGCGTAATACCAAAATGGGGAGGACATTCCTTTGCTATTACCACTATTTCCTTTAGCATTTTGACATTACTATTAATAGGATGCTTTAGATTAACTGCTTCCCAGCCGTTTTGGGCAGAAAAGAAAATATAGGAATTCTCCAGCCCTTCTGCTGGAAATGAGGATGTAAAGCCATCATTGCCGACTAAATATATCTGCCCTGCTGTGGCTACGGGTTGAGCCGCTGCAATAATATCCGTCAGCCTCATAGCTTGATAGTTATTCCCGTCATAATTGATATGTTGCAGTTTTCCTAGCTGTTTAGGGTCTTCAAGCTTCACCACCCGGGCAACATCTCCCACTACCTTCAAAGGAGGTATATAACCGGGGTTGGGCTGGCAATTGGCGAAAAACAGGCCTCCAACAAAACCCAGTAAACTCAAGCCTATAGCCAGAAGCCAATTTCTCCTGTTCATTACTTTAACTCCTTCTCCCAATTAAACCCTGTAATTATTAGTGACATTCAATAGAGAGTAAATTCTCCAGTCTCTCATCGGCTGCTTCCGGGCAACTAAAGTTCAGTACTCCCTGGCTTTCATATATCAAGCCCTTCCCTATCTCGTTAACTGACAATTCCAAACTGGAACCATCGAGACTGCTGAACTGGTATTTGGTCGCCCGGCTCAAGCCAGTCTGCTTGATTAACTCTGATAAGTCCATTGCACTTTTTCCATCCAATGTTTGTCGGGGTAATACTTCTATCCCCTGGGAATAAGCCCAAAAGCAGGTCTTGCCATAATTGATACAGAGTACGTCCCGCACATGCATGCCCTGGGGGAGGTGTGGAGCTAAAAATTTTGGTGCTTCCTTTCCGCTTATTTTGATATAGGCTGTTAAAAAATTAGATGGGGTTTCGTTTTTGTGCAAGCCATCACTGGCTTTGATAAATACATTTTTAACCCTATCCGTTCCGGCATAGTTATCCACTAAATCCTTGGTTTTAATAGCTTTATCCACGCTGTCAAAATGTTCATAGTCTTCCTGGGGCAGGTTCTTAGCAGCTGTCTCCAGGAAGACTACTTTTTTAACTGGGCTATGTTCAGCTCCAGTTTCCAGATCAATCTTATGGAGCATCCTTACCCAATACATCGCTCTCTCACCCGGAATTACCACTCGTATAGGCTGATTTTCAAGTTCCAAGGCTTTTCCATTAATTTGGTAAGCAAGAATAATGGAGCGGTTTTTAAAAACATCAGGGGGAAGCGATATGGAATAACCATCCAGAGCAGTAAAACGGATACTGCTGTAATCCTTAACAGACTTGCCTTCTTGCTGTAATATGTTTTCCAGCAAAGGACCGGTACCTTTAATCTTGATGCTTTCGCCATTGGCTCGGGTTGCTTGTGCTTTTTGGGTAACTGCGGGTAATTTTTTCAGTTCTCCCACGCTAATTCTATAATCACTATCCTGCAGACCGGTTATGATAATTTCTTGACCATCGTTGATAGTAGCCGTATTATTAGCATCTTCAATTTTTCCCGTGCAAGCAAGCAGGCTTAATATTATGCTTAACAATAGCCCAAGTATAAGCAATTTCTTTACCTGTTTTGGCATTTAACTTCCCCTTTTCCTACCCTGCTTTTCTACTTGGATTTACTACCAAAATGCTGGTAAAATGTCCGCAGCTTGATCGTTTTAAAAATCATGTGTATGCCATTCTTTTAATAGCCACCAACATTCACCTTTTTTAAAGCTTTAATGCCATGGCTATAACTGTAACTGCTTCAGCCCTGCTTGCATTACCAAGGGGCTTAAAGCTATTATCCGGGTATCCTTTTATCACCTGGCTTTTCACCGCTGTGGCTACAGCTCTCCGGGCCCACTCCGCAATATTGTTGCTGTCACGAAAGTTATTTTCTTCCGTTACCAGGGTAAGTCCAGCGGCTTTTACCACCATTACCGCCATCTGCTCACGGGTAATCGGATCATCGGGACCAAAAGTCCTGTCATTGTAGCCGCCGACGATTCCTGCAGCAGTGGCTATTGCGATATAATCCTGGGCCCAGTGCCCACTGGTATCGGTAAAGGCTTTTCCTTTAAGATTGCTTAGATTAAATGCTTTTACCAGCACAGTAGTGAATTCAGCTCGGGTGATACCGGAGTCAGGTTTAAAACTGCCATCGGGATAACCGCTTATGGCTCCACGAGCAAGTAGTTGCTTAATCCTCTCCCCCGCCCAGTGCTTGTCAATATCGCTAAAAGAACTATATGGGGCCACGTTAACGACCTGCTTGGAAAAATCCCCCCTGCTTTCAGGCTTTTTCTCTTCTCGCTTGGCAACTTTGAAAACCCGACTGCAATCTTGTTTTAATTCCGGTACCGCAAATTGAATACTATAGTCGCCGGCTTCTGCCTCCCTGGGCAGGGTAAATTCTCTGCTGAATTCGCCGCTTTTATCAATATTACTGCTATAAATACTCTGCTTGTCGGGAGCTGTAATCTGAAGTATGGCGCTGTCCAGGCCATGAACCGTTCCACTTATAATAACTTTGTCCTCCGGTTTGAAAATCTGTCCTGCTTGAGGAGTGATTAAGGTGATATTGGCCGTAATGGCTGGCGCCCCTGTTACCAGAAAAGTCAGCTTACTACTCAGGTTAGATCCCAATTCAGGTCCGATCTCAATGCTATAGTTACCAGGTATGGCATCTTTTTTTAGTACATATTCATTACTGAATCTGCCATCACTGACTTCAATATCAAAAACAGTGTATATTTCATAACCGTCAGGATCACTGATACTTAATGAAAGCGATGAATGATTTTCCACTGTCCCCCGGATATCCACCTTATCCCCCGCCCGGTAACTTGCATTTACCGCTGGTGAGCTTAATGTAACTTTTGGATTAAGCGGGGAGGCTCCACCTCCCGAACGCAGCTTGCCAAATACTTCAATCTTATTTATCCATTTTACAAAGTTCATATTTATGTTCTCTTCGGGACTGACCTGTCCCAAACATAACCTCAAGCAGCTTGTGCTATCCAGATTGCTCCAGTCAGGTACGCTTAAAAATCGTTCCTGAGACGAACTTATAGCTAACATTGCTTTAACCGGGATGGCTCCCTGTGTCACTATCTCATTATCTTTATAGCAATGGGCATTTTCGTCCCAATAATTGTCCCAAGATTCAACTATTTTGGGATAATAATAAGCATTTCTTTCCAGAAGTGTATACCGATCTATTTTTTTTACCAAATCATCTGTAGCATAAAACTTTATGTAGCTTATTGAATTCATTTCGATACCTTGACTGAGCAAAAAGGTTTCTAGATCAATACCCTTACCGGCAGTAAATACCGGTGCCGGCATACTATCTATAGATGAGTATTCTCGCTCTACCTGTGGCATACTTTTGAGCTCATCAATAGTATATTTATTCAATTCAGAAGCAACTCCATTATCATTGAGTACGACTACTAGTTCAGTAGCTGCTTCGCTGGAATCACTTTTGGCTACAGCCCATTCACAGTTGAAAAGCTCCATAAAACAAAACAATAAGATAAGAATTACCAGCATAATGCCCCTGATTTTTACATCAGGTTCAAATCCTGACTTTATATACTGCACTTCTTCTCTACCTCCTGTACTAGTTCTAGTAGTTAAAAGGAAAGCACACCATGCTTGATAAGAATTCACACCACCTTCCTGTATTCCAACCTTGATTCATTATATCCCCTCGGTTTTTTTGTTATTTATTACAATGACCTGGGAACCTAAAAGTTAATAAGGATATTGGTTATTGCAATATGGTTGGATTAAAATCAAGCGCATTAGTTAAATCATCCAGCACATAGGTTTTGACTATATCTCCAGGTTTGACATTAAAACCTGCCTGGGCAGCCTTGACCAGGTCAAAATCAGCTTGGGTAGCGTTCAAATTAAGTTGCTTTCCATTTCTCAAGTGAATGAAGATCAGTGTTTCCATTCCTTCGTGAGGCTTTACCGGGGTTAGCTCTACCCTAAAATACTTCATTCCCGAATTGCCTTGATTCACGGTCATGATTTCCAGACCATCGGTGTTAGTCTCTATTTGGTAACTTGCGTCTTTTATTGGAGCAATTAAATACTGAGCCCGGGCTGCAGGCACATCTCCCAGTATATAGCTGTCAATAACCTGCCCCTCAGCGTTCCGGGAACTCAAACTAAGACTGTCTCCATCAATGCTTAATAGTTGGTAATTGCTGACATTAGCCATTTGCTTGGCGATATATTCTCTGTCTTCACCAGCAGGATAGAACTTGCTTCCTGAATTGCCCATAATATAAACAATACCTTCACCATCTGCCTGCACCTTATCCCCACGCAACGGTTTGCTCCGCATGTAGACGTGCTGGTGACCGACAAATACTATATCCACCGCGCATTGTTCAAAAAGAGGCACCCAGTTTTCCTCTAAATTATAAGAATGACCATCATCTACCACCGGGTAAGGGGGATAGTGGAAGACTAGAAACTTCCACTGCTGCTTGCTATTATTAAGGTCAGCCTGCAGCCAGCTTTTGAGCATATTGTAATAAGGTTTGGAAACGCCCATTTTGTTGCTGTTTAACACCGCAATGTGACAATTGCCATAGTCAAAGGAGTAAAATTCTTCCTTAAATCCTTCCGGGCCATTCCGGGGCAGGGCAAATGAATTCCAGAATAACGGTGTATCATCATGATTACCTACTGCCGGCAGCAGGGGAAGCTGTTTAAAGGTCGGGGAAGCAGCGGCAAAGAACTGCTGCCATTCATTGCTGCTATTGCCATCATGAACCAAATCCCCACCCAGGAGGGCAAATCTTAAATCGGGGTTTTCCGCGGCAATGTGCTTAAGCATTTCTCCCCATTTGTCATAACCTTTCTGAACATCACCCAGATATAAGAAGGAAAATTTGCCACCAGAGGTAGTAGTGGAAAAGGAGGCAGGCTCACTCCAGACCCCTTCCCGCCCAACACGATATATATATTCGCAGTCAGGGGCCAACTGGAACATGGTAGCTTCGCAATGGGAATAACCGGCGTAAAGCTCAGTTTTCACTGCTGCCACTTGGGAAGCACTGGTAAAACTACCGTTATAACTGGCAGCAGGCAGGTACTGAACCCATTCCGCATCGGCAGCGCTATCGCTCCGCCAGGCCGCAGTCCGGGTAGTCTGCGGCATCAGTCCAGGATAGCATGATATGATCAGGCAAGCTGCTCGGCTCACTAGCAGCTATATCCGGGTTTAACACCCCCGACAGGCCGAACAGAAACAGGAAAAAGAGCAGAGATATGGCCTTCTCTTTGGAATCACGCAGTAGTTTTAAATTCAGAAGCATAGTTCTATTCTCCCAATCTTTTTACAAACGGCTTCTCCCGGGCTATTGGGATATATATAGCTCATCGCAGAAATAAAATGCGCTGCTGTTATTCGTGTTACGTGAAAAATTCGGCTAAATACTAACATAAAATAATAAAAACATACATTACTTGACATTACTCTAATTGCTATATCTTATAATGTCAACTATGCTTTTCCTGTATTTTATTTGTTTAATCGCTATAATCCTAAACATTTTGTTGTTTTAGCGGTATGCAAGATTAGCGATAATCGTTATTATGTCTTTCTGGTCAAAACTGTTTTATCATAAACATACTTATAGATAAACTAATATAAACCAACCAATGTGAAATTACTGTTGCTTGTCTACTTTTCATAGATGGGGTATTTGCTTTTCGTAGCCTTAAACGCTTGTGGCAAAAGCCCAAAAAAAAGAACATTGACAAAATTATCTTAGCTTTTGTCAATGTTCAGGATAATTTGCTTTTGAACAGGATTAGCTAATCAACCTTGTATAAAAGTACATAAGCAGTAGTGAAATTTCCTATTCTGAGAGTCGCCGGATCGGGTATTGTATTTATATTGCGGATGGTTACATTGTCCAGGGCACTAAGAGTTAGCGTGGTTGAAGCCGTTAATGATTGACCGGCGGAATTAAAGTCTGATTTAACTACACCATTAACCACTACTCCCCAATGCTGAGGATTATTCTGGGTTGTATAAACGGAAAAAGTTATATTGTAAGTGCCGTCAAGAGTAACGCGAATCCCAGCCGTCCCAGGGGTGTGGTTTATGCCGTTTAAAGGGCCGTTATTGCTAAATGTTATATTGGAGCCAACTGCTACGGTTTGGGTGTTTAGCTGAAATACATAACCCCAAGAAGCTATACTTTCAGTAGGCAGATCCTGAAAAATCGGCAGATTCTCGGAACGGCTCTTCTTGATTTTTCTGGCACCAGCGGTAGTTTTTGGCCCTCTGGGACTTTTCGGCCCAGTACGGACCTGTCGATAGCGGGCATTGGGGGGAGCAAGTAATCCATTATTAATATTCATTTCATCACCCTTTTACAATATTTACTTACCTAATATATGATTTGTGCAGATAAAGTGTTAATTAACGGTGCCAGGCACTTAAGTTGTTAAGTTATTGAAGCTGACCCCTGCAGGTATTACTGATGCACCCCGGCCCGTAGTATTAATTTTGTCTTTATAACTCAGGGTAAACCTGGTCAGAGTGCCGGGTCACTTTTAAGGGTTGCGTAAAAATATAAATATGCTGCACCCATTTTTCAACGGTGCTTGTAGCTGCGGGTAGGGGAGATAAGAAAAGCAAGGGATAAGGGGTGAGAAACCGCATGAAAGGATAATGAGAAAGCTGTAGTTAATCGATAGGCTCAATACACTGCGGGTCGTCATTTTTGTGGCTGTTTACCCGGTTGGATACCGGATAGGCGATGACATCGTTTACAGGCTTTAGCTGCTTTAAAAATAAACGAGCTTCAGCAACACTCTTTCCATTGAATCCGTGCAACCAGTAATCCTCCTGATCTCGCTTTAGGATAAGTGGCATCCTATCATGAATATGAGCCAGGGATGGAACCGGAATAGTAGTTACTATGGTATAAGAATGAAGAATTTCTCCATTGGGATTACTCCACTGTTCCCAAAGGCCGGCAAAAGCAAACAGCTGCTTGGTCGGCATGATGATGCGCACTGCCTGTTTGCCATCCTTTGTCTTTTGCCATTCATAATAACCATCTGCCGGAATGAGGCACCTGCGTTCCCTTACTGCATATTTGAAGGATGCCTTTTCTTCAAGGGTTTCCAACCGGGCATTTATAAGCTTGCTGCCCATACTCCGGTCTTTGGCCCAAAAAGGAACCAGGCCCCATTGCATCATCTCCAATTGCCGCTGGCCGTTGCGTTCCAGCACAACCGGCATAATCTGGGTAGGTGCAACATTATAGCGTGCTTTCATCTGTTGATTTGCTTTAGGACAAAGAAAACGCTCTGTTACTTCATCCAATTGCACAGCAAGGGTATAACGACCGCACATAATATCCCTCCCAGTTTAATCTTTTTGCAAAATACCTAGATGGCAGATACTTTAACATAAAAAGAGCGTTGCCGCGGACCATCAAATTCACAGAAATAGATTCCCTGCCAGGTTCCCAGCAACAAGCGACCCGCAGTTACTGGAATAGTTTGCGATATGCCTATGGTACTGGCTTTTAAATGGGCTGCGGAATTGCCTTCCCTATGGCGATAAGCCGGGTGCTTCCAGGGGAAGAGCTCATCCAATCTCATTAGCATATCCTGAACGACGGTCGGGTCAGCATTTTCGTTGATAGTAATAGCTGCGGTAGTATGCGGGCAGTAAACCAGCACCATCCCTTCCCGCATTCCCTCTTGTTCGACCACATTCTGAACTTGAGCAGTAATTTCAATCATTTGCTCGTGCTGCCCGGTTGTTAGCTTAAGCTGATGCAACATATGCAGCCCTCCTCTCAAAAAGCTCCCCTCTCTTTAACAGTCGAAATATGCCATTTAAGCTGTATAAATTGAGGGGAGCATATCATTATTTCTGGTAACTTTTATGCCCCTCTTAAGTACTCTTCCATGTGGGGCATGAAGTACGGTATAATCTCGTCCAACATTTTGGGCATCAGGACCTCCATGGTTTTGGGCATAAGATCCGGCATCTGTTCCAACATATAGTCCGGCATGGGGATGGCCTCCGCTACCTTTTCCAGCATCTTCGGCATCACTTTCGGCATGATTTCCGGCATCAGTTGGGGGAAGAGACCCGGCATTACACTCTTCATCATAGTGATCATAGGTTCCTTGAACACATCAGGGGCCTTCATGACCATATGCATCATGCTCTTGTACATATCCGGCATGGCCTCGATCATGTCCGGTATCATAGTCGCCATCAGGTCGGCCATGCCCCAGGGGGTCATCAAGCGGATCATTGCCTCGAATACACCCCATTTCTCATCCACCACCGCATCGGAAGGCTCGACCTTAAATCCCAACGCTTCGGCGGTCAGGGTAGCCAAATCGCGGATCTCAATAGGCATATCCCGCAGATCCCGCGAGCGCTTCAACTGCACCCGGCAGCAGGGGCAAGCCGTGATCAGGGTATCCGCTCCGGTATCAATGGCCTCCTGTACCCTTTTCGCTCCCAGGTCCTCAGCTACATCCGGATCAGCTACCAGCGTCAGAACCGCTCCGCAGCAATGGGCATCCATCTGGTTGAAGCGCATCTCCCGGAAATTGCTGCCCGGGATGGCATTGAGCAAGGTCCGCGGTCCTTCGAAGCGCACCCCAGCCCGGCCCATGTGGCAGGGGTCGTGGTAGGTGCATTTGCGGTCCAGATCGATTGGGAGGGTAAATTCCCCTTTATCGATCTTCTCCGCCAGTACATCGGCATAATGCATAGCATGGAAGAGATATTCCTCGCCGCGTTCTTCGGCCCAGTGCCGGTAATAGATATCCCAGACCAGCCAGCAGGCCGGACAGGTAGTGATAATCTTTTCAGCGCCGGTCTTCTTCATCAGGTCTATATTATGACGGGCCACTTCATCAAAGACCTCCCAGCGTCCGGAGATCAGCATGGGAATGCCGCAGCAGAACTCCTCTTTACCCATATAGGTATAATCGATTCCGGCCGCATTCAGTACCAGGGCAGCGGAACGGGCTACGTCCTGTTCTACAAAGGATGAGGTACAGCCCGGGAAGAAGACATATTCCGCCTTTTCCTTGACCATGGGCCTGATCTCATCGGTTATCCAGGCATCCCGGTCTTTGGCGTAACTGCCCCAGATATTTCCCTGTTGACGCATGGTATTCACCATCATTTCAAAGGGCGGGAAGGTATGATATCCTTTACCATCAACCAGCAATCCCCGCAGCTTAAGCCAGGAGCTTTCATTGGGCAAATCCAGCTGGCAGGTGCGGTTGCACATCTCACAGGTGGTACAGGCCAACATATTATTGACGGCCTGCTGGTCCCAATCCGCATTTCCTTCCAGCAGCATCTTAAGATAGGTCCACTTGCCACGGGGAGATTGCGATTCCCAGCCGCGTCCGTAGTATTGGTCGCAGTGGTCCACACAATAGCCGCACTGGGAACAGGCATAGGCATACCAGGCGATATCACCGGGAATACCCTTGCGCTCCTTGAAGACCTCACCCGCCTCTTTGCCCTGGGCCCAGTTGCCGAAGATGCGAATCACCGGCTCCAAGGCACTGGCCATATTGAGCCCGGTCCCAACCAGGCTGCCATCTATAACCTTACCCGGGTTCATGATTCCCTTCGGATCTAGTTCCTGCTTGTACTGCTGGAGGCGTTCGACCACCTCCCGCCCCAGGATCTGCTCAGCAAAACCGGTGAAGTACAGGCCGGTGGTATAGTTCCTCCCTCCGTATTTCTGCGCTATCTTCATGGCGCTAAGCGAGAGGCCAAAAGCCAGATTGAAATTAAATTTACGTTCATCATGGGGGATAAATCCTAATAATACCAACTCCCGGCGGTTGGTAGCGAAACCTTCCATAATATACGGGTGCCTGATTTCTTTGCCAATATCAGCAATAAACGCCGCCAAGCTCTCTACCGGGAGCACTACCTCACTGGGGATTAGCGAGGGCGCTATGCGTTTGGCCCGCATCGGTTCAAAACGGCCTTCCCACTCATGCCAGGCAATCTCTTCCGGCAGCAGTTGACCACCAAAACGGCCCGCCAATTCCAGAACATCCTCCCGGATCAGATCACAGCGTTCCTCGGTACAAGCCATCAAAACAATATATTGTTCCGGTATAAGCAGCCGCGGGTGCTCTACCGGGCGGCCATGATGCAGATGAGGCGGCAGTTTGTTCTTCATCCGTGCAGCCTCGGGATTGATGAAAGTTACCGACCACAAGGGCACCTTGCGGTCGTACAAACCCACCATGAAATTCCCCAGCTGTCCGGCCTCGTCAAAGGCCACTGCATTAAGATGCATAGCTTTCAAGGGCTTGACCCGGAAGGTGATCCGGCTGATGAATCCAGTAATGCCTCCGGCTCCGGATACCAGGTCCAGGTCATGTCCTTTTAGTTCACGGACAGTCCCGTCAGGCTTTACCAGGCGAACGGCCACGACATTTTCAATAAAATCACCATACTCATACCCGCCGATGCCAGTCCCTCCCTGGGCCAGCCAACCGCCCACCGTGGAAGCCGGGAAACTGCTAGGATAGAGGTTAAGGGTAAGTCCCTGGTTATTCAGATGGTATTCGACTTCTTTCCAGACAACTCCAGGCTCAACGGTCGCCGTGCGCTCATCAACAGAAATATCGATTATGCGGTTCAGGCGGTTGAACTCCACCACCAGGCCGCCTTGCACCGGCAATACCCCGCCATAACCAGAGGTAGCCTTGCCTCTGGGGGTCAATTTGATGTTCTTTGCCTGGGCCAGACGAACCAGTTCCACAAGCTCCTGCTCCGATTCCGGCTGCACGATGCCCTCAGGAATAGCATCACCTACCAGGGGTTTGACCATTGAAGGCATTACCCCCATGTCATGGGCATAAATCTTTCGTTCTAGTTCATCAAAACTAACGCGCTTGGAAAAACTTTTCCTCAGTTGCTCCTTCGTCTCGCGGTCGATTCGGCTCAAACCCATCCCCCCCTTATAATTGTGACTTCATTCTATCATTCATATCAATAAAAGAATACTATCTCTTCCTCCGGCAAATACTGGTTTCTTTCTGCAGCCCTGCCTATAGTGTATGGAAGTGAATCCTCCTTCCTAGAGATATATTTCGGGGGGATGGATAGGGCTAGGCCATCGTAATTAACATCTTTTCTAGTTTTCGATTCCGCCCACTGATTGCTTTGATAAAACCCATCGCAATATTGGGATAAAGACGGCACAATCTATGTATATCTTTTCCATCGATAATTAGAAGAGTTGCTTCGCTTAGAATGATTTGGGCAGTAAGTGAAGAAGCCGACTGGTCGAATACACTGCTATCTCCAAGTGTTTCGCCTGTTCCTCGTACTGCAATTGTGGCATTAACTCCTGTGCCGGCAGAGTGAGCGCTTAGTTCAATATGACCATCTATAATAACATATAAATTGGAGTTGGGTTGCCCTTCCTGTACAAGCACGGTACCTTCATCGTAAATTTCTAACCGGGCTACCCGAGCCAGGAGGCCTAGTTCTTCTAGCTGCAAGTAAGAAAAAAGCTCCCCACTCTTTAATAGCATTACTTTGTCCAATAAACTTAGCATTTCACGGTCCTTCATAGTATTTCCCCCTTCCAGCCTCGATAGAGCCGCTGTGCTTATTTCACTGAACCAATAGTCATCTAATGATTGAGCCTTTTTTAACTTAACCTTTACAATGTCTGCACTCGGTTTAGGAATAGTTGCCGGCGAAACCATAGCCTCCAACATAGCCCTGGCTAATCTGCGATCAACCAATCCTTCAGATAACGCCTCCAGCGATATTTCTCTAAGCTCTATATCTTCATCCTGGCTAGCAGTTCTAACTCTAGAAACTACCAGGGGATCATAAATGCTTCCTAGTACTGCCCAGCAACCCTCTATCTGCAGTGAATATATTTCCTGGTAGCGAAGGAAGGCTACATTAGCCAAATCAGCATAATTTAAGCTCTTAATAAGTGATGGTACTTCTTTAAAAATAGCTAACTGTTCCAAACGTTGCAGGCAGCTATCTATTAATAATTTGCTGTGTCGATCTTCCCTATTCAATGCTGATAATGCTTTGATTATGCCCAACCAGGAACGCAGGTCGGTTTGTTTATTAATTTCATCCAGCAGAATTGGCACTGCATCTTCTCCCATGTCAATAAGCGCTTGGTCGGCTACTTTATGAAAGTCGCGGTCTCCTTTGGCATATACGTCTATAATTCTGGGTATAGAGTTACAGATTTGTAGTTTGCCTAAAGCTTCACAAGCGGCCGTTCTTAACTGGGGGCTGCTATCCAGCATGCTTATTAATCGCGGTGAGAATTTGTCCAGACCTGCTGAACTTATGGCTTGGCAAATAGTTGCAGCTGAAGTTTCACCCTCATCTAAGCAGCGTTTCACGGCATCTATTACTTTTGGGTAGTTTATCGCTTGTTCCAAACTGCAAATCGCTGTAACAGCATGGGCTACTACCAAAGAGTCAGGATCATCAAGTGCTTGATATAATTGATGCCGATCTAGATTTAGGACTGGCCACAAGTCTATGGCTGCAGCTCGGACTTCAGGTTCTTCATCCATGCAACATGCCATTATTGACTCCTGGTGATAAGATGTATTGTCTAGTCGCAAACAGTATTTTAGAGCACTTCTGCGCACATCAGCACAAGAGTCCTTTAGTAAATCGCCAAGCCTCGGTTCTAAAGCATGAGAATCCAACTGCTCCGCAATTTCTAATGCCAGGGTTCGTTTACGATCGTCGGGATGATGCAGAAAGGAAAACAGCTGGGTTAAAAACGTCGATGGTACATAGCGGCCTAAAAAAGCTGCCCCATTTTCGCTTAAATCCTTAACACCATTGCCAATGGATCGTAGCAATTCGTTAAGATACATGCCTCTAGTTTTCCAAGCAACAAAAGCAGCTATTATTGCCAAGATCAGGGCAGATACCAACATTGACTGCATACTGATTATCCCCGCAGAGTAGAGAGCTGAAACCGCTGCCCCACCTATCATGCCGCCAAGAATTATTAAGGCTTCAACTAAAAAACGAATGCCATCTCTACCCTGGGGAGGAATTACCTTGAACAATAATTGGTAGGAGGGTTCACCTAAAACATTTACCATTATTTTGGTTATCAGATAACTTATAAACACTGCGCCCAGTGCCCAGGGCCCAGAGGTAAAGATAATTGTAATTATAAAGCTGCAACCTAACCCGGCAACTACCAGCAATAAGACATTGCCTACCCCGAGCAGCGACATGATCCGGCTTAGAAAGCCCAGCTCAATGACCACGGCAACAACGTTGGATATGGCTAAAAAAATGGCCAGGAATCCAGCTAATTGAGCCTCATCGTTATAAGTAATTCTAGCGACGGTATTGAATTGGTAGTCCATTAAAAAGTATAAGGTCATAATTAAGGTCAGCAAGGACAGCATACCCAGCAAAAACCGGGAGCGATATATACTAACAATACTGTTTTTTAAGTTTGTGGGTTCTTCAACTGTGAGTGCTTTCAAGGGGGAAATGTAGTATTCAATAGTCTGAAATAAATAATAACCTCCGCCCAATAGAAACAAAGACCAAAAAAGATAGATGATTTCTACGCCGATGGGTGTCAGTAATTTGCCAATAACACCTGCTGCAATGCAGCCTATAGTGGATGCGCCAGCCATTAAGGGAAACAACCTTTTGGCTTGCTGAGTGGAACAAACATCCAAAGCAATTAACCAAATTAGAGGGGTAAGCTGGAAAAAGACCACCATTGAAGTGACTAATAATATAGGATAGAAAACTGGCCAAAGCGAAAAAGCAAAGAACTTGGATAAAACTAAAACTAATCCATTTAGCAATACTATTCCTGCCATCATGCCATAAGTAACGCGAAGAAAACGAGAGCGATCCATGCGGCCCGATAAGTCAGCAATTAATAATGACAACAGCAAAAGGCCAGCCGCTTCCAATACATACATTAAAGGCAGATATTCAACACCATATCGAACATTAAAAATAGCAGTAGATGAACTAATACCTAGAACTTCACCCACACCCAAGGAGAAAAACACGGGAATCATTAATCGTAGCCGATGGGTATCATCAGGTCGAACTAATAACTGTTTTCCAAGTACAAACAAGTAATTTACCTCCGTTAATTGAAAGGGGGGCGTTATATTCTTGTTACAACTTTAGTATTTGGTTGGGATCATGATTTTTAATATAAGCTAAAATTTTCTGTCCCATTTCAGTGTGAACTTTAATAAGATCGTAATCAATTACTTGATTGTTCAGATACTGGAGTATAAGTTGATCACATCCTTCTGAACCGGGCATTATTCCACTAAAAAAGAATCCCAGGGTTTCGAACTCTTCGGTCAGGATAGCAGTGTAAGGGCTAGTCAAAGGTAGCTTTAAATAAATGGTTTCCAGTCTCTCCAGACAGAGTCCTCTTAGCATTCGATTAACCTCATGGACAACATTTTTGCCATATGTCTTTACCGTAACAAATGCAATAATACTAGGAACATCATATTTAAGCTCCAAGACAGCATCCTCTTCCAGCAAATCTAAAGAAGAGCCGATCGTCAGAATCTTAGCTTCTACGCCCAGACTATGGTATATTTGTTGGATCATATCAGCATGCTGTGCCGGAGGATATATTTGTATAGCATGTTTCGCGTTTAGATAGGTAAAAAGGATGGTTTCACTCTCACGCTGTCCTGCTCCTTCTTTTAGGGCTTTAAAATCAAATGGCAAGTCCCCGGATATGAGAATGGCAGTATCGCTCAATCCCCATTTAACAGCTACTCTTTGCGAATAAGGATGGGTAGTTACTGACCAGGTGTATAAACCAATCAGTCCATTGTTTTGTGCCCACTCGATGACGGCTGCTCCCAGGTCATTTAGACATCCCGCTCCACGGTATTTTGGATTCACGAAGGCATCATCCACAACCGGCACATGAGGGTCATCGCCTTGGAAGATCAGAGCCACATGTCCGATTATTTCTTTATTCTCACTGCTTGCCACCAAAGAAACCATCTTGCCCTCTTCATTAAGTTGTCTTAATAGTTCTGGAAAATAGATATAATCACTAGAATAAGAATAGCCATAGGACATATACGCACATCTGGAAATCTCTACGGCTTGCTCCGGTGTCATAAGATGAATCTGATAGGCAGGTACTTCATCTGCTTCTTTATGACTATCGGGCTGAGGTAAGTCCATCACGTCACGCATTCTGATACCTGAGTACTTGACCAAGCGCGTTTCTTTGCCCGCTTTGCCCAAGTTCACAAAGGAAACTTCATCCATAAATCGATACATCAAGTGCAATCCCAGACCCCTAGTATCTTCGGCTTCTGTTCTATCCTTTTGGGCCAACCTGGTAAGTTCTTCCGGATCAAAAGGCATGCCCTGTTCTCTGATTAAAATCTGCATTCCTAGAGCTGTCTGTTGAAATATGATATTAAAACTAGCCTGTTCTCCTTCCGCAAAGGCGTGGTCAATTACATTAACCACTGCTTCCTCTACTCCCAATACAACTTCATTAGTGCTTTTTTCATCCAAACCAATAATACGTGCAAAAGCAGCGGTACTATCCTGTATCAGAGGAATATAGCGCAAATTATTGGGAATTGTAATACAAATATCTTGATACTTTCCCATCTTAGTTTCCCTCCCTGCCGAAAAGATTCAATGTATATTTATGGTTTTTATATAGGCGGCTACGATAGATGGCGGCTGTAATAGATAAGGTACCGCAAATTGAGCAAATTCGGAAAATGTCCATAAGGTATAGGACATGGATACAGCACTTGGTAAGATATAGTTGACAAAAACAATCTGCAAGCGCATAATTCCAGAACATTTTTGGATTTATTCGCCTTATCTTTCCATAATCCTCCTTCCTAAGCATCCCGCCAATTGTTTCCAGAAGTAAAAAAGGAGCAAAACACTAGCCAAGCCGATGATGAATGGGGCGATCTACCGGCCAAGAGCTTAATATTAGGGAGGAAAACTTCTCCAATGGACAAAGGCAGAACTTTTCCTGTCCGTCTTGTCGAAAAGAAATAAAGATTATCGTTGATAGCAAGACAGCAAAATAATGCTATAATGCTAATATTAAAAACTTTCCCAGGGTACGCAAGTCGTAAGTAGTAGGTAAAGCGAACTGGAATAATTAAGTCAATATTTGTCGGAATATTTGTCAAGGAACAACCTTTTCCTTTGCGAAAATAGTAAAGAAAAGGGGGCGAAATTAATGAATGCTCAATTATCTAATACTAATATTGTTCCCAGCAGTAAAGCTGAATCATTTTTTGATGGTGGTTTGTTGCAGCTTATAGGATGGTCAATCCTTGGATTTTTAGTAACAGTTTGTACGTTTGGAATATGTTTTCCTTGGGCTTTATGTATGGTATATGGATGGAAGATAAACCATACCGTCATTGAAGGTAGGAGATTAATGTTTACTGGTAATGCAATAAGTCTATTCGGCAACTGGATAATATGGTTTTTATTAACCATAATTACACTTGGAATTTATAGTTTTTGGGTAGGAATCGCTTTAGAAAAATGGA
>Ga0123327_1001184_pt1 | contig 22892 bp, 23 predicted proteins | sample BioC13SIPDNA_4_FD_89701 | JGI IMG/M metagenome (GOLD analysis project Ga0123327, IMG submission 89701) | Anaerobic biogas reactor microbial communites from Washington, USA - Biogas_R1_B C13 SIP DNA | ecosystem: Engineered > Bioreactor > Anaerobic > Unclassified | place: Washington, USA...
CAGCTCAGGACTCAAAGTGGTAGGCCGTAACCGTTTACGTTCAACTGATATAAAAACTATGCCCTATCCGGGTTTCCCTACGGATATGCAACCACAAATGATGAGCCTTTTATCAACCGTACGTGGTACCAGTATTATGGTGGAAACCATATTTGAAAACCGTTATATGCATGTACAGGAACTGCGCAGAATGGGAGCTGATATAAAAGTTGAAGGCCGGGTGGCTATCATTAAGGGAAAAAATCATCTTGAGGGTGCCTTTGTAGAAGCTACTGACCTGCGAGCCGGGGCTGCACTTATCCTGACTGGTCTTCAGGCTGACGGTGAAACTGTAATTAGTAGAGTTGACCATATTGACAGGGGTTATGAAAAAATTCATAAAAAGTTAAAAATTTTGGGAGCTGATATTGAAAGAAGAGATAATTTTTAAGGGGGCAACCCTTTATTTTTTTTTAAGCATTAATGATTTTATAAAAAATATCTGTTATAATCAATCTCAGTAAATACGGGGATTGGTGAAATCTGATTATGAAGCAAACCTCCCATCGATTTATTCGTTTTTCCATATTAATGTTAATTATTGTAGTTTCCTCTTATCTATTTTTACATAGTTCATTTTTTAATATTGAGAAAGTCGAAGTGGTTGGTCTAAATCTTGTATCCCGGGAAGAAGTAATTAACCTGGCCAGTATCACTATTGGAGGAAATATATTTAAGCTCAATGAAGAGAGCGTAATTAGAGCTGTTAAAACTCATCCAATGATTAAGAAGGCTACCCTGTCCCGACATTTACCGAGAACGGTTGAAATTATGATAGAGGAACGAAAGATATGGGCTCTTATACCGTACAATGATATAGTTCTGTGCGTGGCTGAGGATGGCATATGTATTGATAAATCCACCCATTTTGAGGCATCTTATCCGATAATTACTGCCGATGAAATGCCGGCCAGAGTAAATCTGGGACAACCAGTATACCCTGCTGCTGTTAGTTTGGCTAAAAAAATCTGGGATTCACTTTCCGAAAATGATCAGGTACAAATTTCTGAATTTCATTATGAAAACAAGAGTAAAGAAATGATAATTTATACGGTTAAAGGAACAGAAATTAGATTCGGTAATGCAGATCGCTTTCAGGAAAAGGTCGGGCAAATTAGTCAGACATTTGCAATTGAAGCTGATTTTGCCGAGAATGGCATGGAAGCTTTGGAATATATTGATCTAAGGTTTAAGGGTCAGCCGGTAGTCAAAACCAGAGATTAATAATACATAATATTTGAAACTGAGAAGGGGATAACTATGCGTAACAAAGGGGCGCAAATATCAATAGCCTTGGTATGTATCGTGTTGGGTATAATGCTGGCTATACAATTTAAGACAACGGAGAATCTTGAATCCAGTCTTTTACCGGAAAGGGTTACGGAATTGACCAATAAATTAACCCTGGTAACCGAAGAACGTGATGCTCTGGCCGAGGAAGTAATTTCTTTACGCAACAAACTGCAAAATGTAAGACAAAATGATCAGGCTCTGGCAGATTTGCAGGAAGAGCTTCAGAAAGCCAATATGGCAGCAGGTTTATCGGATATCAAAGGTGCAGGAATAATATTAACCCTAAACGATAGTGCTTCGGGTTTGCAAGCAGGTGAAAATCCTAATGTTGGTTTGATACATGATCTGGACTTGCTGATTCTGGTAAATGAATTAAAAGCATCTGGTGCTGAAGCTATATCAGTAAATGGGAAAAGAATAGTAGCGATGTCAGAAGTTCGCTGTGCGGGCACGACTATTTTAATTAATTTAGATAAAATTGCTCCGCCTATTACAATTAAAGCTATCGGTAATCCGGATATGCTGGACAGTGGAATTCAAATGCGCGGTGGGTATTTGGAACAGTTAAAACATCTGGGTGTACAAGCTCATGTACAAAAGTCAGAGAACATACTTATACCTGCTTATAACGGAACGATGAAGTTTAATTATGCGATACCGGTAGAGAACAAGGAAAAGGTGGAATAATAGGTATGTGGTTGTTAATCATTTTTTGTCTGTTAATTGGTCTTGTAATCGGTTTTCAAATACCGATCCTTTTACCGGTAGTATTAGCAAAATATATGTCTATTGCAGTATTGGCGGCGTTGGATTCGGTTTTTGGGGGCATTAGGGCCTATATGGAAGACGGCTTTGATAATACAATTTTTATAAGTGGCTTTATTGTAAATACTTTTCTTGCGGCCGGATTAGCCTATTTTGGAGATCGACTCGGTGTGGAATTATATTTAGCAGCAGTAGTGGTATTTGGTGTACGAATATTTCAAAACCTTGGAATTATTAGGCGTTATTTGCTGAAAAAATATTGAAATAAAAAATCCATATTAAAGAGGAATATTGACCCTTATGTGGTATTTTTATTAATAACTTCAGTAAAGGGTGTGTTCCCATTAGCAAAAGAAATATCGTGGTAAGTTTGGATGTTGGTACCAGTAAAATTAAAGCTGCTATGGCAGAAGTGTATGGACAGGATAGACATATCCTGGGAATTGCTCATGTACCATCTCTAGGTTTACGTAAGGGGAATATTATAGATATAGAAAGCACTGCCAAGTCAATAGATACTTGTTTAAATGAGTTGGAACGCCTTACCGGTATTGAAATATTTGGCGCTACTGTTGGTTTCTCCAGTGTAAGTATCAGTATCATTAGTAATCATGCTGTAGTAGCGGTAGGTAATCCAATTTACGAAATTAATGAAGAAGATAAACAGCGGGTATTGCAATCAGCACGTAACATTTCATTACCTCTTGATCGAACCATTATCCAAACTATTGAAAAACAATATATTGTAGATGGATATGATGGGGTAAAAGATCCGGTAGGTATGGTGGGAAGCCGTTTGGAAGCCGAAGTTGCTGTAGTTGTTGGAGCAGTAGCCGGAATTCAAAATTTACAGAGAACCGCTCATCGCATTAATCTCAGGATTAATCAATTAGTATATAATTCCCTTTTAGCCTCTTCAGCAGTACTTTCACCAACAGAAAAGGAAATGGGAGTTGGACTGGTTGATATTGGCGGAGGGACCATAGAAATAAGCTATTTTGAAAATGGCAGCATGATTAATACCACTGTATTACCAATGGGTGGTGAATATATTACCAAGGATCTGGCCATAGTATTGCGAACCTCAATGGAAGAAGCCGCCAAAATCAAAGAAAATCATGGACTGGCCAGCCCGGATATGGCTAATAATGAAATAATGCTTAATGTACCTAATATACAAGGTAAAGAAACCAGCAAAATATCACAGCAGGTTGTAGCTGATATTATTTCCGCCCGAGTAATTGAAATGAGTGAAATGATAATGGCTGAATTTGAACAATTTGGTTGTTTGGAATATATGCCGGCTGGTATAGTATTAACCGGGGGTGGAGCAGAATTAGCAGGGTTTGCAAAGGTCATGGAAGAATATATAAATATTCCGGTAAGATTAGGATGGCCGGAAAACATAAAAGGAATTACCGATGAGTATAATCGTCCCCAGAATGCTGCAGTTCTGGGGGGATTATTATACAACCAGCAACATATGGTTAAAACACCGGCAGGAAATAATCAAGTAAACGGTATGGTTGAAAAAGTTTCTTCGTGGTTTAGAGACTTATTTCGATAAGGCAGAGGAGGTTTTCAAATGCCATTAGATTTCGATGTAGAAATGGAGCAATTCGCCAAAATTAAAGTAATAGGTGTAGGCGGCGGCGGCAATAATGCGATTAATCGTATGATTGAAGCAGGTCTGAAGGGAATTGAGTTTATTGCCGTTAATACTGATGCGCAAGCTCTGTATTTGTCTAAGGCAGAAAAAAAGATTCAGCTGGGAGAGAAACTAACGAAGGGACTTGGAGCAGGAGCAGATCCGGAAATTGGAATGAAGGCTGCTGAAGAATCTGCTGATGAGATTAAAAAGGCGCTGGGGTCTGCGGATATGGTTTTTGTAACTGCAGGTATGGGTGGTGGAACCGGAACCGGAGGAGCACCCGTTATTGCCCGTATAGCCAGAGAATGTGGTGCTTTAACTGTGGGTGTAGTTACGAAACCTTTTTCTTTTGAAGGTCGTAAACGTAATGGACAGGCTGAGCGAGGAATACAAGCTTTACGGGATGCAGTAGACAGCCTGATTACAATTCCTAATGATAGACTTTTACAAGTAGTAGATAAAAATACCGGATTTAATGACGCATTTAAAATAGCGGATGATATTCTGCGTCAGGGGGTTCAGGGTATATCGGATTTAATTGCTGTGCCTGGGGTAATAAATTGCGACTTTGCTGATGTTCAAACGGTTATGCAAAATACTGGCTCAGCTTTAATGGGAATAGGTACTGCCAAAGGTGAAAATCGGGCAGCAGAAGCAGCTCGTACTGCTATTTCGAGTCCACTGCTGGAAACTTCAATTGAAGGAGCCAAAGGGGTATTGTTCAATATTAGTGGTGGAAATAATCTTACTTTATTTGAAATTAATGAAGCAGCTGAAATTATACATCAGGCGGCTGATCCGGAAGCTAATATAATATTTGGTGCCAACATTGATGAGAGCCTTGATGAAGAAGTTCGCGTTACAGTAATTGCTACCGGGTTTAATTCAATAACACCAACTGCTAAAGAAGCATATCGCCCCAGAACTTCTGATACGCCGGCCTCATTTCTAAACAACTCCGACCTGGAGATACCACCATTCCTAAGGCGCAAATAATAAATTGTTTCTACATAATTTTAAGAGAAAATCAGCCTAAAAGTAAAAACCGGGAAATAACTCCCGGTTTTTTGTTTTATTTGGATTCTGTTTACTTCTAAAGGATTAATAAATAAGACAAGTTTTGTGAAAGGTTACTGTTATAATTTGGAATACATGTAAACTTAAAATTATAAGTATAGATATAGTGGCGCAAAATTTAGCCAGTTATGGAAAGGATATTGTGACTATTATTGATGGGCCTCAGGTTTATGCGGATATTACCTTTCTAATCAATTTATTAATGGATTTTATAATCCTTTGGGCAACTGCCAGGCTTGTAAATCTACCAGTTAAATACGGGCGCTTAATATTAGCAGCAACTGTCGGAGCTATTTATGCAGTTGGTTATTTAATACCTGAACTCGCCTGGGGATACCATATGTCGCTCAAGATAATAGTCTCTGCATTACTGGTGATTATTGGACTGAATCCTTCTACCTGCCAACAGTTTATAAAAGGGTTTATGTATTTCTACGCCATCAACTTTCTAGTGGCAGGAGCTACTATCGGTTTAACATTTCTCGTTAATAGTCAGCATAACACTTCACAGGTTACTTATTTCTGGTTAACGGGAGGAATAGCAGTTGCTCTATGGATAGGGTTTCGGGGTGAGAAAATCCTGGTACAGCGAATAATTCCAGCTCTGCTAAACTATCCGCTTGAAGTTCGCATCGAAAATAAAAAATGCAGCGGCAAAGGATTTCTTGATACTGGCAATGGGTTAAGAGATCCATTAACTGATCGTCCAGTAATTATTGCCGAATATCAGTGGATAAAGAATCTGCTTCCGGCTGATTTTATTACGGCCTATGAAATTCAGCAGGGGCAGGAGGATATGCTGCATTTAATGGGAAGTAGCTGGGCTAATCGTTTAAGGATTATTCCATTTTCATCCATAGGTAAAAAGAATGGTTGGCTGGTTGGAGTCAGAACCGATGAAATCATATTAAATAATGGGCGCCGGCAAATAACTCATAACAATCTGGTGGTTGCTCTATATCGGGAGCAATTGAGTACCCGAGGTGAATATCAATTGTTAATACCGGGAGAAATACTGGAAAAGGGGTAGAGGATTATGAGTATTTTAAAAATCAAAAAAATTAAGCTTTGGTTGATTAAGTGGTGGATTAAACGCCGGGTGCCTCAATATGTGCATTATATTGGCTCCACTGAAGTTCTTCCGGCACCATTAAAGGAACTGGAAGAAATTGATTTAATTAAGCGTCTGGATGCAGGAGAAATGACGGTAAAAACCAAGCTGATTGAGCATAATCTTCGCCTGGTAGTATACATAGCTAAGAAATTTGAAAACACTGGTATTAATATTGAAGACCTGGTTTCAATTGGTACAATCGGTTTAATCAAAGCAGTTAACACTTTTGACCCTAAAAAGAATATAAAACTGGCAACTTATGCCTCACGTTGTATTGAAAATGAAATACTAATGTATCTGAGAAGAAATCTAAAAACTCGTTCAGAAGTATCTCTGGATGAACCCTTAAATGTTGATTGGGATGGTAACGAATTATTGTTATCAGATGTACTGGGAACTGAAGGCGACATGATTTATAAAAGAATCGAAGGTGAAGTGGAGAAAAATTTACTCTGGCAGGCTATGCATAAACTCAGTAAACGCGAAAATACCATAATCAAACTGAGATTTGGCCTGGAAGATGGTATGGAAAAAACGCAAAAAGAAGTAGCGGATGTATTAGGAATATCCCAGTCCTATATTTCCAGATTGGAAAAACGTATTCTAAAAAGGCTGCAAAGAGAAATAAGAAAAATTGAATAATAGCTAAGCTTCGCCCATTCCCGAATAAACTAAATGGAAATCGTAAATACTTTTTAGCAATAGCACAAATATTTGGCCGGTATCCATTTGAATTTATTATTACAGGGAAGGGGCCAGTAACTTGATAAATAAGGTGGAAATTTGCGGAGTTAATACCTCCAAACTACCCATATTAAAAAATGACGAGATGAGAAAACTGTTCGGGAAAATGCAGGCTGGAGACATGAGTGCCCGCGAAAGCCTGATCCAGGGTAATTTACGGTTGGTTTTAAGTGTTATACAAAGGTTTAGCAACCGTGGTGAATATGTGGATGATTTATTTCAAGTAGGTTGTATAGGATTAATAAAAGCAATAGATAACTTCGATTTAGGCCAGAATGTGCGATTTTCAACTTATGCAGTACCTATGATAATTGGAGAGATCAGACGCTACCTGCGCGATAATAATTCTGTACGGGTATCACGTTCCCTGCGCGATATTGCTTATAAAGCTCTGCAAATCAGAGAAAGATTAGTAGCTGAACAGGCCAATGAACCAACAATAACCCAAATAGCTCAGGAATTACAGGTCCCGCGTGAGGAAGTAGTATTTGCCCTGGATGCCATTCAGGATCCGGTATCACTGTTTGAACCCATCTATAATGATGGCGGAGATCCAATTCTGGTAATGGATCAAATTAGTGATGAGCGAAATAGCGATGATTTATGGTTGGAGGAAATAACTATAAAAGAAGCCATGAAGAAGCTAAATGAACGGGAGAAGCATATTGTTTCGTTACGATTCTTTCATGGTAAAACTCAGATGGAGGTTGCTGATGAAATCGGCATTTCACAGGCACAGGTATCTAGATTGGAAAAAGCCGCTCTCAAGCAATTACGTAAACATGTATAAGCAAAATAAACCACTGAACATTAAAAACATAATAACTACAGTTTTGATTGGGATAATTTTATCTTTATTAATCCCGCTTACTGCTGATATGTTTTATACTGAACCGGCCTTTACCCCCGATAATTTAATCCGGATTAATGCAGCAAGCAAGTAGTGGGATTAAACCAGTGCTCTCGTTATGCTAGAATATGAATATAAGTAATACAACGAGGGACAGGTATGGAAAGTGAAAAATCCGGAGTAAAACTGCACTGGGAATCAAAGGGTATTAACCTGCCGTTACCTGCTAAATTATTAACGCAAAAGCAGCAGGTTAATCCTTGTACTATGTCCTTAAATAATGTATTCATTCCTACCCAAACTAATTATTCCATTCAAAATCGTATAGTGCAGGGAAATAATCTCTCCATAATTCCAGATCTGATAGATGAGGGCCTGGGGGGAAAGTTTGATTTAATATATCTTGATCCTCCTTATTTAAGTAATGCTGTTTATAAATCCAGAGTTTTAATTGGGAAAGGTGAAGAGTCACAATGGTTGGAACGTGAGATCTTTTATGATCCAGGTTCCGAAAATATGGAGGATTATTTAAATGAATTGCTGACTTTATTTAATATGATTAAGATCTTATTATCGGATGAAGGCAGCCTATTTGTTCATCTTGACTGGCATAGCAGTCATTATGTGAAAGTTCTGCTCGATGAAGTGTTTGGTCAGCAGCACTTCATAAATGAAATAGTATGGTGCTATAGCGGGGGGAGTGGAAGCAAAAACCATTTCCATCGTAAACACGATTTAATTTTATGGTACAGCAAAACCGATAAATACATTTTCAACCCTCAGTATAGACCTTACTCGGACGCCACTATGCAACGTGGGCTTACAAAAATTAAAGGCGACCGTTATAAACTTAAAGAACAAGGTGCACTTTTAAATGACTGGTGGACAGATATAGGTAAGATTCTTAGTCCTACGGCCTATGAAAACCTCAAATTTCCCACCCAAAAACCGATTATGTTACTGGAAAGATTAGTGGCAACTGCTTCAAATCCGGATAGCCTGGTAGGGGATTTTTATTGCGGTTCAGGTACCACTGCCCAGGTATGTCATCAAATGGATCGAAAATACATTGTATGTGATAATAATCCTATTGCCGTTCAGACATGTGTACAAAGAATGTTACGTATCAAGACTGAGCCATTTTATTTATGCATTGCTGTACCGGATCCCCATAACCAGGTAATACTGGCCCCTGTTCAAGTTACTCCTTATAACGAAGAATATAATCGAATTGATGTTGTTCTAATGGATTATAGACCTGGATTAAATCATCAGACTAAAAATAAATTACATTTTACGGCCTATATTGATTTCTGGGAAATAGGTTATAACAATGAGGAGAATATATTTATTTCGATTGTGCAGATTCTTCGTTCCAACCGAAGCTTTGATTACAGCCTGCCTACTGTTGCCAGTCTGCTAATGCCGGCTAATATTCCGCCCTTAAAGGTAAAAGTCTGGGATGTCTTTGGAAGCACCGCCCAACAGGATTTGTAAAGTTTGAGACAGGATTAATGGATATAGATTAAACAGATTTTCACAGATTTTCTTATTAAATTAACATTCCAATTATATTATTCATAGTGAAATTAGCTTTCTTTTAAAAAGTCTTTTATAATTTAAACCTGACTAACCTCCAGTATTGCTGATTTGACCTGAATAATTTTAATTATCCCACTGCAAAAAGGTATAACTTTTTTATGCGAATAAATATTTTGTCGCCAGGACTCCGCATGGGAAACAACCACTGCTCGTCTTGCGTCTCCAGGGGGACGTTCCGATTCCGCATCCGTGCGGGGCGTCACTCTCGCCCCGTCCGTGGGGCTCGCCCCCTTCCGCCGCTTCGCCTTCTCAGGGTGTTTCTGCCATGCTACGTCAACGGCTCGGTGCATATTTATTCACCTAAAATAGTCAGGGTCAAGTCAGTTTTAATTCAGGTCCAGTTGCTGCGTCTATTATAAATACTGCCTATTCCGCCAGATAAGGTTTTACTATACGCCTTATATCAGCATCCCGATAATCTCCTACCGGCAGAAAAACATTTTCAAATACATTTTCATCCATTAAGTCTTCAGCTCGAAGTGGTAATTTTAATATATTACCTGAATATTCGAGTGGTTCAGAACTGTAAATACGCATAATTACCTCCCTGAATAAATTAAGAAAAGTAAAATTATAAAATGTTTATAAATATTTTTCCCCCCGTGACAGGATTTTAGATTAAGTAAATAATGTTATATGTAGATGTTGAAATTGAACATTTCAGAAAACAAAAAAATTGAAATTAAGGAAATTATGTTGCAGTATCATAAATTTTATGCTATCAATGGCTGTAAGGTTTTTGCTTAACAGGAGGTAAATCCATGGATAATATGGAATTGGCAGCATTATGTCATTTACATACTATAAATGGCATTGGCAATCGTACATTACAGTTAATTAAGAACAGATTTGGACGGTTTGATGCCTGTTATGAGGCTGGGTCCAGCCTGTTATATAAGCATTTAACACCGGAAATAGCCAGTTTAATAATAGATTCTAAAACGAAAAAGCAAAATGCACTTGATAGAATAAGAGAAGATGGTTTTGAGGTACTATGTATTGAAGATGAAGAATATCCATTATTACTTCAGACTATACCAAATGCACCCTATTTGCTATACTATCGTGGCGAGGCTAATATATTAAATCAGTTTTGCCTGGCTATTGTCGGAGCACGGGCGGCGACTTTATATGGTAAGAATTCTGCACTTAAACTGGGGGAAGAGCTTGCTGCCCGGGGGATAGCAATCACCAGTGGATTAGCCAGGGGTATTGACACGGAAGCTCACCGGGGGGCATTAAATGTTGGCGGAAAAACTATAGCTGTTTTAGGCAGTGGTTTAAATGTGATTTATCCTCGTGAAAACACCAGACTGTTTAATGAAATCGCGGAAAGTGGAATAGTGATAAGTGAGTTTCCTCTGGATACACATCCGGAACCTGGTAATTTTCCAATGCGAAATAGGATTATTTCCGGTCTAAGCCGTGGTGTGGCAGTAGTTGAAGCCCGGGAAAAGAGCGGAGCGCTAATCACTGCAGACTTTGCTCTGGAACAGGGACGTGATGTTTTTGCTTTGCCAGGTCCGGTTACCAGTAAAACCAGTATTGGCCCAAACCGTTTAATCCAACAGGGGGCTAAATTAATTATTACCGTTCAGGATATTTTGGAGGATTATTGCTGGGAGGGTTTTAGTAAATCGTCTGACCCTGTACAACAGGAAATATTATTTGCGTTACCGGAAGAAGATAGTATACTACAATGGATAAACTATGAAGGTACTCATATAGATGAAATAATACAAATTAGTGGTTTAAACATAGGGGAAATAAGCACTCAATTAATAAAATATGAGCTACAGGGCATAATTGCATCTATTCCAGGTAATTATTATGTAAGGCTCAGGTAAAATAAATTCACTAAAGAGGTGATTGTAGTTGGCGGGAAATACCCTGATTATTGTTGAATCAGCAGCTAAAGCCAAGACCATAAGTAAATTTTTAGGCAAAGGTTATCGAGTTAAAGCATCAGTAGGTCACATCAAGGATCTTCCTAAAAGTAAAATTGGCATTGATATAGAAAATGATTTTGAACCGCAGTATATTACTATTCGTGGAAAGGGAGAACTTTTAAAAGAAATTAAGGATGAGGCATCAAAGGCTAGCCGGGTAATGTTAGCAACTGACCCTGATCGGGAGGGGGAGGCTATTGCCTGGCATTTACAAAACGCAATAAAACTACCGGAAAATTCTTCCTGCAGAATAGAGTTTCACGAAATTACCAAAGAAGCAGTCAAGTCCGCCATTAAAAATCCGCGACCGGTTGATAATAATCGTGTAAATGCCCAGCAGGCCAGAAGAATAATGGATCGCCTGGTAGGCTATAATCTTAGTCCCCTGTTATGGAGCAAGGTACGGAAGGGTTTAAGTGCCGGCCGGGTACAATCGGTAGTAGTCAGGATAATTTGTGAAAGAGAAGAAGAAATCAGAAATTTTGTCAGCGAAGAATACTGGACGATTGACGCGGATTTAACTGATACAAAAAAGAATCAATTTCGGGCCCGTTTAGTCTCTTATCAAAATGCCAAACTTGAGATACCGGATAGTCAAGCCAAAGATATTATTGAAAATTATCTGCTTAAAGCCAGTTATCAGGTAACAAAAATTGATTCCAAAGAAAAACGGAAAAAGCCTAACCCTCCATTTATAACCAGTACTCTGCAACAGGAAGCCTCCAAACGGCTTAACTTTTTTAGTAAACGTACCATGAAAGTAGCCCAGGAGCTTTATGAAGGGCTGGAAATTGGTAAAGAAGGCACTATAGGCTTAATAACTTATCTGAGAACTGATTCAACCCGGGTATCTCCTGTAGCCCAGGCTGAAGCCCTTGAATATATTAAAGAGAATTTTGGGGCAGAGTATGCGCCAGAGACTGCTAATGAATATAAGAGTCGTAAAAGTTCCCAGGATGCTCATGAAGCTATACGACCCACTTCTGTTTATCGGACTCCGGAAATGGTTAAACCATTTCTCACCCGTGATCAACACCGTCTTTATAAACTAATTTGGGATCGATTTGTCAGCAGTCAGATGACAGCAGCAGTTTTTGATACTATAGCAGTTGAAATTAATGCGGGAGATTATCAACTAAGAGCAGCATCTTCGCAGCTAAAATTTCCTGGTTATAAAAAAGTATACAATGATCAGGAAGAGGAAGAGGTAAAAAATCCGATTCCCCCGCTAAAAGCCGGGCAAAAATTGCATTTAAAAGAACTGTTGCCGGAGCAGCATTTTACTCAGCCACCACCGCGTTATACAGAGGCCAGCCTGGTAAAATTACTGGAAGAGAACAATATTGGCCGTCCCAGTACTTATGCGCCCATTATCGATACCATTTTAAAAAGGCATTATGTGGAAAGACTGAATAAGCAATTTGTTCCCACTGAGCTGGGTTTTATAGTGGTAGATTTATTAAAAGAAAACTTTACCAATATAATAAAGGTGGAATTCACAGCTCAAATGGAAGAAGAACTTGACTTGATTGAAGAGGGGAAACTTGATTGGCGTAAAGTAGTCAGGGATTTTTATGAGCCTTTTGAAGCAGATATGGATAAAGCCAGAGATTTAATTGAAAAAATTGAAGTCAAGGATGAAGAAGCCGGGCAGGATTGTCCTCAATGTGGAAAACCATTACTAATAAAATACGGTCGTTTTGGAAAGTTTCTGGCTTGTTCAGGATTCCCTGAATGTCGTTATACCGGCTCCATTAATGAAGAAGCTGGTGTAGATTGTCCATTTTGCAGTTCTCCGGTAGCAGTATTAAAAACTAAAAAAGGACGCAGATTTTATGGATGTACTAAATACCCCGACTGCAATTTCCGCTCCTGGAACAAACCGACGGGTGAAAAGTGTCCGCAGTGCGGAGAAGCAATGGTGGAGAAAGCAGATAAAGGTAACGGAGCTGAGGTAATTTGTCAAAATCCGGAATGTAAATATCAAGAAACGAGGGAATAAGTTTGTCTGTAGTTAATGTAATAGGCGGAGGACTAGCGGGATGTGAAGCTGCTCACCGTATTGCGGCTGAAGGAATAAGGGTCAAACTGTGGGAAATGAGACCCCAAAAACCAACCGTAGTACATGAAACCGGGAATTTATCCGAACTGGTCTGTAGTAACTCTTTAAAATCTGATATAAAGGGCACTGCCCAGGGTTTGCTGAAAGTGGAAATGCGAATCCTGGGTTCTCTCTTACTCGAATGTGCTGAACAAACCAGAGTTCCGGCAGGTTCAGCATTGGCGGTGGATCGTCTTAAGTTTTCACAGTTGGTAACGGAACGAATTGAGGCTAATCCCTTAATTGAAGTAATAAGAGAAGAAGTGTTAAATATACCCGCAGGTGAGGTTAGCATTATTGCTACTGGACCGCTTACTTCAGAAAAATTCTGGCAGCATCTGCAAAGTATAACCGGCAGTGACAACCTGTATTTTTTTGATGCAGTCGCACCCAGTGTTACTGCCGACAGCCTTAACCTGGAAAAAGTATTTAAAGCTTCACGTTATGGCAAGGGGACTGATGATTACTACAATTGTCCGCTACAAAAAGAAGAATATGATTATTTTTATGAACAGTTGGTTGCAGCTGATATAAAAGAAGGACATGCCATTGACAACATTCCATTTTTTAGTGCCTGTACTCCTATAGAAGTAACGGCACGCCGGGGTAAAGATACTTTAAGATTTGGTCCGATGAGACCGGTAGGTCTTGAAAATCCTGAGGATAATAGCAGACCATATGCAGTTTTACAATTACGCCAGGAGGATAAGGAAGGTAGAATTTATGGATTAGTTGGTTTCCAGACCCGTTTACGTTGGGGCGAACAAGACCGAATATTTCGTTTGATACCTGGATTGGAAACGGCTGAATTTGTTCGATATGGTGTAATGCATCGTAACAGTTATATTAATAGTCCGCGCTTGCTATACAACACACTGCAACTTAAGGATAATCCCCACATATTTTTTACCGGGCAAATTACCGGAGTGGAAGGATATATGGAATCTGCTGCTACCGGTATTATATCCGGTATTAATGCGGTAAGATTTTTGAATGGACAAAGCCTGGTTACCCCTGAACCAATTACTATGCTGGGAGCATTATTGACATTTATAAGTTCAGCCCAGGAGGATAATTTTCAGCCAATTAATGCTAACTTTGGATTGTTACCGCCTTTGGAAAAACAAGAGAAAAATAAAAAACTAAGATATGAAAAATACTCAGAGCGGGCTTTAAATGCTATGATAGAATTTTCAGAATTGTTGCCCCAGATGTTGAAATTTAAATAAGCTTATGTTAGGATTTGCTGTAGAGTTAGAAAGTAAGGCGATTAGATGATATTTTCTCACGTTGATGGATTTATTAACCATTTGAGGATAGAGAAAAGCGCAAGCAAATTAACCCAGGCGGGTTATCGGGCTGATTTAACCCAATATCTTAACTTTTTATCAAGCAAATATTCTTTGCCCCTGGAAGAGATATCTTTTGAATATTTAAACCATAAAACGGTCAGAGAATATTTAGTTTCTATGCAGAATAATGGTTTGAGTCGAGCAACCATGGCCAGAAGATTAGCCTCCTTAAGATCATTTGTAAAGTATTTATGTCGGGAGAATATAATTCCGGGCAATCCCTTATCAGCGGTATCTACCCCCAGGCAGGATAAAAAACTGCCACGTTTTTTATACTCCATGGAGATAAAAATGTTGTTGGAAGCTCCGGACACGAATACTCCGATGGGGAGAAGAGACAAAGCAATTCTGGAAATCCTGTATGCGTGTGGGATCAGGGTAAGCGAACTGGTAGCCCTTGATGTTAATGATATATTTTTTGATGAAGAACTAATCAAGGTGCATGGCAAGGGAAGCAAGGAACGGATAGTTCCTCTGGGCAGCATGGCAAAAGCAGCCCTGCAGGAATATCTCAGTTTGGCCAGACCATATATAAAAAGAGACCAATCAGAACAAGCATTGTTTCTTAATAGATTTGGACAGCGGTTATCTACGAGAAGTATACGCAATATACTTAATAAATATGTGGAAATGGTTGCGATAAATCAAAAGACAAGCCCACATACACTCAGACATACATTTGCTACGCATATGCTGAATGAAGGGGCAGATTTGCGATCAGTACAGGAATTACTTGGACATGTCAGTCTGTCTACCACGCAGATATATACTCATTTAACCCGAGAAAATATAAAAACAATTTACGATGAAAAACATCCACGGGGGTAAATTATGTTTGAAGCAACAACAATTGTAGCAGTAAGGAAAGATGGACGGACTGCTATTGCCGGAGATGGTCAGGTTACTTTTGGGCAAAATACGGTTATGAAACATAATGCCAATAAAGTCAGAAGGCTTTATGATGGGAAGGTTATTGCCGGATTTGCAGGTGCAGTTGCTGATGCATTCACGTTATTTGCTAAATTTGAAGAAAAGCTGAAACAATCTGGTGGAAATCTTACCAAGGCGTCGGTAGATATTGCTAAAGAATGGCGTTCGGATAGAGTCTTGCGCAAACTGGAAGCGTTATTACTGGTAGCCAATGAGGAAAAGATGTTTATTATTTCCGGTACCGGAGAATTAATTGAACCGGATGATGGGGTGGCGGCTATTGGTTCAGGCGGGGCCTATGCGTTGGCCGCAGCCAGGGCATTAGTAGGTTTTACCGCTATGTCAGCCGAAGAAATTGCCCGTGAGTCAATGAACATTGCTGCTGATATTTGTATTTATACCAATCACCATATTACGGTTGAAATTATTGAATAGAAGGAGAATAGCGAATTGCATCAATTAACGCCTAAGCAAATTGTAGAAGAACTTGATAAATATATTATCGGACAGGATGAGGCCAAGAAAGCGGTTGCTATAGCTCTGAGAAACAGATACCGTCGCAAAAAATTGCCGGAAGATTTACGGGAAGAGATTTATCCCAAAAACATTATTATGATTGGAACTACCGGTGTAGGTAAGACTGAGATAGCACGTCGTTTAGCTAAATTAGTCAAGGCACCATTTGTAAAAGTAGAAGCTACCAAATTTACCGAAGTAGGTTATGTTGGCCGTGATGTCGATTCAATGGTTAGAGACTTATTGGAAACTTCCATACGGTTGGTCAAACAGGAAAAAATTGAGGAGGTGGAAAATCGAGCAAGTGAACTTGCTCAGGAAAGAATTTTAGATTGTATGCTGCCACTGCCCAAAAAGAAAACCAAAGCTCCACGTGGACCTTTTGATTTTCTTCTCGGAAATGCTTCCGAGGCAGAGGAGCCGGACGAAAATTTCGAGGCCAGATTGCTGGATATTAATCAAAAGCGTGAGATATTTAAGCAAAAACTATTACGCATGGAACTCGAAGAGGAAATTATCGAAATAGAGGTTGAAGAACGGAATACTTCATTTCTGGAGATTATATCCGGTTCCGGAGTTGAAGAAATGGGTGTAAATCTGCAGGATATGTTTGGTAACTTAGTCCCTAAAACCAAGAAAAAGCGCCGGGTAAAAGTTGAAGAAGCCAGAAAAATATTTACAGCTGAAGAAGCGCAAAGATTAATTGATATGGATGAAGTTTACCGAATTGCTATTAACAAGGCAGAAAATGACGGGATTATATTTTTGGACGAAATTGATAAGATTGCTGGTCGGGAAAATAGTTATGGACCTGATGTATCCAGAGGAGGAGTTCAAAGGGATATCCTCCCCATTGTCGAGGGCTCTACGGTAGTAACAAAATATGGACCAATAAAAACCGATCATATTTTATTTATTGCTGCCGGAGCTTTCCATGTTAGTAAACCATCTGATTTAATTCCGGAATTGCAGGGTCGATTCCCGATAAGAGTTGAACTGGAAAATTTAACTCAGCAAGACTTAAGACGAATTTTTACTGAACCAAATAATTCTTTGGTAAAGCAATATGTGGCCCTGTTGAATACGGAACAGGTACAAGTATCATTTACCGAAGAAGCAATTGATTATATTGCTCAGATAGCATATGAAGTAAATACCAGTACTGAAAATATAGGGGCCAGACGCTTACATACCATTATGGAAAAAGTATTGGAGGAACTACTTTTTAACGCGCCGGATATGTCCGGACAAAAAATAATTATTGATGCTGATTATGTTGCCGAAAAGCTTCAAAGAATTGTTGAAGATGATGATCTAACCAGATACATTTTATAGGGGGTTATTGTATTGCAAAAAACATTATTGGAGAAATCCCGGGCATTGAATAAAATTCTACAGAAGATAGGCGGTAATCCGGTAGATTTTTTTGAGATGGCGGAAGTTATGTCAAATACTTTTGAATGCAGTGTATTTATTGTTGGCCGTCGTGGACAAATCGGAGGATATTCATTTAATAAAGATGCTACCTGTGTGGAAATTGAGGAACTTATTGGTCATGCGGAAAGATTTCCGGAAAGCTTTAATCAGGAGTTAATGAATATTCATGAAACCAAGACCAATATCGTTCTGGAAGATGGACGTAAATGCATATTCAATCCGGAAAATGTCAATTGCAACTGTTCGACCAGAATATGGTCAATAACACCGGTCTTTGGTGGAGCCCGTAGAATAGGCACATTAATTTTAATGCGGGAGAATGCGGGTTTTACTGATGAAGATGTTGTGTTGGCCGAGTATGGAGCTATTGTAGTAGCCAATGAAATAATGAGAATGAGAACTGAACGAATAGAAGAACAAGCCCGGAAAAAAGCTTCGGTACAAATTGCATTAGCTACTTTGTCTTTCTCTGAAAGAGAAGCGATTGAACATATTATGGCAGAACTGGACGGCAAGGAAGGGTTACTGGTAGCCAGTCGTATTGCAGACAAGGTGGGCATAACCCGTTCAGTTATTGTAAGTGCCTTACGCAAATTTGAAAGTGCCGGGGTTATAGAATCCAGATCTTTGGGAATGAAGGGAACCTATATAAAAGTATTAAATGATTATTTGTTCTACGAACTGAAAAAGTAGCAATATAAAACATAATATACAAAAAATGACTAACTTATAGGCGGTTGGTCATTTTTTTTGTTAAAATGTAGGTGTTTTAGTAATCTTATTGGTGTAAAAAGAAGGTATATTTAGGCTGAAAGTAGAAGAAATGGTGATGGAGGTGAGAAAATGATTGAAAAATTTCTCAGTACCCCGACGCAGAAATTATTAAATCAGGCATTGAACGCTTCACAATTACGCAATGATGTTATAGCTAACAATATCGCCAATGTTGATACGCCAGGATTTAAACGCAGTGAAGTTATTTTTGAAGATAATATCAGACAAGCTCTACATAATCAGACAAAAAATGCTAAACTGAAAACAACAAACATCAGACATATTCAAGTTGGCAGCCATGGAGGTATAATGCCGGCAGAAATTATAACTCTGCAGGGACTTACCTACCGTAATGACGGTAATAATGTTGATATTGATGTCGAAAATGCGAAATTGGCCAAGAACAAGATATTATACGATGCTGTAGGAGACAGTTTCAGCAAGGAAATAAAGCTGCTGCGGCTGGCAATAACGGGGAGGTCTTAAACGATGAGATTTTTAAGCAGTATTGATGTGAGTGCTTCAGGACTAACTGCCCAGCGTTTAAGAATGGATACTATAGCTAATAACATGGCTAGTGCGGAAGCTACCAGAGTAGCTAATCGTCCCGGTCCTTATAGACGTCAGGTGGTTCTTTTTGAGGCCCGTACGCCTCAAAAGGGTAGTAATTTTGCCAGTATATTTAAAAACACCATGCAATCGGCTGGTTCAGGCGTCCGGGTGCGCCAGATAAAAGAACTGGATGACAATGATTCAGCCTTCCGCCGGGTATATGAACCATCCCATCCGGATGCAGACGAAAACGGATATGTAACTTATCCAAATGTAAATATAGTTGAAGAAATGATTAATATGATTTCAGCTACAAGATCTTATGAAGCTAATGCAAAGGTCATAGAGGCTACAAAGGGTATGGCAACCAGAGCACTTGATATTGGTCGATAGGAGATGGGGGTATGGTAATGGAGATAACTGGTAACCGTGATATTTTGGGTTTAAGTTTGGATAGTAAACTATTAACTTCCAAGTCTCAAGAGTCTAACTCTCCAACAAACTTCCTGGATTATTTATCTAATGCCCTGCGTGAAGTGGATAAATATCAAAAAGAAGCCGAAACAAATGGACAAATGCTTGCCTTGGGCGAACAGGAATATTTACATAATACAGTTATTGCCTATGAAAAAGCTAATTTGGCACTTCAGTTTACAGTAGAAATACGTAATCGACTCGTAGAAGCCTATCAGGAAATTATGCGTATTCAAATGTAGCTTATATATGTGGAGAGTAATTTAAATGGAGAGCTTATTTAACAACTTGAGGTTGTTTGGTCAACGGATTCAACAAATGTGGACCAAAATGAACCTTAACCAAAAAGTATTGACCGGGGGAGCTATACTACTGGTCGTTTTAGTGATAGCAGTTTTGCTGTCCCGAGGTGCTGGTGAAAGCTCAAAATATGAAATCCTGTATGCAGAACTATCTGATAGGGATGCTGCAGATATTGTTGCTAAACTTGAAGAAGAAAAGATTCTTTATCGCCTGGAAGATAACGGCAATACCATCCTGGTTCCATCTAAAGATAAATATGATACCCGATTAAAATTAGTAGCAGAGAATTTACCTCGTGGAAAAGAAGGATTTGAACTTTTCAGAGAGTCCAGCTTTGGAGAAACTCAGACTGATAAAAAAGTAAAGTATCAGGAAGCATTACAAGGTGAGTTGGCTCGTACTATTCAGGCTATTGATAAGGTAAAAGCTGCTAATGTTATCCTGGCTCTACCTGAGGAAACCCTGTTTTCAGACCAGGAAACTCCAACCAAGGCATCAGTCGTTATTCGTACCAGGGATGGAGAAACCTTGACTCCCAAAGAAGTACAGGGGATTATCAACTTGATATCCAATAGTGTAGAAAAACTAACCCCTGAGAATGTAGTTATTGTTGACCAATATGGGACTTTACTTTCTGATAACCTGCCTTCTGAATTAGGGGCGCAAACAGAAGTAGTTGCTGCCCAAATGGCCATGAAGCGGGCTTATGAAAAAGAAAAGGAATCGGCAATTCAAACCATGCTTGATAAAACTCTGGGCGCGGACAATGCGGTTGTCAGAGTAAATGCTGAATTGGATTTCAACGAACGCGAACAGGTAGATGAGAAGTATACTCATGACGATAAAGGACCATTTGTACGGAGCGAAGAGATTATCAAGGAATCGGGGACCGATACGGGAGGTAATAATGCGGCTGTCCCAGGGACGGATAATAATATCCCCCAATATGACCAGGTAGATGATGGAACAGGAACCTCCAGTTATGACAAGAGCAGTAAAACTAGAAATTATGAATTAAATAAGACTGAAACCGTTACCAAATATTCCAAAGGCGATGTTAATTACGATCGTTTGACTGTTTCAGTATTGGTTAACCAGAGCTCTTCTGAACAGGAAAGCCTGGGAGATACTGAAGATGAAAAAGCCGACAAGATAAGAAGCATCGTTGCTGGTGCCATTGGACTAAGAGAAAATGGGCTCAATGATATTAATTTACAAGACAGCATTTCGGTTGCGTTTATTGATTTTTATACCCAACCGGAGCCAGAGCCGGTTAAGTATAGTATTTTTAATCGGGCATTTGATTCCGGCCTGACCCCATGGATATTGTTGGCAGTAGCATTGGTTGCAATAATACTTATTGCCAGACGCAGGGAAGGGTTGCAACTTGCCGGTCAAACTGGCGATGGATCATTTGATACTTTAGTAGAAGAAGAAATCAGGCTGGAAGATTTAATTGAGAAAGCCCTGACACCGGAAGAAAAAGAAAAACAACGTATCAGGCAGGAAGTGGACAAATTAATTGAGGATAATCCAGAGAATGCTGCCCAGGTATTAAAAGTCTGGCTGGCAGACGAATCGAGGTAATGTTATGGCTAGTGCAACCAATAAAAAACCTTTAAATGGAAAACAAAAAGCCGCCAATTTACTTATTTATTTAGGACCGGAGAAATCAGCTAAACTATTTCAATATATGAATGATGAGGAGATAGAACATCTAACCCTGGAAATTGCCAATATAAGACAAGTTTCAAATGAACGCATTGACGAAATATATAGGGAGTTTTTTGAAATGTGTCTGGCCAGCCAGTATATTGGACAGGGTGGTATTTCCTATGCAAAAGAAGTACTGGAAAGGGCCTATGGTGCTGAAAAAACTATGGAGATAATTGGACGAATATCAGCTTCGCTTCAGGTTCGACCTTTTGATTTTATGCGCAAGACTGAAGCATCGCAGTTATTAAACTTTATACAATCAGAACACCCACAGACTATCGCTCTAATAATGGCATATCTGGATTCAGATAAGGCTGCACAGATTATTTCGGCCCTGTCCCCGGAACGGCAGTCAGAGGTAGCCAAAAGAATTGCATTAATGGACACTACCTCACCAGAAGTAATTAAGGAAGTGGAAAGGGTTCTGGAACGTAAACTATCCTCCATAGTACCTCAGGAATTGACCAATGCCGGAGGGGTCAAGGCAGTAGTTGAAATTATCAATCGGGTTGACCGGGGAACTGAAAAAACCATTATGGAATCCCTGGAGGTTCAAGATCCCGAGTTAGCCGAAGAAATCAAGAAACTCATGTTCGTATTTGAGGATATTGTAATGATAGACAACCGTTCGGTACAAAGAGTATTGCGTGAAGTTGAATCTCAGGATTTAGCCATGGCTCTAAAGGGATCCAGTCCCGAAGTATCGGAAAAGATATTTACCAATATGTCAACCCGGGCAGCAGATATGCTGCGTGAGGATATTGAGTTTATGGGACCGGTAAGGTTACGCGATGTAGAAGAAGCACAGCAGCGTATCGTTAATATTATCCGCCGTTTAGAAGAAACTGGAGAAATTGTGGTTGCCCGCGGTGGAGGAGATGAGGTTATTGTCTAGAGTAATTAAAAAATCAAATCTACATCTAACCGAACCCCGGCTGTTATCTGTTGAAACAGCCGGCGATGTCGATTTAAACCCTTCCAATAAAGATTCCAAACAAATACAAAAAAATCTGCTTAACCCAAATGATGATATTAATGAGCTTAAATCCGAGACGGATAAAATAATTATGGAAACGGAGCAAATGGTGTTGGATTTATTACACCAGGCCCGTAGCGAAGCCCGGGAAACTTTAGATGCTGCTCAGGATGAGGCTGAATTGATCCGATCCAAAGCCCTGGAAGAAGCGCGTGAGATTACTGAACAGGCACGCCAATCAGGTTATGAAGAAGGATTACGTCAGGCTCAGGAAGCCATTGAAGCTGATCGGCAACTGGCTATTCTACAAAGTCAGGAAATATTACTGGAGGCCAATCGAATGAAAATGGCTATGTTTGAATCCAGTGAATCCGATATGGTTAGACTATCTCTGGCAATTGCTAAAAGAGTAATAGCCACGGAATTAAAAACTAATCCTGACATCGTAGCAAATATCTTATCTGAAGCACTAACTTATTTGGATCAGCCTGACAATCTAACCCTTTATTTAAATCCGGATGATATTGAAACCGTGCTTGATGCTCTGGAAAATTCTAATGTTTTTAATGGAAAAAATAATCTGCATACAGAAGTTCAGCCTGATAATCGGATTTCACCGCGAGGATTAAGAATTGAAAGTGACTCAGGATCAGTTGATGCACGCATGGAAACCAGAA
>Ga0123327_1001245_pt1 | contig 22094 bp, 20 predicted proteins | sample BioC13SIPDNA_4_FD_89701 | JGI IMG/M metagenome (GOLD analysis project Ga0123327, IMG submission 89701) | Anaerobic biogas reactor microbial communites from Washington, USA - Biogas_R1_B C13 SIP DNA | ecosystem: Engineered > Bioreactor > Anaerobic > Unclassified | place: Washington, USA...
AAAGCCGAAACAGCGCTTCCCCCTGGCGACCGCCTCCGCCTTGACGGCGACCTTGGCGCCTCGTTTCGGGGTGGTCGTGATATCGAAGTACCTGCGGTACCATGTCTCGTGTTCCGGAACCTTTTTCCCGATTCGAGTTCGTTCCTGAGGGCGATCAGCCGGCGGTCGAAGGCTTTCTCCTCCTCGGCCGCCCTGTCGATGTTGTAGTAGTAATGCACCACATAGATGCGCCTTGGCTCTGAAACGGTGTCCCCTTTGTACGGCCGGTATTGCCTGTAGTTCCATTCTGTCTGCCCGTATGGCAGTACAGCTCGTACGTGTCGTTGAAGCGGCCGTAGGAGCGGAACTGCCCGTAGAGGGGCTCCAGGTCCTGTTGAATAAAGGAGAGGGACATCCTGCCAGCGATGATGAACTTGACATGGTCCCTGAAGAGGGCGTTGAGATTGTCCTCGCTGTAAAAGCCTCTGTCCATGACCAGCTTGACTTTGGAGTACCCGAGGACGTCCAGTTCCGCCGGAAGAGTCTTCACCGTCTTGACGTCGGGAATGTTGCCGGCCAGCTTGCGGTAGTAAAAGGGGAGACCGGATGTCTCGCCGAAGACCAGGGCCAGATTCAACTGGGGCAGACGGTCGTCCTCCTTGTTGTTGCCGTAAAGAACCTGCCTGAGGCACTCGGAGCAGCTGGAGACGGAGGTGATGTTATAAGCCCGGAATTCGTCCTCTATTCGCCTCCTCCCCTGAAGCTTGAAGAACTCGTGCTTCGCTTCCTCGCTGATGGACGCGAAAAGCTCGCTGCTCCGCTGGGAGGTGATGTCCTCTCCGCAGGGGTGTTTGTGCAGGGAGCTCCACTTCTCGAAGCGTTAGAGCGGGTTCTTGTCCTCTAAAACCAGGTAGTAGGCTACAGACAGGATCTGCCTGAAGGTCTTCGGGAAGCACCTCTTCAGGTCCTCGCTAATGCCCAGCTGTTCTCCGATGACGTTGAACAGCCAGGTCGCTCCGTAGAAGAGCCTCGCGGTCCGGGTGGCCGGAACGGGTCCGGGCTTGGGCGCATCCTTCCCGGCTCTTTTCTTTCGTCCCCTGCCGTCGGTGGGATTGATTTCGCCGGTTTTTTCATCGACCCGGCCGACCAGGGTCCACTTCGTTCTCGGCTGCTTTTTTCCCTTGTCCCAGTAGGAGACCGATTCATAGGCGTAGGTGATCCCGGAGCGCTTGTCCTTCTGAAAGAAGATGCTTGCCATTGCTCCACCCCCCTAATTACGTATACATTATTACGTAACGATGTGCACACCAAGTGTTTTTAGTTGTCAAAGTTCGATTGATGCTGGGTTTATTGCGGTTTACCCGGCGTACTCGTTAGGTGTGGCCGGGAATCCGGGAAGTACCTCCGACGAAGGGGATCGTTCAGGATTAGAACGACTCTTTTGGGAGACCTCCATATCCGGACTCCGGGAATCGAAAAGTACATCCGGACCTTCAGGAAGTTTGATAGGCCGTAGAAGCCGCACACGAAGGTTGGGCAAGTTCCGGCAATGAAAATAGGACGTCATTCGCAGGGTTGTAAACACCACCCCGGTTTCCGGGGTGGTCTTGCGTTGTTGGTAGTGGCGTTCCTTTCCCTTTCCCGATATTTTGGTGACGGAAGAGAGACGGTCTGTCGGCGAGGGGTGGGGACCATGGAAGAAACGTTCTGCTGTCCGCGGTGTTGGGGGACGGTGTCCGATGGGGATAAGACCTGTCCGTCCTGCGGGGCGGAGGGGCACTGCTGGGTGCGGGGGCCTCTGGCCGGAAAGACGTTGGCGGGCGGGAAGTACCGTCTGCTCGAGCCCCTGGGGTCGGGGGGCTTCGGGTGCACGGCGAAGGCGCTTCAGATCTTCGGCGGCCGGAGTCTCGGATCCGTGGCCGCGAAGTTTCCCCTGTACCCCGACGGGGCCGTGACGCCGGGGTAGGTCATCGAGGAGGCCATGGCGCTGCGCCGCTCCCCGCACCAGAACGTGGTGGTGCTCCACGACGCTTTCGTCGAGGAGGGCGTGCCCTATCTCGTCATGGAGCACGTGGACGGTCCCACTCTCTACCGGGCCGCCGGACCAGGAAGCCCTGCTGGCCACGGCGAAGGACCTCTTCCCCGAGGCGGGGCTGACCTCGTCGGAGGAGGAGTGGACGACGTTCTACAGACGTTCCTCGGAGCTTTTCACCCAGGCAAAGGCCATGGAACCTTTGCCCGCGGGTCTCGTCCGATTAGCGAAGAACACGGGGAGATACGGGCATCTCTCATAAAACCCCTTCGATGGCGGCATCCGCTGGAGATTTCCGCAGAGGTGACGGGGAGGGCTTCAATCGATGGGGCGGAATGCTGTACCGGAGAGCGAGGCGGTTTTTTTGAAATTTGACGCCGATCCATACATTTTTCAGGAAATATTTGGTAAAATCCAAGAAGACTTGTGTCGGTTTTACAGGGAAAGCAATGAGTGGGATCAATCATATCTGGGAGGGCGATGGATAATGATGAAACGAAGAGTAATCTTTTTTGCGCTGTGCGTTGTAGCGGTGCTGCTCGGAGCGGGGGTGGCGTCGGGGGAAGAGGGGGGCGCCGCTCAAATGGCCTTGGAGATTGTCCAAAACGCCCAGGCTCTGGACCTCGGCCTGGACAACATGAATCTGACGTCGGTGGACGGTGAGCCCCTGGAGGTGGACGAGAAGTTCCTGGGGCTGTTGAGGGCGAAGCTCCGGATAGCCCGTGTGTTGAGCGGACTGAGCGAACTTTCGGGAGGAAGTGGTGGATACGACATGATCCAGCTGCTCAAAGCCTTCGCAGAGAGCGGTTCCGTGGATGTGGCGGTCGCGCCCTTCGATATCGCGGGGTACGTGATCTACCATGTTATCCTTCCGATGCAGCTCGAGCCCGTCATCCGGGAACTTCCGGTCTACTACCGGGCCGTGGTCTCCACGGAGGACTGGGAGGAGAAATTCGACAAGATCCTCGATCTCGGCGACCTGAACGCAGGGAAGACCTTCTACCTGACGGGCTTTCCCAAGGTGAACAAGGAGGCGGCCTACACGGCGCCCGTGAGCGTCGATCTTCGTGACGGGAACATGAGCCTGTACGAGTTCGACTCATCCGTCGAGGCCTGGCTCTACTCCTTCTGGATGCGCCGCTACCAGGACGGCTCCATGGAGACGGTGAAGAAAATTCTGGACTGGCTGAACAGGGAGCTCGACGACATAGCGGGCGCCAAGGGCTAAGCACCTTGCCACGGTGCGTGAAGGAGGCGGGATTCATGAGACGGGTATTCTCGGCGGCCATCGTGCTGTCGGCTGTCCTTCTGTCCGCCGTGCGGATTGAGGCGGCATGGGACGGCTCCTACGTCAACGGGCGTTTCGGCTGGTCCGTGACCGTCCCTGCGGATTTCGGCATGGATCCGGCTCCGGACAACGACGACGGACGGCGGTTTTTCGACCGGGAAGGCTGTTCCGTCCTTGCCTGGGGCGAACACAATGTCCTGGAGGGGACGGTGGATTCGGAGATGGAGGCGGGCCTGCAGAACTTCGACTCCGTCACCTACAGGAAGAAGGGCGACGGATGGTTCGTCCTCTCGGGGCACAAGGACGGGAACATCGTCTACGTGAAGCGCTATGTTGGTGCAGGAGCCCTCAACACCCTGCGCATCGAGTACCCGGCGGGACTCAGGGAGGAATATGACGCCCTCGTGACGGAGGTCGTCCGGTCCTTCAAGCCCGAAGGGCTGCAGTAGGCCCCGGGCCGCTGCGGACGACGGTGATGGGGAAGAGGCTTGCGGCCTGTGTCCTTCTGGCGGTGGTTCAACTCCTGGCATCCGTCCCCGCGCAGGCCGACGCCCGCCTCGGGCCGGGGTCCTTCAACGGCCCCGTCCGGACCCTCTCGGGAGCCGGAGTGACCATCACCTATCCCGAGGGGGCATTCGCGGGGATCAACCTTTTGGGCAGCGCTGCCGTGGATTTGGCGAAAGGGCGCTACACCGTGTCGGCGCGCAGGGACCCCGCCTTCCGGAACTACGGAGATCAGCTGGCCGTGCTGAGGCGGATCGAGGAGCGGCACGGGGACAGACGAATCTTCGAGGTCTATGAGAGCACCTTCAGGGGGGTTCCCTGTCTCGTGGCGAAGCAGACCCCATCGTCGGACGCCCTGTTCCCCGGATGCGACATTTTCGTCTATCCGGACGAGGACACCATAGTCTACATCTCCGCCCGGCGTACCAGCGTCAGGGGAAGCCTGAAGGATCTGATGGAGAACGAGGAGGTGCTGGCCGTCATCGCCGGCGTGACGTGGTAGGGTGCGCGGCAGGATATCCGCGCCGTGTTTTCACTCTATCTCATTTTTTAAGGAGGAGAAGCAATGAAGAAGGGTATCCTGTTCCTGGCAGTACTGTGCATCGCCGTTTCATTGGGAGGGAGTCCGGTCTCGGCTGAGGACTTCAAGTGGCCCGGTGCGGCCTCGGCGTCGGACTTCGAGTTCCACGCCAAGAGCGGCCTGATCGCCAGGTACCTAGGCAAGGGCGGGGTCGTCGTGATCCCCGACAGCATAAACGGCGCGGCCGTGAAGGGCATCCAGTCCAACGCCTTCAACGAGACGGACAAGGCCGAGCACGTCACGGCGGTGAAGATCCCCGCCGGTGCCAAGGACCTGAAACCGGCGGTCTTCTACAACTGCCCCGAACTGACGAGGGTGGAGATCCCCGAGGGGGTCACGGCCATCCCCGACAGCTTCATCTATATGGCCAAGAAGATGACGGAGGTCACCATCCCCCAGAGCGTCACCTCCATCGGCAACTTCTCCTTCTTCGCCTGTGACGCCCTGACGACGGTACACTTCCCGGCGGGCCTCAAGACGATCGGCGAGTCGGCCTTCTCCTCCGGCGGGTTCACGGCCCTCGAACTGCCCGACAGCGTGGAGGTCATAGGCAAGAGTGCCTTTTCCTCCTGCTACAAGCTGAAAATCGTGAAGTTCCCGGCGAACCTCAAGGAGATCGGCGACGGAGCCTTCACCGCTTCCGCTATGGAGTCCCTGGAGCTGCCCGATGGTGTGGAGAAGATCGGGGCAAAGGCCTTCAACTTCTCGGGTGCTCTGAAGACGGTGAAGCTCCCGGCGGGGCTCAAGATGATCGGAGATTCGGCTTTCGAGGGAAATTCGGCCATGCAGGTCCCCGCTCTTCCTCAGGGGCTTGAATCCATCGGAGCGAAGGCCTTTGCCGGCTGCAAATGGACCCGGTCCGTGGTCCTTCCCGCCTCGGTGAAGTCCATCGGTTCCGGCGCCTTCATGAACGAAAAGGGAACCCTCTGGGAACTGTGCGTGTCCCACGTCCATGAGCCTTCCCAGATGCCCGAGCTTGTCAGGAAGGAAGGAGCCCCCGCGGTCTTCGCCGACGTGTCACAGCTGTCCATGGCCTGGGACGCCACCCTGGCCCAGACAAGCGCCATGGACGCCTGGCTTGCGGGCAAAGGTGAGGAGCAGATCGCCTGGGTTATGTTCAACCCCGAGTGGGCGCAGTACGTGAACTTCGACGCCCTGCCCCTCGAGAGGATCGAAGAGGGCAAGACCTTGGCCCGCGTGGCCGCCCACAAGGCCGGCGAACCCGGCGAGAAGGTGGCCATCCCCCGGGATAACTCCAAGGGAGGCGGCGACTTCCTCTACATCTCCGAGATCGGCAACGGCGCCTTCAAGGGGCAGAACATCTCCTTCTTCGGAGCCTACGCGAGTGTCGCGCGCATCGGGGCCGAGGCGTTCGCCGACTGCAAGGAGCTGAAGGAAGTCTACCTGCCCATCTCTCTGGAGACCATCGGGGAGCGGGCTTTCGCGAACAGCGGCCTCAGAAGGCTCGTCATCCCCGAGAGCGTCAAGGAGGTCCATCAGACCGCCTTCGCCGGCTGCACGGACCTGGAGTCTGTCACACTGCCGAAAGGCCTCGAGAAACTTCGGGCAAGTCACTTCACCTTCGAATGGAGCGCCGACGCAGGTAAATTCAGTGGCCCCACGAAGACCATTTCCGGCACAGGCGTCACCCTGTCCTACCCCGAGGGGACCAAGGCGGAGTTCAACCCGGTCTCCAAGGCCCCGACGGTCAAATGGGCGAGGGACGAAGCCGGTGTTTTCGTAGACACCAAGTTTTCCGTCTATGCCGAACGGTCGAAGACGCCGAACATGCCCTACGACGAACAGCTCGCGAAGCTGCTGGAAAGGAAGAAGAAGGATCAGACGGGCGACAGCTTCAGAGTGTTCGAGCGCATCTACAAGGGGCACCGGTGCATCGTGGTCATGACGGATACCCCGGAGTTCAGCGAGGCTTCGACGGAGCTCAGAATCTATCCCAAGGACGGGAGCCATGTATTCATCGCCGCGACGGGCGACATCAGTTCGGTGACTCTCGCCGACCTTATGAACCCCGACGTCATCGCCGTAATGAACAGCGCCGCCTGGTAGACAACCCGGACTCAGGAAACTTTCGGAGCGTGAAGAGCGGAGCCTCGCCTATTCCTGCGGGGCCCGCTCTTCACGCTCCGATGCTTTTAGGAAAGGACACGTAATGGAATATACGGAAGAGGTGCCCCAGGTCGAGACCAAGAGCACCTCTGAAGTAGCAGGGAATCGTTCGTCCCAGCCGCTTTGTTCCGGGGTGGAGCCCCTCTCTTCGGCTCGGTTACTTGGCGATGTCCCGCAGTTTCGTCCTGTATTCGCGCATCACCTTGCCGTAGCTCATCATAGCGTCCAGCATGCGGTCGTCCTTTTGCCCGTAGGCGTCGATATAGGTCGAGTAGGCGTTTCGACGCAGCTCGCCGACCTCCGGGATGTCGCGGAACTTGAGGAACACCTCGTAATCCTTCCGCGCCCTGCTCAACTCCGTGGCGACATGATTTTGCAGCAGCTGATCGAACTTGGCGGCGTCGAGCATGGCCCCTCTCAGGCCGAAGGCCAGGCTGTTCTCCGAGTTGTTGTCTCCCTCGATGCCCTTCTGAAGGTTCGCCCCCAAAGAAGCGCATGTTTTGTTCTGCTCATGGATCTTGGTCATGGCAGCGCTGAACATCTCCAGCCTTTTCTGCAGGGGGTCAAGGTATTTCTTCACGTAGGAGTCCCAGAATTCAAGGCTTTGCTTCGTGTCGGATTCCAGTTCCATGGAGCTCCGGAACCACGGCAGTTTGTATATGCTGTTCAGTACCAGCCCCCCCATCTGGTCTTTCCGGGGCGGCCAGTCCAGTCTGTTGCTCGAGCTGGTTGTGAAGAGGTTCTTCAGGGTGTTGCCGGAACTGAGCGCCTGGGGCCCGGAAGAGGAGGAAATTCGGCTCTTCAGATCGTCGAAATCCTTTTTCAGCTGATTCAGCGCGGCTGCCGATTGCTTTCGGTTGCTGGCCATCTTCTGAAGGTTCTGGTAGTTTTTGTTCCAGAGTTCCATCGCCCTGCGGATGGCTTGCTGCTCATTCCGGTATTCGCCGCCGGTTGCGTCCGCCATCTTGAAGAAGAACTCCATGCGCTTGACGACCATGTTGTCGTAGTTGCGGACATGCTCTTCAAGCCCGGTCTCTCTGGACCCCCTGAGGGCCTTGTAGGAGGAGAGGTTGGAGAGCAGGGTCGGCTTGGAACTCCGGACGGCGGACAGGAAGCTCTCTGTGGGGAAGAGAGCCCCGATGGAGAAGGCCAGGTCGTCCCGGAACATGTCCGTATTTTTGTCCACTGCGGCGTTGGCTTCCTCGCAGAACTTGGCGAAGGCCCCGTCGGACAGGTAGTCCGCAGCCCACAGGGATGCGGCCGCGAGAGAAAAGACCAGCAGAATGACGGAAAATCCAATGATCCCCTTCTTTTTCATGAGTGTCCTCCTTTGAGAGAATGTACTGCCGATTCCTGTCAGAAGCCCTTCGTGAGATCGCAGCCCACGAGGGAGTAAAAGAGCTCCGTGCCCTCGAAGACGAACCGTTCCTCGGCGACGACCACCGCCACCCTGTCCTCGAAGGGGTTCATGATGCCGCCGCAGACGTAGATCCTTTGTGACTGGGTGTCGTCCACGGAGGCGATCTTCTTCGTCTTTCCCCCTCTCCTCGCCAGGGACACCGTGTAGGAAGCGATGTCGTCGTAAAACTGGGGATCCTTCTCCTTGACGATGGAGATCTTCGGGGTGTAGGCCGCTCCCTTCCACTCCAGGGGGAAGGGGAGCAGCGTACCGGTCTTTGCCTGTATGGCGTGGCTGTCGAACGCCTCGTTCACGGCTTTTTTGTTCCGCTCGTAGGAGAGGGCGGCGATCCTGTCCAGGTCGAAACCCTCCACGTCGGCCCCCTCATTCTCCCAGTTGAAGGTGTCGTCGGCGAGAGTCCAGAGAACCTCGTCGGATTTCATGTCCTGCACGGCGTAGTACACCTCTGCGCCGCCCCGCCCTGCGACCTCGTGGGTGACGGACAGAGCCGCCTTGCCGTCCTCGGACCACCCCCACAGCCGGAGGACAGGGAAGCCGTAGATGGGGCCGTAGGGTTTCGTGTACTCCTGGCCTTCGGGGATAGTCAGCCTGAAGGGCTCATCCCCCGGGGGCAGCTCCCGGGCGACGGCATGGACGGCTGTCAATGCCAGGAACGAGACCGCTGCGATAAAAAAGAGTATCCACAGACCCTTTCGTCTCATTACAATCCCTCCTTAACTCGCGGTCTTTACGCGATGGTGCCTTCCATCTTCCTGTTCTTGCGTCCCTTAATGTAGAGGAGGGCGAGGAGCCCTACCACCGCGGCGATGAGTCCGCCGGCAAGAAGGGGACGGAAACGGATCCACGCTATGGCGATGACGAGGAGACTCCACGCGAGACCGAGGAGGAACGCCACGATGCCTGTTCCCGCCCCCACGATGGTGCCGAGGATCGGGATCACGTCCGCCAGGACCGAGAGGGGAGCGAGAACCATCCGGATGCCTGCCATGACAAGGATGATTCCCACGACGCGCAGGATCCACGCCATGACCGTGTTTTCCGTCTTGGCGTCCTGGAACATGGTCTCGGGGTTCACGGTCCCCATGTCGAGGCGGCTGAATTTGTAGCCGTTGGACGCGGTGAACTGGTCAAAGGTGGAGCCCACGATCTTGGCGACGATGGAAACGTCCGCCGGGGGTGTCTCGGTGAAGGTGACGCGCACGTCGCCCACATGGGGGGAGTTGGGGTCGGCGCCGATGTAGACAACGTTGCTCTGGGCGTGCACATAGGCCTCCCTGCGGATCTCCCTCTTGTTGTCATCGAAAACGGCACCCGATATTGCCTGGGCTGCCGCATCGGCCGCCTCGCCGAGTGCTCCCGGCGCCACTGCGCCCGGCATCCGGAGGTAGCGCCTGGAAACGGAGATGGTCTTGGCGATCTCCTGTTTCTGCTGGTCCGTGAGTTCCACCTGAAGAGGCTGTGCCCCCCCGATTCCGTTCTTCAGGAAGCCGGGCAGCATGTAGGCGCCGAAGGAGACCGTGGGGGCCACCCACTGCTCGTCCTGAAACCCGGCGAGGACCTCGTTGATCCCTATGTAGTCCGGATCCTTGAAGTTGTTGGAGTCGATGGGGGAACCCGTCCACACCTTCTGGTAGGTATAGGTGGTCACAGTCTCCTCGCCTCCGCCGACCTTCTTCCTCTTCTCGGTTCGGGAGCTCTCGCGCCATTGGTAGTATTCCACGTTCCGGTCCAGTTTGACGGCCACCTTCCCGACGCCGAAGACAGGGTCCCGGAGCATGTCCTTCGTGTCGGCCCGGCCTGTGGCGTGGACCAGCTTGCCGTCAAAGGAAGGGGCCACCTTCGATATATCCTTCATCTGGACGGTATTCATCTGGGCCTCGCCGATGGCGCCTCCCGTCTTCACGGTGCGCCCCTCGTTCCAATAGAGCAGGAACGTAGCGGCAGCGATAAGTATGATGCCTGTGACAATGCCTCCGAACGATTTTCCGAGCCTGCTGAACCAGCCTTCGTGAGTTACCTCCTGATACGCCATGAAGCCCACCTCCCGAGAAATATGAAGCCACTGACGATGATGGTATTACTCTTTAATTATTACTCTTTAATTATTACACTTTAATTATTACACCATATTACACCATATTTTCATAAATTAGCAACTATTCCCGGGGGTGGGCCAGGGTGGTTTTTCCCACTCGGCGCTATGCGCTGGAAGGGAAAACGACTTGTCAAGCCGTTGTACATGTTTTTCTCCAATGCCTGAATGTCCTTGATCCTTATGGACTATTCCATGCAAAACCAGTATCCTATGGATACGCTACAGCCTTCAAACGACTGGGCAAAGTATGTCGGGCGATGTAGGCAGAGGGCGACGGATTGACCTTTTCTGCGTGAGGAGTGTTGGCGGATGAAAAAACGTTTTCTCGGCGCTTTGATCCTCGTACTGCTTTTCCTGATCCCGTCCCCGGGTATCGCCGGGACGAGGATCGACCTCTTCGATGTGACGGTGGAAGTTCAGCGCGACGGGACCATGGAGGTGACGGAGCGTATCGAGGTGACTGAAGAAGGGGGAGGGAGCTCGGGAGGGGTCCTCCGTTCCTTCATCACCGGACGTCCCGACACCCACGGGCAGATAGTCGACACGGAGTTCACGGTGCTCTCCGCTGCGGTGGACGGTTCAGAAATGCCCGCCCGGGCAGAGCGGGCGGGCAGAATGGTCTCCGTGGATCTCGGCAGGGCCGGAGCCCCTCTCTCGCCGGGGAAGCACGTCTACGAACTGGTCTATAGGACGAAGGGGCTCGTCTCGTTCGACAAGAAGGACTACGACTATGTCCTCTGGGATGTGACGGGAGACAGGTGGGCTTCTCCCATCGAGCGGGCGACGTTGCGATTGGTTTTGCCCGACGGCAAAACCATCAGGAACGGGATCGGCTTCACGGGACACCGGGGCGAGAAGGGCAGGGACTTCGAGCGGCTTCCTGACGGCTCGTTCAGGACTACCAGACCCCTTGTCCCGGGCGAGGGGTTTGAGGTATTCGCCGCCTGGGAGAAGGGAATTGTCCTTTCTCTCCCCGCCCGGACCGCCATGGTACCCGAACCGGAGCCGGAAAAAGAAGAGCAGCCCCTCCCCCCGGGGGAGGAGGACATCCATCTCTTTGATGTCACGGCCACGGTCGAAAGCGACGGGTTTGTGACGGTGAGAGAGCGCATCGAAGTGACAGCCCTCGGCCGGGAGATCCGGCGGGGGATCATCCGGGTCTTCCCCACGGACTACACAGGATCCGACGGAAGAATGGTGCGCACCGGTTTCGAGCTCCTCTCCGCCACGCTGGACGGGGAGACGGTGCAGTCGGCGGTGGAGCGGACGAGCAAAGACCTGGAGATCCGCCTCGGCAGCTCGGGGGTCATGCTCGAGGCCGGGCGGCACGTTTATGAGATCACCTACAGGACCAGGGGATGGATCGCCTTCCGGGAGGACTTCGACGAGTTCTATTGGAATGTCACGGGGAACGACTGGATCTTCCCCATCCATCGGGCCGTCTACCGGGTGGTCCTTCCCGAAGGGGGTGCAGTGACGAAGTGGGAGGCTTTCACAGGCCGGCGGGGGGGAACCGGGAAAGATTTTTCCAGGCTGCCCGACGGTTCCTTCGAGACCACGGCCATCATGAAGCCCGGAGAGGGATTCACCGTGGCGGTGGCCTGGGAGAAGGGGCTTGTGGCTCCGCCGTCTGTTCCCCTCATGGAAAGAATCAAGGGGTGGGTCTCGGACCACAGGGGGCCCGTCATGGGGTGCTTAGCAGGGCTGTTTCTCCTCTACTACGCCGGGGCATGGCTGTTCAAGGGCAGGGACCCGAAGAAGGGACTCGTGATCCCTCTGTACGAACCGCCCGAGGGGGTCGAACCCGGGTACGTCAAGTACCTCAGGGACGAGGAATATTCAGCCGGGGTCCTTGCCGCGGACATGCTGCAGCTTGCGGTGAAGGGAGCGATCCGCTTCACGGGGCGGGGCGACGAACTGTCCGTAGTGGCCACGGACAAGCCCAGGGACCGTATGGATTTCACAGAAACCCTGCGGCGGCTCTGCGACTCCCTGACCAATTGGGGCCGGGATAACGGCATGAGGCTGCTGGACGAGTCCAGCGGAGAACGGCTCTACAGCGCCGACTCTTCCCTCAGGGAGTCCTACCGGGCGAGGGCAGCCGGGCATTTCTCCGAGAACCAGGAGTGGACCTACGGAGGATTCCTTCTCTTTATCCCCATGGCCCTGGCGACTCTCTGGCTGGACAGCCCGGTAGCTGACTTCCTGGGCGAAGGGGGCGCCATGTACACGTCCTTTATCTTCCTTCTGCCCTCGGGGTTTCTCTGGATCGGCGCGACGGAGGCCATGACCATCCTCCGGGGCAGGAAGATCTGGTCGAAGCAATTCGCCTTGAGCACGGGAATCGCGAGTTTTTTCCTCGGCGTTCTGGGAGGGGCGGCCATGGTCATCCTCTCCCGGTGGGACATGGCGCTCGCGGCGGGTTTTTCCGCGGCCGCGCTCATTGCCGCTTTCTTCGGTTCCTTCATGCCCTCCATGACGAAAGAGGGAGCCCGCCTTGCCACGCAGATTGACGGCCTCGCCATGTACATCGGCACGGCGGAGCGCCATCGGCTGTCCATGATCAACCCTCCCGAGGAGACCCCGGAGCTCTTCGAAAAGCTCCTTCCCTATGCCTTTGCCCTCGGGCTGGCCAGGACCTGGGCGGACAGCTTCAGCTCCGTCCTCGCGAAGGCGCATTACATACCCGAATGGAGCGATAGCATTGAACAGGTCGCCTTCATCTCCATGTTCGGGGACAGGCTTTCGCAGAACCTTGGAGCCTCCGTGGAGAGCTACGCACCTCCGTCGTCTGACACCTCCTCGTACAGTGGCGGCAGCGGGTTCGGGGGAGGAGGTTTCTCCGGAGGCGGCGGCGGAGGAGGCGGCGGGCGGGGCTGGTAGCCGGAAACACTCCTGCGGCGTCTCTTCACGCAAGGCTCTTTGACAGATGGTTCAATGGTGGAGTACAGGGAAAGGAGGAATGATCAAGGGGTTGTTGTGGGCTGCTGTTTTTCCGTGTACGTCCTGGAGAGGGCATAACGGAATTTCAGCAGAGCTCCGGGAGCCGCAGCAAAAAATTAGGGAGGAAGGTATTCATGAAAAGAACCGGACGTTTTCTCGTAGCGCTTGTTTTCATCCTCTCCGCCGTCTTCGCCGCGGAGGCTGCCATGAGCGACGGAGACTTTCTGAAGCTGTGCGGAAACAACAGCGTCGAGGATGTCGCAAAGGCCATCAATGAGGGGGCGAACGTCGCCGCGACGGACGAGGACGGCTATACGCCCATAATGTACGCCGCGTGGAACAACGACGACCCCGCCGTCCTGGAGGTACTGGTCAAAGCCGGTGCCAGCCTCGATGAAAAGGCTCCCGACGGAAGAACGCTGCTCATGTTCGCGGCGCAGAACGAGAACCCGGACATGGTGGCCTTTCTCCTTAACAAGGGGGCCGACATGAAAGCCGTGGACGAGGACGGCTGGCCCGCGAGCTTCTTCGCCACCTTCAACAGGAATCCGGAGGTCCTGGAGGCCCTGCTGAAGGCAGGGGCGGACATAACGGTGAAGGACGTGGACGGGGCAAGCCTGCTCATGACCGGGGCGGCCTATGCGGAAAACCCGGGGATCGTTGAGATCCTTCTGAAGGCCGGGGCCGACCTGGAGGAGAAGGATGGCGACCAGTGGACGCCCCTCATGTATGCCGCGTCCCTGAGCGAAGCTCCTTTGGTGACCAAGGCACTGATCGCCGCCGGTGCCGACATGAAGGCCAAGGATGCCAAGGGGCTGACGGCTTTCATGATCGCCGCACGGGACAGCGAAATGCCCGAGGTCCTGCAGGTCTTCCTGGATGCCGGGGCGGATCCCAACGAACGGGATGCCGACGGGACGTCGGTCATAGCCTACGCCGCGACCAACGCCGATCCGAGGGCCGTGGAGATTCTGGCCAAGGCCGGTGCGGATGTGAACTCCAGGGACAAGTGGAAGATGACTCCTCTCATGGTGGCCGCCCAATTCAACGAAGGTACGGAGACTCCGGCGGCCCTCATCAAACTCGGAGCCGACCTGAACGCCAAGGATAAGGATGGTGAGACTCCTCTCATACACGCCGGGAAGAACGAGAAAAACACGGAAATGGCCGACTTCCTCTCCAAGGCGGGAGCTAAATAGTAAAGGAAAATACGACGGGGCGGGAGAGCAAGGCCTCCGGCCCCGAACCAATGGAGGAGGTATTGCCCCCATGGCGAGGAGCTTGTGCACGACGATCCTGCTGCTATTATGCCTCGCCGGAACTTCTGCCGGCATACCGGCGGACGAATTTCTCGCGATCTGTGCCGACAGGAGTCCCGAGGCGGTGGCGAAGGCCATTGAGGAGGGCGCCGACGTGAATGTCCGCAACAATAAGGGGCAGACAGCCCTCATGATCGCGGCGGAGAACAACGAAAACGCCGGGGTGATCGAGGTGCTGCTCGAACGGGGCGCCGATGCCGACGCCGACTCCGACTGGACGGTGCTCATGTACGCCGCTCAGCAAAACAAAAACCCCGACGTGGTGCGGGCCCTTTTGAAGGGCGGCGCCGACGTCGACTCGACCACCGGCGGCCTGACGGCCCTGATACGGGCGGCGGCGTGGAACCAGAACCCCCAAGTGGTGAAGGCGCTCCTGGACGCCGGGGCCGATGTGGCCGACAGGGACGAGTCCGGCGTAACGGTGCTGATGTACGCCGCGACGTATCAGGAGAAGTCTGACGGGCTCAGGATGCTGATTGCCGCCGGAGCGGACGTGGACGCCAGGGACGGGGATGGGTGGACGGCCCTCATGTGGGCGGCGCGGCACAACCATGTGCCCGCCGCCATGGAGGCACTTCTGCAGGCTGGCGCGACCAGCTCGTCAAGAACGCGGAGGGGAAGACAGCTCTCGACATCGCCGAGGAGGCGCAGAACGAAGGTGCCGTAGCTCTTCTCGAGAAAGGGACGGGCGCCGCCCCCTCCGGAGCCTCTGAATATGAGCTGAAAACAGGGGGACAGTGGTACCCCGTGGACGGATCCGTGAAAGGTACCAAGGTCAACTTGAGGAAGAGCCCCGCCCTGTCGGCGCCGGTCCTCGGGGTGTTCCGCGACGGGATGGGGGCGGTTCTCGTCCTTGAAGAGGCCCGGTCAGGGGACGGCAAATATCCCTGGTACCGTGTCCTGTCAGGAGCCCTGGGCGAGGGCTGGGTCTACGGTCAGTACGTGGATGTCCCCGACGTGGAGGACGTGCCGCCCACCGCCCGGTACGGCGCCAGGGTGCGACTCGACTTCGGCTGCACACCGGACCTGGCCCGTAAGGCCTTCGGTCCGCCGGTCCGGGAGCAGAAGAGCAGGATGAGGCTCGAGGAGTTCGTCGTGACGGTCTCCGTGGAGACCCTGACCTACGCCGACCACGAGGTGGAGTACTGGAACGGCTCCCTCCGGAGAGCGGAGGTGTGGGGCGGCCCTCTGGGATTCGGCCCTATAACCGTCGGCATGGACGCCGCGGAACTGGACTCTCTCCTGGGTCAGCCGGAGGAGAAGGAGGAGGGAGAGTGGCGGTACTATGACCCTCGCGGGGGCTTTGACCTCCTGGCCCTTCTGGTGAATGAGCGCCTGTTCGTCACGAGGCTTCGGTACGAAAAGTCCCTCTTTGAATGAGGAAGGGCACAGGAAAGGACGCCCGGCAGGGATGGGGAAAGGAAGTGGGATTGTGATGAAAAACATTCTGTGCGGAGGGCTTCTGCTGCTCCTCTGCCTCGCCGGCCCGACGGCCTCCGGGGCTGCAGGGCCGTCCTTCGGGACGGTGACTGGTACGAAGGTAAACCTGCGGGCCGAGCCCTCCACGTCCGCTGCCGTCGTTCTCCGGTTCGACGGCGGCGAGTTGGTGGAAGTCCTGGAGAAGAGCGGGAAAAAGAAGGGTGAACAGCATCCCTGGTATCGCGTGACCACAGGGGACGATGGGGAGAAGGGGTGGATATACGGCCAATTTTTGGCTGTGGACGTCGTTCCGCCGAAATTCGCCCTCCTGGCCCACGGCGGGTCCCGGGTGCTCCTTCTGTCGGGCGGGGAAAGCCGGTCCCTCATGGAGCAGTCGGTCGTCCCCCGGTACACCCACTGCATCTCCAGCGGCAGGATACGACCCGTGACCTTCGAGGCCTACCGGCAGCCGGACCCGGAGTGGAACGGCCGGCAGACGAGCCGCTTCTTCGACGACCTGGGCGGTTTTCTCTTCCGGGTGGAGGGCGGAGCCCTGCCCTTTTTGACGGGAGATGTGGGAGGGGATGTCCTGCTCGTGGACAGCGAATACGCCGATGCGGCGGAAATCGTGCCTCTCGAGAAGGGCCCGGAGGAGGCTCCTGGTGATGTAAAAAAGAGGTTCGAAGAGCTGTACAAACGTTCCCTGAAGGAGATCGTCGGGATCGCTCGGGGCACGGACTCCGAGGTGGCCGTCTACGCCATGGAGTTCACCCTCAAGGGGGACAAGGCCCTCGGCGTCGTGGCCCTGGTCACGCCCAGGGGGACCTTCTGCCTCGATTTCCCAGCAACCTACGACGAGCAGTCCACGTGGAACGTGGACGACGGAGGGGAGTTCTTTCCCAGGTCGTATGTCGTGGGATCCCTTCTGAAGAAGGGAGAGAGCTACGTCTTCACCCTCCACAGGCAGGCGGCGGAGAGTTATACATCCCACCTCGTGGCGGTCGAGGGGGGAAAACTGGTCGCCCCGCTGGGGAGCTCCTCCTCCCGGTACATCGCGCCGGAATAGGTGAAGGGGTTCGTTCCGCGCCGGGGGTGCCGGTAAGCGGAGTGACGGGATGGAAGGAAAGGGGCGACGGATCAGCCGTCGCCCCTTCTGCTGTTCGCAGGTCCAGCGGGCCCTTTTACCTGCCGGAGAAGATCATGGTGGCGTAACCCGTCGTTCGGGACGAAGGGGCCATGAAGTCGTCGGAGTTGCCCGTCCCGAGGACCGCGGACTTCGTGCACCCCGTCAGCCTCATGATCAGGAGGAAGAGGCGCAGCCCGCGGACGGAGTCCACGTCCAGGCCGTTGAGGCGGTTGAACTGGAAGCCCCCGATGGTCTCCATGCTTCGCCCGTCCTCCCTCCGGGCCTCGGCTGCGGGCTTGTAGTGGGAGAAATCCATGCTCAGCAGCACGAGCCCTCCCCTCTCCAGGAGGGGTACCATGGCCCGTGCCGCTGCCAGAATCTGGAGGTCCGTGGCCTCGCCGCGGACCATGACGGGCAGGATGGGGACCTGGCCGAAGGCCGAGCGGATTCGGGGTATGTGCTCCGTGATGCCGTGCTCGCCCGTGAATATGTCGTCCTGCCGCCTTGCCGCGCCGGCTCGGAGGAGTGCTCCTGCCCCCGCACCGTCCGCAGGGAGGGATCCCCAGGCTGCGTCATCCCACGGGGCGCCCCGGAGGGTGATGGGTGACCATCCCCTGCGGAAATGGTCCGGGCTGATGAGCAGAATGCGCTCCGGAGAGGGAAGCTGTTCGGCCAGCCGGGCGTAGAGTTCCTCCATCAGGGGCGCGGCGACGTCATGATGGGGGGTAATGGCGCCGAGGAGCGGGCGGCGCGGCGCCACCGCGCCGCCGACCCCCCCGTTTCACGGTTCGAGGTGCTTCCTGTACCACTGGGGCCGGAGCTGTTCCAGCTCGTCCTGCCGCCCCTCGTCATAGACTATCTTCTTCCATTGGTCGTCGTTCATCCGGCCCTCGGAGATGGACCGGGCGAAGGTGTAATAGGAGAAGACGTACCCCGTGGCGACCCTGGCTCCGCCGCTCTTGTCGTTCACGTAGACGGACATCCTCCTGGGGGTGCCGATGCCTGTGAAGAGCACATTGGCGCCTGGGTCAGTGGCCACGTCGGCGATGAGGGCCATCTTGAGCATCTGCTGGGCCTCCTCGCCGTTTGCTTCGTAGATGTCTTCGGGAAGGACAGAGGGAAGGCCGAAGGTGGAGATAGCCGCAAAGTCGTGGACAGTCAGGCGGTCCTCCCCCTGGCGGACCGCTATGTCAGCCAGCTGCTTCATCACCTCCGCGAAGATTCCCAGCGTTTGACGGTAGTGCTCCTGCTCGTCGGGGAACAGGGGGGCAAGGAAATCGGACACCTTCATGGCGCAGTCGGCGAGCCCCCTGTACAGCACCGGCGCAGGTTCCACATAGCCTCTGGCCACGGGCAGGGAGTAGGGCGCGGCAGTCGTCCAATCCATGCCGCCGCCCATCTCAGCCCCGCTCTGCTCCGCGTAGAGGATGGTGTCGTGTTTCAGCTCGGCCATGGATGCTTCGGCCGTGAGGAGCTTCTTGTACTCCCACTCCGGCGTGTTGGCGAAGAACTGCTTCGAGTCCGTCTTCCCGAAATAGTCGCCGTAGAGGGAAAGCCAGGTGGTGTAGACGTTCTTGCCCCTGGGGCCCTTCTTGTAGTCCGGCCACTGGCCGGCGAGGCTCTCTCTGTTCTCGCTGTACTTCTCGAACTCGACGTACCCCTTTGTTTCCTCAATGGCCGCCCTGGAGCCCAGGACCGCCATGACGTCCGCCGGGTCGGGCAGGTCCCTCGGTTTCTGGAGGGTACCGGTCCTTGGCGTGGTCAGCGTGTCGAAGATGAAGGCGTCAAAGGTGACCCGCCGGGGCAGCAGGGCGAACTTCTTGCCCTCCAGCTTCTGGATGGTGCTGGCCATGGCCCTGGCGTCCAGATCGGCCTTGAGTTTCTTCATCGTCGTCTCGTCGTCGATGGCGGAGAGGTCATACTGCTGCGCCACCTCGTGGAGGTTGTCCCAGGAGTTTACGTTGGACGACCCGACGAGGTAGCCTATGGGGTCGACGAGGCTCCGGTAGGCCTGCTGGACCTTGGGCTGCTCCAGGATCTTGCAGAAGATGAGGGTGGCCGCGGCACCCTGGTCCGTTTCCAGGGGGAAGGGGGTGCCCAGGAGATAGGTGGCCCTGAAGTAGCCCTCGAAGACGGGGCTCAGGGTGTAGTGTCCCCGGGGGGTGAAAAGGGTGTAGTCCTGAAGCTGCTCCGTGAAGGGAGACCGGACGATGTCGGCGGACTCAATATCTTTCGCTATCTCCCCTGCCCGGCCCGAGACCTTTTCCCGGCCGTTCGTCAGCAGGTGTCCCGCGAGGGAGAGGTAATCCTCCACAAGGGCCAACGCCGCTTTCGCCTTCTCTCCGGCCGGCACCTGACCCATATCGTCCGCCGCGTTGTTCATCTCGATCAGCAGCTGCGCCGTTCTGGTCATCAGGGCGTCGCTCTCCACCTTCTGGAGCATCCGGTCGAAGTAGAGGTGAAAGGCGTGCAGGGGCAGGTCCGCGGCGATGAACCGGGGAGTGCGCCAATCCTGGCTGCTGTAGAGGTCCACCAGGTCGTCCTGGATGAGCCACTCGGGAATGAGGGGCTTGGGGTCGATGAAGAATCCCTTCTGCAGCAGCCCGGCCCGCTCGGCACCCTGGAGGGCTTTCGGCAGCCACTCCTCCTGGACCTTCGTCGTGTAGGGGATATACCCGGCGAGATCGATGGCCTTGGACGCCGGAATCCAGGCGTAACGGGAACCCGTTCCCCCGGCATCGCCGCCGGAGAGGTCACTCTCGAAGCGGCAGAGAAGCCAGGTTTCCCCGATCTTTTCCACCTTGCCCTCGGCGAGAAGGACGACACCCAGGGGGAGGGAGAAGTCACCGTACTCCTTCAGAGGGCGTTCGCCGGGGAAGAGGGTCGGAATCAGGCCCTCGGAGGCGACCCAGAAGGCCCTCGGCTCGAAGGGGGTGTACTCCGGGAAGGGCGTGAAGAGCTTCTTCTCGGCGAAGCCCAGGGAGGTGCCGTCGTAGCCGAAGAGTTCCAGCCACTTTCCGTTTCCCTTGGCCGGCGCGGCCGGAATTCTGTTGCCGTAGACGGCCACGGCCAGGATATTCTCGTCGTACTCCAGGGACTCCCAGCCTCCCTGGGGAGCGAGTTTCCCCTTCCCGGGCGATTCGTAGACGGGGGCGATGGATCCCGTCACCAGATAGGGCTGGGCAGCCCAGACCGTGGAGCCAAGAAGCAGAAAAACGAAGGTGCACAGAGCTGCAATGCTTTTTTTCATGGATACATTCCCCTTTCTGTTCCAGTACTTCCGGGGCAGCTTCCGGAACGGCTCCTCGAGGCGTTTGTCCTGAGCGGGCGGACCGGGAACCGGTGCGGGTGACGGAGTCGCTGCCACGGTTCCCCCGCGGCTGTCGTCTTATTTGCTCTTCTTTCCGCCGTAGTTTACGTCGTCATAGTCGGCGTCGTGGTCCGTCCTGTCCTCCATGGCGGCCGGGCGGCGGACATCCACGAAGGTGCTGCTGTTGTTCGTTACGAACCACAGCCCGTCGAACTTCCGCAGGAGAATGGGTCTCGGGTTGTCGGCGCCGCCGTTCCGGAGCTGGAGCTGAAGGTCTCCCGAGGAGTGGCCGCTCCACCGCTTGATGATGTCGAGGCGGTAGTTGTTCCGGTCCATGGCGTAGTTGTTCTGGGGCGTGGCCCCGACAGCGTAGCTCCGGAACAGGTACTCCCGGTCGGGATCCTCCATGCGCTCCACGAAGGTCCTGTTGTTGGGCGAGGACTCCCATCCCTGCCGGAGGCGGAGGCTGTAGCGGAGCATCTTGGACCCCTCCGCCCTTGTGTCGGGGTTGATATAGCAGAAGACGGCGTCGAAGTAGAGCTTGGCGGCCCCCTCGGGGGTCTGTCCCTCCTGGGCGTAGCGGGCCTTGAACTCGCCGTAGTTCTTTGGCAGAGCGGCCAACGCCGGGGAAGCGGCGATCGTCAGGACGACGGCAATGACTGTGAGGTTCCGGGCGATGGTCCGCCCCATGGAAGATAATGTCTTTCTCATTGAATATCCCTCCTATTCAAAGTTCCAGGTGATCCGTGTCCGGAGGAGAGTTTTCCTCCGGATGCCGGTTCCCTATCGTGCCTGAATCTTGATGCCCTTCTCGGTCAGGGTCTTCGTGTCCGCCTCGGAGAAGACATTGGCCGAGACGGTGACCTCCTTGAGATTCGTCAGGCCGGCAAGCGGGCGCAGGTCGGAAATGCCCTTGGTCTTCCGGATGTCCAGGTTCGTCAGGGCGGCGAGGGACGACAGGGCACCCGGGCTGGAGACGGGCGCGTCCGAGACGACGAGGTACTTCAGGGCGGTGAGGGGCTTGAGGGCCGAGAGATCCAGGGGCGTCCCGGACGCCGGGATAGGCCGCGCAGGCCTTGGCCACCATATCGTCGGTGACGTTCCCAAGGTTGAGCGTCGCCTTGGTGATGTCGCCCTTCTTCTCCCCGAACTGCTTCGACGCCTCGGCGATCATGTCGTCCGTCACGTCCTCCACGAAGGAGATGGAGGAGCTCGAGACCTTGATCGACGGCTCGGCGAAGGCGGGGGCAGCCGTGCCGAGAACCAGCGTGATCGTGAGGATCAACGCGATTTTTCCCGTATTTCTTGTGTGTACTATGACTCTTGTCCTCCCTTGATGTGTATGATGTGCCTTTCCTGTGCTTCTTCTGTTACGTGATCGAGGGACCGGATGCTCGAAGCCCCCCTCCTTTCCGGTCATGGCAGGCCCGGAAAGGCCTCCACGAAGCGTACTCGAAGGTCAGGGAAGAAGGTGACGAACTGCACCGTAAAATCGGCTGCGTGCTCCACGAACTGCCACTGGCTGACCTTGTCAGGCCAAGGGCGAGGACGCTGCGTGTGCTCATGATCGGGCTCCCTCCTTAAGACTGGTCTGATGTTTCTTCGGTCCGAACGGTCGCCTTGGACTCGGTGAGGGCTCGTACGACGAGGCCGGGGAGTTCCTGCCGATTCGGGATATCCAGTTTTCGCAGGATGTTCCGTATATGAAATTTGAGAGTGTTCTTCGAGATGAACAGTTGGCTGCATATCTGATCGTTCCCCACGCCGTCGAGGAGAAGGAAAGCCACCTTGCTCTCCTGGCGGGTCAGGCCAAAAGCATCGAAGATTCCCTTGATCAGCAGTTCGTCCTCCCCAACATTGACAGGGGCAGACCCTTTCCTGTCCGGCGATTCGACCGATATCTCCCTTGTGATCGCCGAGACTTCGCCATGGGGCTGGGGGAGAAAAAGAAA
>Ga0123327_1001304_pt1 | contig 21492 bp, 14 predicted proteins | sample BioC13SIPDNA_4_FD_89701 | JGI IMG/M metagenome (GOLD analysis project Ga0123327, IMG submission 89701) | Anaerobic biogas reactor microbial communites from Washington, USA - Biogas_R1_B C13 SIP DNA | ecosystem: Engineered > Bioreactor > Anaerobic > Unclassified | place: Washington, USA...
AAGCGCGAATAACCCTAATCGAAATCTGTTCGTTTTTTGTGGCTGTCATCCCGAGCCTGTCGAGGGATCTCGGAAGAGTCCCGCAGGCCAGTGATATGGAACAGGCCGGAATGGTTCGATTCTGAGCCGCGATTCTGAGCCTCGTTCTTGCACTTCGCCCCTTCATGGGGCATAGTGCCCGAAACGCTTGACCCGGATTGGAGTCCCCCATGAGCCTCAAACTGGATAAAATCGCCGCCTATTCCGAACCCAAGGGCCCCGTCGTCCTCGTCATCATGGACGGCGTCGGCATCGGTAAATACGAGGAAGGCGACTTCGTCCGCGCCGCCTGGAAGCCCAATCTCGACAAACTTCTCGCCACCTGCCCCCATACCACGCTCAAGGCCCACGGCACCGCCGTCGGCATGCCCTCCGACGCCGACATGGGCAATTCCGAAATCGGCCACAACGCCATCGGCTGCGGCCGCGTCTACGACCAGGGGGCTTCCCTCGTCGCCAAGGCCGTCGATTCCGGCGCCGTGTTCGACGGCGACGCCTGGAAGTCCCTCGTCGCCAATGTCAAGGACCACTCCTCCACCCTCCATTTCATCGGCCTCTTCTCCGACGGCAATGTGCACTCGCACCTCGACCATCTCAAGGGCATGCTCATCCAGGCCAAGAAGGATGGCGTCAAGCGCGCCCGCATCCACGCCCTGCTCGACGGCCGCGACGTCCCCCCCACCTCCGCCCTCGACTATATTCTCCCCTTCGAGGAATTCCTCGCCGGCCTCAACGCCGACGGATCCGTCGACTACGCCATCGCCTCCGGCGGCGGCCGCATGCAGGTCACCATGGACCGCTATCAAGCCGACTGGCGCATCGTCGAACGCGGATGGAAAACCCACGTCCTCGGCGAAGCCGACACCCTCTATCCCTCCGCCCAGGCCGCCATTGAAGACCTGCGAGTGAAGACCCCCGGCATCCTCGACCAGGACCTGCCGCCGTTCGTTGTCGGCGCCGACGGCCAGCCTCTCGGCCCCATTCAGGACGGCGACTCCGTCATCCTCTTCAACTTCCGCGGCGACCGCGCCATCGAACTGACCCACGCCTTCGAGCAGGACGAGTTCACCCCCTTCGACCGCGTCCGCCGCCCCGACGTGCTCTTCGCCGGCATGATGCAGTACGACGGCGACGCCGGCATCCCCGCCCGCTTCCTCGTTGAGCCCCCCCGCATCACCCGCACCATGGGCGAATACCTCGCCGACAGCGGCGTGCCGCAGCTCGCCATCTCCGAAACCCAGAAGTTCGGACACGTCACCTACTTCTTCAACGGCAACCGCGCCGAGAAGTTCAACGACGCCCTCGAGGAGTACGTCGAAGTCCCCTCCGACCAGGTCCCCTTCGAGGAACGCCCCTGGATGAAGGCCGCCGAGATCACCGACAAGGTCATCGACGCCATGCGCTCCGGCAAGTATCGCTTCATCCGCGTCAACTTCCCCAACGGCGATATGGTCGGCCATACCGGCATCTTCCCCGCCGTCAAAATCGCCGTCGAAGCCGTCGACCTCTGCCTCGGCCGCCTCGTCGCCGCCGCGAAAGCCACCGGTTCCATCCTCGTCATCAGCGCCGACCACGGCAACTCCGACGATATGTACGAGCACGCCAAGGACGGTTCCGTCAAGTACGACAAGGAAACCGGCCTGCCCAAGGCCCGCACCGCCCACTCCCTCAACCCCGTGCCCGCCATCCTCTTCGACCCCGCCGGCGCCGCCGCAATCAAGCTGACGGACCAGCCCGGCCTCGGCATCTCCTCCCTCGCCGCCACCTGCCTCAACCTCCTCGGCTTCCAGACCCCCGAAGGCTACGACCCCTCCCTGGTGGAAATCGGCGGCTGACGGAGTTTTCCACACCGTGGAAAACTTTTTTCCATGCCGTGGAAAAACCGCGAAAATGTTTTCCATGCTGCGGAAAAACCTCCCCTGTTTTTTCCACACCGTGGAAAACTTTTTTCCACACCGTGGAAAATTTACGCTTCCCTTGTCTCCCCTTGAAGATTGGATATTGAATATTGGAGATTGGATATTCTTCCGGAGTCTTCCATGCCGTGGTTGACCGACACCCCCGACGGCACGGTCCTGACCCTGCGCCTCATTCCCCGCGCCGCCAAAAACGCCATCCAGGGCGAACACGGCGACGCGCTGAAAATCCGGCTCTGCGCCCCCCCGGTGGACGGCGCCGCCAACGCCGCCCTCATCGAATTCCTCTCCGATACCCTCTCCCTCCCCCGCGCCCGCATCCGGCTCCTCAGCGGACACACCTCCCGCACCAAGCGCGTCCTGCTGGCCGGCATGAAGGCGGGCGAAATCCGGGAAAGAATGGAATAGTGGAGTGTTGGAATGATGGAACCATGAATCAACCCGTGCCGACCCAGTTTCCCGTTTCCCGTTTTCCGTTTCAATCCCCCACCATTCCCATATTCCACCATTCCATGTCTCCATGCGCCATTTGACCGAATATTCCGATCCTTCCGCCATCCGCGCCCTCGTCGCGGAGATCGCGCGCATCTCCACGCGCCCGGCGCGCATCATGGAAGTCTGCGGCGGGCAGACCCACGCCATCATGAGGCATGCGCTCGACACGCTGCTGCCGGCGCACGTCCAGCTGTTGCACGGCCCCGGCTGCCCGGTCTGCGTCACGCCGGCCGCCTACCTCGATCACGCCATTGACATCGCCTCCCGTCCCGACACCGTTGTCACCAACTTCGGCGACCTCCTGCGCGTCCCCTCCGCCTCCCGCGGCGACCTGTTCGCCGCCAAGGCCAAAGGCGCCGATGTCCGCATGGTCACGTCTCCCCTCCAGGCCCTCGAATTCGCGGCAAAACATCCGGACAAACAGATCGTCCATCTCGCCATCGGCTTCGAAACCACCGCCCCCGCCAATGCCATGCTCGCCTACATGGCCAACGCACGCGGACTCGCCAACCTGTCCCTGCTTGTCTCCCAGTTTCTCGTCCCGCCCATTCTCCGCGCGATCTGCGCCGATCCGTCCACCGCTCCCGATGCCTTTCTCGCCGCCGGCCACGTCTGCGCCATTACCGGCTCCGATCCCTATCAGGCGCTTGCCCGGGAACTGAACCGCCCCATCGCCATCACCGGCTTCGAGCCCGCCGACATCCTGCTCGGTGTTTTGGATGTGCTGAAGCTGCTGGAAGCCGGGCGCGCCGAGATGATCAACGCCTACCCCCGCATCGTCCATCCCCAGGGCAACCCCGAGGCCCTCCGCATCCTGGACACCGTGTTCGAAGTGGCCGACCGCGAATGGCGCGGACTCGGCACCGTCCCCATGAGCGGCCTTGATCTCCGTCCGGAATATGGGGAATTCGATGCCGCCCGGCGCTTCTCGGGAATATATAGTTATTGCAATAACTATAGTAATTGCAATAACTATACATCGTCGGACTGTCCGGCGGCGGACGTGCTGCTGGGAAAGCTTCAGCCCAACGACTGCCCGCATTTCGGCACGCGCTGCACCCCGGACTCCCCGCTCGGGGCGCCGATGGTTTCCCCCGAAGGCGCCTGCGCCGCGTTCTTCCTGCACCGCCGGCGCTGACCCCGCGACAGACTTGCACGGCATCCGCCCATGGGGTAGAGTCCCCCACCCTATGCAAAACGTGAAATTCTCGGAGTTGACGGCGGCGGACCGCCGGCTGGTGGAGCAGGCCATGGCGGTGCGCGAAAAAGCCTATGCCCCGTTTTCGAAGTACAAGTGCGGCGCGGCGGTGCGCGACATCCGCAACCGGATCCATGTAGGCTGCAACGTGGAAACCCTGGACATGACCCTGACCACCCACGCGGAGATGGACGCCATCAACGGCATGATCAAGTCCGGCGTGTTCCAGCTGAAGGCGCTGGCAGTCGCCGTGCTGTCCGTGAACGGCTACGCCTTTCCCTGCGGCCTGTGCCGGCAGAAGATCCGTGAATTCGCGATCGGCGACGAAGCCCGGATCATCGCGGTGGGGGTCAATGCCCGGGGACGCATCGCAAAACTGGCGCTGACCACGATCGGCGAGCTGTATCCGCATTCGTTCACGTCCGACTGCCTGCCCTGACCCCCGTGCCCGCCGCCCGCGCTTTTGTGTTCGATCTCGACGGGGTCGTGGTGGATTCCAACGGCCTGCACGTGGATTCGTGGCGGGAGGTGGCGCGCCGTCACGGCCATCCGCTGGCCGATCCGGACCACATCGGCAAATGCGGGCTGCGCACCCTGGCGGTCATCCGCGACCTGCTGCGCTGGCCGGTGTCCGACGCCGAAGCCCGGCGCATCGGTCTCGAAAAAGAGGAAATCTACCGCGAGTGGATCCGGGAAGGCGGCATCCGCGCGATTTCCGGAGCCGTCGAATTCATCCGGCGGTCCCGGGAACTGGGCCTCCTCTGCGCGATTGGATCGTCGGCGCCGCGGGCCAACGTGACTCTGTGCCTGCAGACGCTGGGGCTGGAGCAGGAATTCCACGCCACGGTATCGGGCGAGGATGTCGTTCGCGGCAAGCCCGCGCCGGACATCTTTCTGGCGGCGGCCGGCGCCCTCCGGGTGTCTCCGGCTGAATGCGTGGTGTTCGAAGACGCGCCGGCGGGGATCGCCGCGGCACACGCGGCCGGCATGAGGGTCGTGGCGCTGGCCACCAGCCATCCGCCCGGAGAACTGGTTGGCGCCGACCGGCTGGCGACGGATTTCACCGGGCTCGATCCGCTGGGCATCCGGAACAACGGGGAGGCTTAGGGCATTTTAAGATTTGTTGTAGCCGCGCCCGTTGGGCGCGGAGCTGTTAATTCAATGGCCGGCCCCATCGGGACCGGCTACAGAAAATCGAAATCCGCTCTAATCCCGGGTACGGCCGGAAGGACCACCCTGCGCCCCGGCGTCTTCGGCCAGCTGCGCTTTCAGGGCATCGAGGCGTTCCCGCTGGACGGCATCCAGCCGCTCCCGGAGCCGGTCGGCCACCGCCACGAGCGTCCGGGTCTGGGCGGCATCGCCCTGCTCCCAATAGCGCAGGGCCAGATCCACCAGCGGTTCCATGTTTCGCCCCCGCCGCCGCAGGGCCTCGGCCACGTCGCGCCGGGCTTCGGGCAAGCGGTCCATGGCCATTAAAATCTGCGCGCGGGTATTGAGAATGCTGGGCGTTCCGGGCTGGCGGCGGAGGGCCTCGCTGACCAGCATCAAGGCTTCCGGCAGCTTCTCCCCCTGCTCCATCAGAACATGCGCCAGGTTGTTCAGCAGGGTGGGATGACGCTGCTGGCGGAGCCCTTCGCGGAACGCTTTTTCCGCTTCGGACAGATTGCCCTGCTGATAGTGTTTCAAGCCGGTTTCCTCGAAGGGCAGGTATCGGCCGGAGGCCGAAGCGCGCAAGGCACGCTGGGCCGCCTGAATCAGGCGGGGATTCTGCTGTTCCTGGGCCACGGTCAGCAGCATTTCCCAGGCATGGGCGTTGCGGACATCCAGTCCGACCGCTGTTTCCAGATGGCTCATGGCCAGGTTCCATTGGCCGCGGGCCATGTACACCGATCCGAGCACCTTGTGCATGTCGGCGTTTTCGCCCGGATGTTTCCGCAGGGCCCGGATGGCCTGTTCGTTGCGCGGATCTCCGGCATCCGTCATCAGCACCAGGGCCAGCCAGACCCGGACGTCGCCGGGGGTGAAATGCGACAGGTCTTCGATCCGATCCACCGCTTCCCCGGCATCGCCGCGCATATAGCTTTCCATTGCGCGGTCGAACAGCAGGGATTCCTCGGGATGCCCCATGGCCACGGCTTGCTGCAGGCAGGCGTCGGCGACTTCGAAATCGCGCTGCCGGAGGGCCAGGCGGGCCAGCGATACCAGGGCCTCGGTATTCCGCGGATCCCGCACCAGCAGGCTCCGGAAATAGCCCTCTTCCGGCCAGGACTTGCCCCACTGGAGATACGCCTTGTCAAACAGGCGCTCCTGTTCGGACGCGTCCTCTTCTTCGGGCCCGAGGGGGGCGTAGCGGGCGCCGGGCTGGCCGGGGGGGGTGCCGGCCAGGGCCCAGACCCAGCCGCGCTCCAACCACTGCCGGGGCCGCCAGACATGGCCGAACAGCGCAGTCAGCGCCCACTGTTCGCCCTTCAGCTCCAGCAGACGCTTCTCGATTTCCGCTTCGATCCCATCGGCATCCTCGCGGCCGGCGCTCACCCGGATGCCCAGGCGGTTCAGCAGGACGCTGAGGTTGTCCGGATAGAGGCGGCCGGCAGCCTCGAAGGCTTCGGCGGCCGCGTCCGGATGGCCGTGTTCCGCCAGCACCACGCCGAAATTGTTGGCCACGCGGGAGGCCATCAGGCACAAATGCCGCTGGTAGGGATGAGCCGGATTTTCCTCCGGCGGCAGGTTGGAGGCCAGTTGCTCCATGTGCGCCCAGAACGGCCGCTGGGCCTCCAGACAGGCGAGAAGCTCCGTCTCCGTCAGGGCGTCCATTTGCAGATGGTAGAGAAAGCCGTCCGGCCGCATGTGCCCGTATTTCCGGAACAGATCGGGCACATCCACGGTTACCGTATGGTTCAGACCCGCCTCGGACATCAGCAGGTTGTCGAAGAACGATTCGAAATCCCCCGCCTGGAGCGGCCGCACCAGGGATTCGTTGGCGAACTGGCCGGCGAGCCGCTGGAGATAGACGGGGGAAGACACGCGCGGCAGGCTGACCAGCACCACGGGAGACCAGCGTTCGCGAATGACCACGCGCAAGGCGTCGTCGAGCACCCCGGCGGTAAACAGCACCTTGGGTTCGTCAAGCCGGTCGAGCACATCCTCCGCCGCGCGGTGAATGGGCGCGCCGTAACGGCCGCTGGCTTCGGTCCAGTTGCGCACGCCTCCCGCCACGAGGGCCAGTGGCAGAACGGCCGCCGCCAGCCCGCCGCTGACCCATCGCAGCAGCCGTTTCCGCCAGGAATAATCCAGCAGATGGTGGCGTTCGCCCAGAATCCAGAATTCGCCGGCCATGTACCCCACGGCCACGGCCATCAGCACGTAGGGCGTCACCAGCAGAAATTGCATCCCCATGAGGTTCCACGGCCCGAACGAGGCATTGTACAGCACCGCCATCAGACCGGCGATGAAGATGAGGCGAACCGCGATCTGCCCCCATTCATAGAACCAGGGCGAGCGCCGGGACATGACGAAGAGCGTCAGCCAGGGCCCGAGGCAGAAAAACATCACGACGAAGAACCCCGTGCTGTAGCGCACCTGCAGGATGAGATGAAACTGGTTCTTCCAGATGTCGATCAGGGCCTGTCCGGGAGAGACATAGAGGTCCGCCGGCAGGCCGTGTTCATACAGGATCACGGCGTGGAAGAGATAGAGCGACAGACCCAGCAGCAGGCCGGACCACAGCACGATCTGGCGGCGCCAGTCGAAGAGGGCATGCCAGCGGAACATCTCCCGCGCCACCAGGAACACGGCCAGCGGAAGGAACACCAGGAAGGTGGCGCATTCGGTCATTCCGGCGCCGTAGAGAAATCCCAGATAAAACAGATAGGTGCGGCGGCCCCAGAGCTGGTACTGGGAGAACACGCAGGCGGTCAGCAGCAGCCAGAGCACATGAAAAGACCCTGGCAGGGAACGGGTGGACACCACCCAGAACGGGATGGTGAACAGCAGATACAGCCCGGACACCAGCCCCGACAGCCGCCGGGCCTGAGCTTCGCGGATGAATGACGCCTGCCCCGGTTCGTTGCGGATCACATACCCGACGCGGGTCATCAGCCAGCCCAGCAGAGCCACGGACAAGGCGCCGCACACCGCGCTGAACAGCCCCATCCAGGCCTCGACCGACAGCCCCGGCAGACGGTCGGCGCCCCGCACCCCCCACCCCCAGAAGAGATCCAGCGACGGCGGTGAATTCTCCAGTTTCAAGTGCTGCAGCAGCGATTGCGTGGGCAGGCCGGGAAACGCCGTCCGGCTCATCGACGCCAGGTAAACGGCCAGCGCGACTCCAAACAGCAGCGTCGCGATATGCCACGGGCGCGGAAACTGATTTCCCATCCAGTCGGTTTTGACGGGTTCATGGGGATCGCGTCCCTCGAATACCGGATCCCGGTCGCGGGGAGGGAAAAACCAGAACGGTTTCTTCTCTGCGCCCGAGGGCAGCGGGTCTGACCTGTGTTCGTTCACTTGGTTTGCCCGGAGGCGATCCATTTCTTCAATTCGTTCTGCTGCTCCAACGTCAGTTCGTTGCGGCGGCGGGCCAGTTCCCGCAACCGGCCGAGAGGCAGGGGAAGCTGTCCGCGGATTGCGCGCCACTTCATCTCCAGCCACCGCCACCGGATGCTTTCCGGACAAATCTTTGCCAGAACCAGCCGATCCTCCTCTGCGGCATCCCAGTCGTTCAGGCGAAACAAAATCTCCATCCGGGTTAGCCGGTAGTCCGGCTGAAACGGCCGGCGGAGGATCGCTTCGTCCAGCAGGGCCCTGGCTTCGGCCCAATCGCCATCCTGGGTCATGATGATGCCGGCAAGCGCATGGAGCAAGTCCGGATTGCGGGAGTGGCACAGCGCCGCCCGCAAAATCTCCTCCGCCGGTTCCCAGTTTTGCCGCCGGGCGAAGGAGGCCGCGGCGTCCAAGGCATGCTGGGGATGGGTGGGGCTCAGTTCCCGCAGCGCCTTGCGGCAGGCCTGGATCAACGCCGGATCTTCGCGGGCCTGGGCCCAGGCCAGCAGGAGTTCCCACGCCAGAACATGTTGGCGGTCCAGATGAATGGCGGTTTCGCACGCCGTTCGGGCGCGCGCCCAGTCCCGACGGCCCATCTGCCGCCAAGCCAGAACCAGGTGTACGACGGGATCCTTCGGGTCCAGTTCGCGAAGCCGGTTCAACGCCTGCTGCTCGGTCTCTGAATCCGGTTCCGCCCACAAGGCCCGGGCCAGCCAGGCCCGGACATTGGCGGGATCCTCCCGCGTGAGGTCTTCCAGCATGCGTTCGGCGACGCCTGGACCGTCGCGCAGATAGGCGATCATGGCCCGGTCGAAGGCGGCCTGCCGGTCCGGGAGTCCCAGTTTCAAGGCCTGGGCCAGATAGGCTTCCGCCACGACCGGATCGTTGCGCCGGATAGCCAGGCGCACCAGTTCCTGAAAGACCGGAAGGTTGCGCTCATCCCGGGTCAAGGATGCCCGCAGAATGAATTCATCAAGAGGTTTCCGGCCCCACTGCAAATAGACCTGATCCAGGAACTGTTCCCGCGCCAGAGCCGCCAGATCCGTACGGACCGGAAAACGGCGCCCGGCTTCGGCCCCGAGGGGCTGTCCGGAAAGCGCCCAGACGGCATCCCGTCGAATCCATCCCGGGGCATCCAGCAAGAACCCGTGGTGAATCGAAAGAGCCCAGAGCACCCGTTCCTGCTGCCGGCTCACCGCCGCCACCCCGGCAGCCAGGGCCTCGGCTTCGGCCGGTAACCGGTCGCGCAGCAGATCCGCGAGATTCATCCGGGCGCAGAGGTTGTCCGGGTTCAGGCGCATGGCGGCCCGGAAGGCGCTTTCGGCGGCGGAGGCATGACCTTTTTCGGCCAGGGCCACCCCGAGATTGTTGGCGGATTTGGCGGCCTGGTTCTGCAACTGGACCAGATGAAAACGGGCCGGATTTCCGGGATGGACCCGAACCGGACCGCTCCAACATTCCCAAAAGGCCTGCTGCGACTCGGCCAGCGCCATCCAGTCCACTTCCCCGGGGACGGCGGCGAGCCGATAGATCCACCGGTTTGGCACCAGATATCCGTACGGCCGGAAGACATCCGCCAGGTCGAGAAAAGCCACCCGGCCCAGTCCCTCCTCCGTCAGCAGCAGGGCTTCCAGAAAGCGGTCGATCTGCCCGGCCCGGAGGGCATTCCGCAGCGGGCCCGCGGGGAACCGGCGCGCCTGCCGCCGCAGATAGACCGGAGAATTCAAGTGCCGGATTTGCATCAGGATCAACGGGTGCTTCCGCTCGCGGGCGGCCAGTTTCAAGGGGACATCCATTCCCGGCTCGGAAAACACCACGTCCCGGCCGTTCAGGCGATCCAGCATGTCATCGGCCGCCTGCCGCACGGCTTCCGCCGGGCGCGTGTCGGTGATCGGCCGGTTGCGCACCCCCGCCCCCAGGATCAGGACGGGCAGCAGCAGCGCCGCGCCCCAGGACGCGCGGCGCACGGCCCTTCGGAAGAGGCCGGCATCCGATGGAAGCGTCCGCCCTCCCTCGATCCACAACTCCCCGGCGATGAAACCCAGGCTGGCCGCCAGCAGGGCGTGGGCGGGCAGCATCAGTCCCGCAAAGCCCAGGATTCTCCAAAACGAGAACGGCGCGTCATACAGGACCGCCAGCAGACCCGCCAGGAACACGTAGCGGACCAGCACCTGATCGAGGTCGTAATTCCATGGCGATCGGCGGGAGAGGACAAACACCATGGTCCAGGGCACAATCGCGAGGAACATCAGCGCCAGAAACCCGCTGTGCAGCCGGAATTTCACCGCCGCCGCGGCCTGGGCATGACCGAATTCCCACAGCAGGCCGCCCAGATGCTGCGCCGCGCCCAGGTGGGCGGAGCGGCCGGCCAGGTCCGCCAGGTGCAGCGGCAGCAGTCCCAGCCCCATCAGCAATCCCCCCCAGAACAGGAGATGCGCGCGCCGGCTGCCGATGGCGCGAAGCCGGTACAGCTCGCTCAGCACCCGCACCACCAGCACGGGAAAGAACAGAAGAAACAACGGGGACTCGACCAGGCCGGCGCCGTACAGCAAACCCAGCGCCGCCAGATGCCGCATACGGCCCTGCTGCTGGAACTGGGAAAAAAACCACGCGGCCAGCAGGAGCAGAAACAGATGAAACGAATCCGGAAGCGACCGGGTGGAAGCTGTCCAGAACGGGATGCTCACCGCCAGATACAGGCCGGCCACCCATCCGGACAGCCGGCGGGCCTGCCGTTCGCGTACGAACCGGCCCGGCGCACCGTCCACCAGCAGTCCCCGGTAGCGCACCCTCCCCATCAAAGCGGCGAGCAGTCCCGCGCAGGCCGCCCCGCACAGCGCGCTGAACAGATTCACCGCGCGCGCCGCCGTAATTCCGGGAATCCGTTCAAGCAACCGGACCGCCCCCCCCCACAGCGGATGCAGCACCGGCAGGGGGGCTTCACCCCCCAGGCGGGCCCACAAGGCGTCCGCGGGATATCCGGGAGCAACCGTCCGGCCGGCGGTAAGAACGAACAAGGCCAGCGCGACGGCAAACATCCCCGCCCCCACCCGGCGGTCCACGGAAAAGGGACGGCGATCCGCCTGCGGCTGCTTCATGACGGGTTCCGTCTCCCCGCTCCGGGGCCCTCAGGGCAGCTGTTCGATCAGCTTCTTCAGGGCTGCCTGCTGTTCCGCGGGCAGCTCGCCCTGCCGGTCCGCCAGCGCTTGCGCCATCTCGCGCGCGGCATCGGTCTGGTTCCGTGCGGCATACAGCTGGGCCGTCAGCAGCAGCGCCTGCGGATGATCCGGCATGGCGGCCATCACCCGCTGCAGATCCGCTTCGGCCTGATCCAACCGGCCCTCCCGCAGATTCAATTCCCCCCGGGTGGACAGCAGCACGGGATTGTCCGGCTGAAGAACCAGGGCCTCCTCGATCAAGGTCCGCGCTTCCTCCGGGGCATCGCCTCTCACCATCAGCAGATAGGCCAGATCGTTGAGAACCGTTGGGTCGCGACGGACCGCCAGCGCCGCCCGGTAGGAGGATTCCGCCAGGGCGTACTGCGCGCGGGCGTACTGGAACGAACCCAGCATCAGATTGCCCGTGTAATTAGCCGGATCCAGCGTCAGCAGGATGCGCACATGGTCTTCGGCCAGTTCCTGCTTGCGTTCGCGGAAATCCACCTGGACGAGCATTTCCCAGGCGCGGATCAGCCGCGGATTCATGCGCGTGACCTGGTCGAGTTCGGCACGGGCCAGGGCCCATTCCTCGCGGCTGAGGTACAGTTCCGCCAGCATGAGGCGCACATCCGGCGAGGCGCCGCGCAATTCCTGAAGCGCCTTCAGCGACTGCTCGTAGACAGCCGGATCGCGGCCGTCCGCCGTCAGCAGGGCCAGCAGCGCCCAGGCCCGCACGTCGTCGCGCTGCTGCGCGACCAGCGTTTTCAGTGCCGTCAGCGCGTCATCGGGATGGCCCTGCAGATAGGCCAGCACGGCACGCTCGAAACGAAGTTGTTCGGCCGGCACCCCCGCCTCTTCCGCCCGGGTCAGCAGCCGTTCGGCTTCCGGAAAATCCTCCGCGTGGATGGCCAGCTGCACCATCATCAGCAGGCTGCCCATGTCGGCGGGGTTTTCGTCCAGGGCCTCGCGGTAGTATTCGGTACTCCGCTCCAGGTCCCCTTCCTGCAAATAGGCGCGGGCCAGGAACGCCTTGACTCGCGGATCCATGGCCCGGCCGCCGGACGCCCGGCGCATTTCCGCTTCGGCCATCTGGGGCTTTCCGGAAACCGCCCACATCATGCCGTGCCGGACCAGATAGCCCGTATTGTGAACATAGCCGTAGAGGGAACTCAGCGACCACATCACCCGTGAGTCCATCTGCCGCTCCTTGAAGGCCTCCCACTCCGCTTCGTACGCTTCGCGTTCCGGCGAATTCGCGGCCTGTGCCAGGGTCAGCAGGTTCAGCAGGGCGCTGACATTGTCGGGAAACAGCCGGCGGGCCTGGCGGAAGAGGTCTTCGGCTCCGGCGGCATCGCCGCGCTCGATCATGGCGAATCCGAGGTTGTTGGCCACCTTGGACGCGAGCCGAAGCAGATACTGCCGGTAGCCCCAGGCGGGATTCCGCTCGTCCAACGGCGCCCCCCCCCACGCTTCCAGCCGCCGCCAGAATGCCTGCTGGGACGCCACCAGCGAGGGCAAATCCGTTTCCGCCTCGTTCGGCACCACGCGATAGACCAGCCGGTCCGGAACCAGGTAGCCGAACTCCCGCAGCGGTCCGGCCAGTTCCACGGCGGCGGTCCGCCGCAGCTGCGCGTCGTCCGAGAGAAAATCCTGCACAAAGGCGCTGAAGCCCACCTGCAGGAGCGCCTGCTGGCGGGGATGGGTGAAGCGTTCGGCCAGATGATCCCGGTGCAGCTTGGAGGCCATTTGCGGGACCCCGATCACCGTCAGATCCAGGCCGCGTCCGCGGGCCAGCACCCGGACGGAATCATCCAGCACGCCGTCGGTCAGCAGCACATCGCGGCCCTTCAGGGCATCGAGGAGTTCTCCGGCCATGGCTTCCACTTCGCCGCCGGGACGGCCATCGGCCACCGGGCGGTTCAACCATCCCGCCGCCAGGGCCGAGAACGGAATCAGCAGCGCCAGCACGCCCATCAGGCGGCGCAGCGGCTGGCCGATGCCGGCATTGCGGTGTTCGCGCACCTGGCCCATCACCCAGAATTCGCCCGCGACCACGCCCGCGCACGCCGCCAGGATCAGGTACGGCGTCACCATCAGATAATGCATGCCGAAGATGCGCCAGGCCGACAGCGGGGCATTGAACAGCGCGCCCAGCGCGGCGGCCAGCACCACCAGCCGCAGAAACACCTGCCAGGCCGAATAGCGCCAGGCCGGCTTTTTTGGGCGCATCAGGAACATCACGCCCCACGGCACCAGCGTCAGCACCAACACCATCAGGAAGCCCGTGGTCTGCGGGGCATGAACGATCTGATGCCACTGGTCCCGCCAGATGAACCAGATCACCGACCAAAGCGAACCGAATCCGCGCAACCGAATCGCGGCGTCCGACCACAGCGTCCAGCCGTTCCACACGTATAGCAGCAGGCCCGGCACCGCCCACAACCCCATGCGCAGCACCACCCGCCAGCTGAATGCCGCGCGCTGCAACATCGCCCGCGCCACCAGAACCGCCGCAAACGGCGCCAGCACCCAGAACGTCGGGAATTCCGTCACCCCCACGCCGTACAGCAGCCCCAGGCCGTACAGGAATCCGTTGCGCCCGGTCCGCTGATACTCCGACAGCAGAAACGCGGCGCCCAGCAGCATGCACAGGTGAAAAGCATCCGGCAGGGAACGCGTCGCCACCACCCAGAACGGAATGCAAACCATCATGCCCAGTCCGGCCGTCACCCCGGCCAGCCAGCGCGCCTGCCCTTCGCGGCCCGTCTCCGCCGGATCGTGCGGATCATGCACGGGATAGCGGATGCGCATCACCAGCGCGGTCGTCAACGCCACGCACAGCGCGGCAAACACCGCGCTCAGCGCGCCGACCCGGAACGCCAGGGACTCTCCCGGCAGCAGGGCGCACAACCGGACCAGCCGGCCCCACAGGGAATCCAGAAGCGTCGGTGCCGCATCCAGGCCCAGATGCCACGCCAGGTGCCGGGCCGGCAGACCGGGAAAGGCGCCCCGGCTCAAGGTGGCCAGAAACAGCCCCAGTGAACCCGCCGCCAGCGCCCAGACTGTCAGCCGGCGCCGCCGTTCTCCGTCCTTGTGCATGGTCGAGTCCTGTTCGTTCATCCTGAAGCCTCCCAGCAATGCTGTCCTGCGACTGTACCCCGCCGTTCCTTGAAAATCACGCTTAAAAACCGCTCAACCGGCTCCGGACAGCGTCCGGAACTGCTCCAGCCGCGAACAAACCACCCGGGTGGTTTCCCGGGCGCGGCGGCTCTGCGGACCGCCGGCCCGGCAGACGGCCACCAGATCGCCACCCGCCACCGCCAGCGATGGATCGCAGCGCACGCCCGGAGGCCCTTCCCCGCCCCGGGCCAGGTCGGCAACGAAAAACCAGTCCGCCAGATTGGCCGATGTCCACAACCCGATCGCGTTCAGCCCCGCTTCGCTTCCGGCCTCCCGGCCCAATGCCAGCCTGCTCTGTCCCCGGCTTCCCGCCAGCCAGTACCGGCCGGCGGATTCGTCAACGAACAAATCGAACTTCCCGTGCCCCCCCGGCCATGGCGTCCACAGCCACGGCTCGCCGCCCTCGATTTTCTGTGGCGCAACACCCCAATCTCGATCCACCCGCACCCGCACGGCCCAGTGTTCGCGGCCGGCGCCCGCCGGCGCGGCGATCTGCAGCCGCCCTCCCCCGTGCCAGGGATGCCGGGCATCCACCTCCGGAATCGCCACCGGGTGCCGCCAGGACGGACGGGATCCCGGCCAGGGAACCCCGCAGGCTCCGGAGCGTTCCGGCAGTCCGTTCGCCAGCGGCGGAGAAACCGGGCCCGCCGTCCAGGCCTTTCGGTTCATCAGGCTGGCTCCGCGGGGCGCACGCCAGACCATCAGCCCCCAGTCTCCGCCCGACGGCGCCAGGCAGGGCACATGCCACCACTCGTCCTGCGCCACCACCGCCGTCGGCGAACACCGCAATTCCTGATCGCCCGTCAAGTCAAGGGGGGCAGACCAGCTGCCTCCGCCGTCCGGAGACCGCATCAGGCACAGCCCGCCCGAGGCCTCCCCCAGCAGGTACACATCCCCCCCGTCGCGGAACAGACTGGCATCGCGGAAGGGATACGTGGCAGACAGCTTCCAGGTGGCTCCGCCATCGGCGGACCGCATCACCCGCCCCTGCATCCACCGGTTGCGTTTGGCGTCGTGCCCCTTCTTGCCCGGCAGCCCCTTCACATCGGGACCGGACTGGTCGAACGCCGCCAGCAGGGCGCCGTTCGGCAGGGCCGCCAGGCTGGGCGCGCCCACTGAAATCCGCTTGTCGTCAGGCACCGCGTACACGGGGGTTTCCGCGGCGGTCCGGCGGGAATCCGGCACGGGCATGGCGCGCTCCTCAGTCATGCATTCCCTCGTCCATTTCCTTGCGCAGCAGCAGCGCGCCGGCATACACTTTGGGATCCACCAGGAATCCCTTGGCCTGCATCTGATCCAGCCAGGGGAAGAGCCAGGAGATCGGCACCACATGCGTCCGGATGCGCTCCGCCCCCCGCCCGCCGCCCGCCGCCGTCCGCACCATGCCGCGCGCCCGGAAGATCGTCACGATTTCATTGGAGATGCCCGGGCTCGGCGGCCCGGACAGCTCGGCGGTCATCGTATCCGCCCGAAAACCGGTTTCCTCGAAAAGTTCGCGCCGCGCGGCCTCTTCCAGCGCTTCCGTCTCGCTGCCGGCGAGATCCCCGGCCAGCCCCGCCGGCCATTCGACGACCGGCGCGGCGACCGGTTCGCGCCACTGCGTCACCAGCACCAGGCCTCCGAACCGCGTCGTCCCCACGATCACCACGATGCCCGAAATCTTCGGCCGCTCCACGAATTCCCAGCCGTTGCGAACCACCAGCCGCAGATGGTCGCCTGCCGCCAGCTGCCGCGTCTCCGATGGAACCTGATGGACCATGCGCCGGACGATACACCGACCCTTCCCCGGAGGAAAGCCCGAATGCCTTCTGCGAGCCCGAAGGCGAAGGGGCGCGGCCTTCAGCCGTTGCGGAACACCTCTTCGCGGAAAAACCGGACCAGTTCGCGATGCGCGGCGCGTTCGCGCACCTGGTAGGGCAGCAGCCGCGAGGCAGGCCATTGGAGCATCCGCATCTCGAAATCCAGCGCGGGCACAAACGCGCCGTCCAGCATCCAGGCATACATCAGCCCGAACAGAATGCCGCAGGGAAGAAAGCCGGTGCCCCTCCCCACCGGCCGGCGGCAAACCAGCGGGTCCCCCGCCCGCGGCAGCATGCCCGCCGCCCGCAAATAGGCCCGCAAGGCGGCATCCGACAGCCAGCATTCCCGTTCGCGCGCCGGCCGCAGGCGGATTTCATACACCCGGCAGTCATCGCCGGGCACTTCCCGCCAGCGCTTGTCCGCGATGTACCGCCCCAGCAGCGACTCGCCCAGCGCCACCGCGAAATTCGCCCGCAGCGCCTGCGGCGTCCGCAGCGCATGCCGGTGCAGCATGATATGCCGTGTTCCGGGATCGTAGTAGCCCAACACATTGTCCCACTGGCGGCTCCGCTTCCAGCGGCCGTTCTCCACCACGCGGACCCCGTCGAAGCCGCGCAGATGATCCGGGCGGATGTCCGGATAGTCCCACAGAAAATTCTCCAGGGCCGGCCGCAGCTCCGGCGGACGGACCGCCGCCGCCGCCAGCGCGGCGCCGGCCGCCCGCATGCGCGCGCTCGCCGGCTCGCCGCGCTTCACCGGCGGCGTGGACGGTGCGCGGCGGGCGGGTGCGCCGCCCGTCTCCCGCGCCCGTTTCGGAACGCTCCCGCGGGGCCAGCCGTCGAAAATCGTGCGGACCGCCGTCGCAAAGCGGGCGGGATCATGGTGAATCATGGACTCCCGCTGGCCGCGGCCGTTGGCAAACAGGCTGGCCTCCACCGGCATGACGCCCAGCGCCGCCACCCGTGTCCGGTCCAGATGGATCGGATGCTTCCCTTCCAGCGCGTAGTTGCGGATGATGCTGCCCGGCACCGTGTCCAGGCTCGTGGCCAGCACCACGTCGAACAGGCCCGCGATGCCGCCCGGCACGTTCCGGCCGTAGGCCTCGATCAGTTCCGACACCCAGAATCCGCGGCTTTCCTCGCGGAACGACATGTCGGTTTCGCCTTCCTGGATCCAGAGGTTGGCGCCCAGGATTTTCACGGAGCGGCGATTGGCGCGGATGGCCTCCACCACCCCCGGCGTCAGCAGCACCGGCAGCATGCTGCTGTAGAGACTGCCCGGCGCATAGACAATCAGATCGGCCCGGCGCAGCGCCGCCAGCAGCCGCGGATTGGCCCGGGGCGTTCCCGAAAACGAGATCCGCACCCGCCGCACCGCGCAGCCCCGCCGGGCGCGCGCGGCGCGCGACTGTCCGGCCGCCACCACTCCGTTGGCGTATTCGTAAATCAGCATTCCCGGCGACGCCGTCGCCGGGTGCACCCGCCCCGCCGGCGCGCCGATGACCCGGGCCGCCGCAGCCAGGCCGCGCTCCACCTCCGCCAGCGTCGGCGCGCGCGGCGTCCGTACGCCCCGGAACACCGTCAGGGTCAGCAGCAGATTGCCCAGGCAGTGCCGCGGCGCGCGCATCGCTTCCAGCACCCAGTCGGGAGCGCCGTTCGCCAGCGATTTGAGCTCCGCCCGAAGCGCAGCCGGACACGCGTTCCGCTGTTCCGGCGGCAGCACCCTCACCGGATCCCGCAGCTCCGCCCGGCTCGGCACCCGTTCCCCGAAGCGATGCTGGAAGACCTGCCGGATGATATCCGGCGCCGGCACATCGGGCCCGTACCGGCGGATCCATTCCCCGCGGTCCATCAGCGACAGCATCACCTTGCGCGTATCGCCGATGCCGATCATCGGCAGCCGTCGCACCAGTTCCCCCGTCGAACCGCCGTCATCCGTCGTGCAAACCCCCACCGATACGTCCCTGAATTCCCGCTTCAGGCCGGCGACGGGACGCTCTCCCCACGCCGGCAGAGAGGCATTCCCGCCCAGCACGGTGGACAGCCCGGTCCCGCCGCCCAGCACCACGACCCGCGCATCCGCCTCCGCCGGCCGGACCGCCGGCGGATCGCCGGCCAGCCGCCCCAGCGCCTCTTCCACCGCGGTCTCCAGACGGCTCCGCGTCCGCCGCCACGCTGCCCGGCCCGACCCGCTCATCGGCCCCCCCGCCTAGGACACCCAGAACACATCGTTCATGAACTGTTCGAGAAAATGCGTGTTGTATTCGCCCCGCAGGAACCGCGCATCCGCCAGAAGCGCCTGCGCCACCGGCACCGTCGTCGCCGGCCCCGCCATCTTGAATTCCGCCAGCGCGCGCGCCATCCGCGTCAGCGCCTCCTCCCGCGTGCGGCCGCGCGCGATGATCTTGCCGATCATGCTGTCGTAGTACGGCGGAATCACATAGCCGGAATACACATGCGAATCCACCCGGATGCCCGGTCCGCCGGGAAAATGCACCGCCTGCACCGGGCCCGGCGACGGCGTGAAGTTCTTGTAGGGGTTCTCCGCGTTGACGCGCACTTCGATGGCGTGGCCGCGCGGCGTGAATTCGTCATCGGAAAACTTCATGACTTCGCCCGCCGCCGCGCGGATCTGCAGCTGCACCAGGTCGGCCCCCGTCACCTCTTCCGTGATCGGATGCTCCACCTGGATGCGCGTGTTCATCTCCATGAAGTAGAACTCCTGTGCATCCTCGTTCCACAGGAATTCCAGGGTCGCCACGTTGCGCAGTTTGCAGGCCTGCGCCGCCTTCACCGCGGCCTTCAGGAGCTTTTTGCGGCGATCCGGCGTCAGGGCCGGGCTGGGCGTCTCCTCCAGCAGCTTCTGGTGGCGGCGCTGGATCGAACAGTCCCGCTCGCCCAGCTGGTACACATGCCCGTGGTTGTCCGCCAGCAGCTGCACTTCGATGTGCCGCGCCCGCTCCACGAGTTTCTCGACATAGACTTCCGCGTTGCCGAACGCCCGCTCCGCCTCCGAACTGGCCGTCATGAACCCCTGCGCCAGGCTCACGTCGTTGCGCGCGATGCGCATGCCCTTGCCGCCGCCCCCCGCCACCGCCTTGATCAGCACCGGATAGCCCAGTTTCTTCGCGATCGCCAGCGCCTCTTCCGGCGATTTCACCACGCCGTCGCTGCCCGGCGTCACCGGCACGCCGGCCCGGCGCATCATCTCGCGGGCCTTGTTCTTGTCGCCCATGTTGCGGATGTTGTCCTGGGAGGGACCGATGAACGTAATCCCGCAGTCCTCGCAGATGTCCGCAAAGTGCGCGTTCTCCGACAGAAAGCCGAATCCCGGATGGATCGCGTCCACGTCCGTCACCTCGGCCGCGCTGATGATGTTGGCGATCTTCAGGTAGCTTTCCGACGCCGGCGCCCTGCCGATGCACACCGCCTCGTCCGCCAGCTGCACGTGCAGGCACGTCTCGTCCGTCTCCGAATACACCGCCACCGTCCGGATGCCCATCTCCCGGCACGCCCGGATCACGCGAACGGCGATCTCGCCCCGGTTCGCGATCAGGATTCGCTTGAACATGCCGGCCTCAGCCCTTTTCCACCAGGAACATCGGCTGCCCGAACTGAACCGCCGTCGCGTTCTCCACCAGGATCTTCTTGATCACGCCGCTTGTCTCGGCCTTGATTTCGTTCATCACCTTCATCGCTTCGATGATGCACACCACCGTGTCCTTGTTCACCCGGGCGCCCACCGACACAAAAGGATCCGCGTCCGGCGAACTCGCCCGGTAGAAGGTCCCCACCAGCGGCGACGCGATCGGCGTCAGTTCCTCTTCCGCCGGCGGCGGGGGCGCCGCCGCCGGAGGCGGAAGCGCCGCCGGCGCCAGTCCCGCCCCCATCAGGGGCGCCGCCATCCCGGGACTCCCCCGTTTCAGCGACAGCTTGAAATCCTGGTCTTCAATCGAAAATTCGCTCAGCTCGTGCTCGCGCATCAGGTCAATCACGCTTTTGATCCGATCCATGTCCATAAGCGGGCTCCTTGCGGTCTGTTTCACCATTCGGCAACGGCCAAGTGAAGCCTTTTACCGCTTCCCTGGCCTTTGCGCTCTTTTGTACTGCATTCCCCCCCCGCCCTGCAAACAACTATTCGGTTCCCCCTCCACAATTCCTCCGCCGCGTCCGCGCGGCCGCCCAACCGACCCGCTGCCGGTCCGGATGCCTTGACATGCCACGGCGGGCTCCGGATCCCCCGGCTTTTCTTTTCCGAATCCGTTTGCTAGGTTTCACTCCCGATCGGAGGAACCGCCCCATGAGCGCCACTGTCACTGTTTTGAAACACCCCCTGATCGAGCACAAGCTCGCCATTCTCCGCAACCGCGAGACCGACAACAAGCTGTTCCGCTCCACGCTGGAGGAACTCTCCTACCTGCTGGTCTATGAAATCACCCGCGATCTCGCCCTGCGGCCCGTCCGCATCCACACCCCCCTCGCCCCCTGCGACGCCCTGCAGCTGGCCGAACAGGTCCTGCTCGTCCCCGTTCTCCGCGCCGGCCTCGGCATGGTCAGCGGAATCCTCAATCTCATCCCCTCCGCCAAAGTCGGCCATGTCGGCGTGTACCGCGACGAACACTCCCTGCAACCCGTGGAATACTATTTCCGCCTGCCCCCGGACGCCGCCTCCATGCGCACCTTCCTGCTCGACCCCATGCTGGCCACCGGCGGCTCCCTTGCCCACGCCGTCGAACTGCTCAAAACCAAGGGCGGCATCGAACGCATCACCGTTGTCTCCATCCTTGCCGCCCCCGAAGGCCTCGACGCCCTGCACGCCGCCCACCCCGACGTGGAAATCTATACCGCCATGCTCGATGAAAAGCTCAATGAACACGGTTACATTCTCCCCGGCCTCGGCGACTGCGGCGACCGCCTCTTCGGCACCCTCTAGGCCGGGCAGGCAGAATCCGGAATTCAGAATTTCCGCCCCTCTGCCCTTCGCCTGTCTTTTCGGGGTTCCTGTTTTCCGGCGCACCCCCCCCTCCGCGGTTTGGCTTTTCTTCCGATTTCGGATAGGATCCCCGACATGAGCTCAACGCCCATCGTCTTCGGCGTCGCCGGCGGCACCGCCTCCGGCAAAACCACCGTCGCCCGCCAGATTCTCGACCGCGTCGGCGCCCGCC
>Ga0123327_1001308_pt1 | contig 21446 bp, 21 predicted proteins | sample BioC13SIPDNA_4_FD_89701 | JGI IMG/M metagenome (GOLD analysis project Ga0123327, IMG submission 89701) | Anaerobic biogas reactor microbial communites from Washington, USA - Biogas_R1_B C13 SIP DNA | ecosystem: Engineered > Bioreactor > Anaerobic > Unclassified | place: Washington, USA...
ACGACTATCTCGGCAGATGTACGCTGTCAAGGCTTATCTACGGAATACGGCCAAGCGTTCTGCTGGTGCTTGCGGCAATGGCCGTCAACATCGGGACGGGCCTTATAATCGGTCTGGCCGCAGGCTACTTCAAGGGAAAGACAGACGAAATAATAATGCGCTTTTGTGACATTATGCTCTCCTTCCCTGCCGACGTTATGGTGCTGGCCGTCCTGGGCGTGTTCGGAGTCGGTCTGGACAAGATACTCCTGGCCATCGTATTTCTGCGCTGGCCGTGGTATGCGAGAGTTTTCCGCACAGCCGTCATGAAATATACCGATAAAAACTATGTTCAGTTTGCAAAGTCGAGCGGCTACAGCACAGCCCATATCATATTCAGAGACATTCTACCCTCTGTCTTTCCCGAGGTCGTCATGATAGCAAGCAGCAACGTGTCGTCTCTTATTCTGAGCATATCCGGATACTCCTTTCTCGGACTTGGAGTACAGGCCCCAGCTTCGGAATGGGGCATGATGCTCAACGAGGCTAAAAACGCTATGCTTCTCCATCCGGGGCAGATGCTCCCTCCGGGCATATCCATCATGGTCGTGTGCGTGTCGTTTGCCTTTCTGGGGGACAGTATCAGAGACGCAATGGACTCAAAGCACTCGATCCGGCGCTGTAAAGTAAGACAATCCGGTGGTTCTGTTAGAGGGAAAGCAGCATGAGTATAATCGACGTGTCTGATCTTAGAGTATGGGACCAGCGCAATGACGAGGAGATAATCAAGGGGCTGTCCTTTTCCGTCAAGGAGCACAGCTGTCTGGCGATAGTCGGCGAGAGCGGAAGCGGAAAGTCCATGACGGTCAAGGCGATAAGCGGCATACATAAGCCCTGGATCTGCTGCGGCGGCAGTATCATGTTTAACGGCATGGATCTGCTGAAAACCGACCAGAAAAAAATGCGTCAGGTGCGCGGCAAGCAGATTTTTATGATTTTTCAGGACGGCATGAGTGCCTTTGACCCATCCTGCACAATAAAAAGCACACTTCGTGAGATACTGCTTGAGAACCTGGACTGTTCAAAGTACGAGGCCGACAGCATAATGCTTGAGTGCATGAAGAAGGTTTTGCTGAAAAACCCCGCTGAAATACTGAAAAAATACCCGCACCAGCTCTCTGGCGGCATGCTTCAGCGGATAATGATTTCGCTGGCAATCGCCCTGCAGCCGGAAATAATTATTGCCGACGAGCCGACAACCTCGCTCGACACCATAACGCAATACGTGGTAATTAACGAGTTTCTGCGCGTTAAGGAGCAGTATGGCACGGCGATGATTTTCATTTCACACGATCTGGGAGTCGTTCGGAAGATCGCCGACTACATAGTCGTCATGCGTGACGGAAAGATGGTCGAGTCCGGGCCTGCCGAGGAGCTTTTTTGTAATCCGAAGCAGGAGTATACGCGCTACCTTGTCGACACTAGGAAAGCTCTGGGCGAAAATTACAAAAAACTGTTTACGGTGAAAGAACATGTATGAGAATATACTGGATGTCATAGACGTTAAAAAATCATACAGAAAATCCGGCGTCTTTTCCCAGAAGCGGCAGCAAATTCTCAAGGGAGTGTCCTTTTCCATGGCGCAGGGAGAGTGCCTCGGAATTATCGGCGAAAGCGGAAGCGGCAAATCGACACTAGGACGAATAATGCTGGGCATTGAGCGCCCAGACAGCGGCGAGGTGCTTCTTGAGGGTAAAAACGTTCTCAAAGCCAAAAACCGCCGCGGAATAATGAGCGCCGTCTTCCAGGACTATTCCGCATCAATATGTCCTAACCAGACAGTATATCAGGCGGTCAAGGAGCCAATGGACGTGCTGGGAATATATAACGACAGAAACACAATATCCGGGCTTCTGGAGCGCGTCGGGCTCGACAGTTCCTTTATGGACAGGTTTCAGCATGAGCTCTCCGGAGGCGAAGCTCAAAGGGTCTGCATAGCAAGAGCGATATCCACAAGTCCAAGGTTTCTTCTGCTTGACGAGGCTATATCGTCCTTGGACGTAACCGTACAGGTACAGATACTCGACCTTCTCAAGCAGCTTAGGCAGCAGTCTAATATGAGCTATCTGTTTATTACCCACGACATTCAAGCCGCCGCGTACATATGCGACAATCTGATAATCTTCAACAACGGTTCAGTTGTGGAAAAAACCTCAATAGAGCGCATTTCGGAGGTAAAGGACGAGTATTCCCAAAAGCTACTGAACGCGGTCATTACAGTATAATCTAGGAGGCAGCGCCAATGAACGAACTAAAAAGCACACAGCAGCGATGGCAGGAGTCGTCGTGCAGATTTGTCACGAATATAAAAGCCGATTTGTTCGATGCAGAAGAAGTGCGTATTTGGAAGGATATCATCTACGAAAACGCACCTAAAAACGGCAAGATGAGAATACTCGACATCGGAACCGGGCCGGGTTTTTTTGCGATAATCCTCTCAATGGATGGCCATGACGTCACCGGAATTGACTGCACTCCCGGAATGCTGGTGGGCGCAGGAGAAAACGCAAGAGCCTATGGTACGTCCCCCGAATTTCGGCAGATGGACTGCCATGAGCTCGAATTTGCGGCTAACACCTTTGATCTCATTGTGAGCAGGAACGTGTCCTGGACGCTGTTTGATCCTGTCCGGGCCTATGCGGAATGGAAGAGAGTTTTAAAGCCCGGCGGCCGGATGCTTATCTTTGATGCAAACTGGTATATGAATTTCTTTGACGCGGAAACCAAGAAAAACTTTGACGCGGGCGTTTTGGAATATCGCGAGAAATACGGCGATCTTCCCAGAGACTTCTCCATGTATCTTATTGAGGATTATTGGAGAAAGCTGCCTCTGGCAGGTATAAAGCGTCCCGACTGGGACAGGGCGACACTGTGGAAGCTGGGCTTTTCAAACACAAAATTTGAATGCAATCTCGATGACCGCCTGTACACCCGGGAAAGAAGCAAACTTCTATACGGATCCACTCCCATGTCCATGATATCTGCCGACAAGCCAACAAGCGCAACTAAGTGCCACGAAGAAATGCTCAGCTATTGGAACAGCGTGTCCCTGGAATGGGGAATCGCCTGTTTGAAGGAGTTTAATTCTCCGCAAAGGGTTGCATATAAAAAGCTGTTTGAGCCGTATATTAAGGACGGCTGCAGCTCAGTTCTGGACATCGGCACCGGCGGCGGATTTCTGGCCATGCTCTTTGCGGATATGGGCTTTAGCGTAACCGGCACAGACTTGTGCCCGGAGATGCTGGAGCAGGCAAAATACACGGCAGAAAAGCTGAATTTTAATATCAGCTTCATACAGGCGGACGCCGAAAAGCTCCCCTTTGACGACGGCAGCTTTGATATGATAGTCTGCCGCAACGTGACATGGCTTCTGAGCTCGCCCGAAACGGCGTTCAGGGAATGGGCGCGTGTACTCACAAGCGGCGGCAGGCTGGTATTTGTAGATGCCAACTGGAATTTGTACATGTACGACGAGCAGGAGTACGTCCGCTTCGAGGAGAACAGAAGGCTCGCCACCGAAAAGGGGGAGGAAAAGCTCTACGGCAACGGTCACAGCAGCACGGAGATGATTGACCGGCTGTCCAAAACTCTCCCCTTTTCAAAGATTCGCCGTCCCGGCTGGGATAAGAGCAACCTGCCCGGGCTTGGATTTGAAATTGTGGAGATCAGAGAAAACATCTCCGAGGAGATCTGCACAGAGCAAGAACTTCTTAGGACGGCTGCTACACCCATGTTCATTGTCTGCGCCGATAAAAAGTAATTAAACACACCGCAAATAAACGCTCCCTGCCAGATCGGTCTCTAGGTAGGGAGCGTTTTGTTATTCTGCTTTCACGCCGGTCAGGTATTTTTCAGACGCAGCCGATATTCGCCGTCGGTCGTGTGCTTCCATGCAACTTCCTGAGCCGGCTGCGTTCCGTGATGTTTTCTTCCCATGTTTCTGCCAAATGCTCAGGCCCTCAGCTCAATACCCGCTAGCTGAGCCTCAACAAGCTTTTTATAGTAGCCGTCCTGTGCCATAAGCTCCTCGTGTCTGCCCTGCTGAACTACCTGTCCGTCGTGGAGGACGATAAGTTTTTCAGCCTCGAGAATGGTGGACAGCCTGTGGGCAATCATCACTATCGTCTTCTTATGTGCAAGATTTCGAATAGTCTCCTGAATCTCCTGGTCGGTCTTGGTGTCTAAGTTCGACACCGCCTCGTCCAGAATTAATATAGGCGAGTCCTTCAGCAGCGCTCTTGCAATCGCAATTCGCTGGCGCTGGCCGCCGGACATCTGCACTCCGCGCTCGCCGGTAACGGTGTTGTAGCCGTCAGGCAGGGAGACTATAAAGTCGTGCACCCTCGCCATTTTCGCGGCGTTTATGACATCCTCGTCCTTGGCCGATAAGTTGCCGAGCTTGATATTGTCCATGATGGAGGCGTTGAACAGATAGACATCCTGCAGTACCACGCTCGTCATACTGTGCAGGCTGTGAAGACTCATGTTCTTGATATTGATGCCGTTGATGGAGATGGCGCCGTCACATACGTCCCAAAGTCTTGTAAGAAGGCTTGTGCAGGTAGTTTTACCAGCTCCGGACTCGCCCACAAGCGCCACGATTTCTCCTTCGCCGATCTCAAAGGAGACGTTTTTGAGAACATCCGGGCCGTCGCCGTTGTATCTGAAAACGACATTGTCAAACTTGATGCCGGCATCCCATCTGTCGATATCAAGGTTGGGGCCGAGATCGTTTACTACAGGCTTTGCTGTGAGAATGGCGGTAACCCGCTCAGAAGCAGCGAACACGTTGCCAAAGTTTCTCGCCAGAGCGCACAGCTCAAGAAGAGGGTTGAACGCCAGCCAAACGGTGGTGCCGACGACCGCATACCATTCCAGTGGAAGCTCTCCGTTTACGGTGAGCCAAACGGCAAGAATGTTGATTGCAACCGCAGAAACTCCCGCGGCAACCTGGAGAAGTCCGCCCTCAACACCCATGCGCTTGGCGTATTTTACTTGAATGCCGGTGAGAAGGTCCATAAATGTTCTGTTTTTGGCTTTGTACCGTTCCTGCCAGTTGAGGGTAAGGATTTCATTCATGCCGTTGATACCCTCAAGCGTGACGGAATTGGCCTCACCAAGACGAAAGCGGCACTCGGCGCCCTGCTCGTCGGCTTTACCCTTCATTATGAACGGCACGGAGAATATGGCGGCAATGCATACGACGATCGCCACAGCCAGCGACCAGTGGAGCGTTGCAAGAAAGGCGGTTATGGCGATGCAGATTATGGTCACCATAACTACGAAGCCTACTGTGTGTCCATAAAACCACTCCAGCATCTCAACGTCGTTCATAAGCGTGGTTGCGACCTGACCGGAGCGCTTCTTGAGCAGAATGTCCGGGCAGAGCGTGACAAATTTGTCATAGAGCTTGAGTCTGTAGTCCACCAGCGCTCTGTAAGCCACATCATGGGACAGGTAGCTTTCCATATATGTAGCAAAGCCCCTGCCGACAACACAGGCCGCCAAAATCCAGAGCCAGGGTACTCCGCTGAGGTCTCCGCCCTCTATGGCAACCGCCGACATATAGGCGCACACGCCCACGGCAGTCATTATGCAGACCTCCTTCAAAATGCCCGTTAGGACGCTCACGACCATTTTGCCCCTATAGGGTTTGAGCTGGGAGAGAAGGTAGTAGACGCTTTTCATTCTTGTGCCCTTGCGCTTTTCTTTCATACTGCGACACCTCCGTTCTGTGCCTTCGTAAGCTCGCGGTACTTGCCGTCGAGCGCGAGAAGCTCGTCATGGGTACCCGACTCGTTGAGCTGTCCCTCGTCGAACACATAGATGTGCTCTGCGTGCTTGATGGTCGAAAGGCGGTGCGCAATTAGAACCGTTGTGAACCGTCCCTGGAGATTTTCGAGCGTCTGCTGGATGAGCTTTTCGCTGGCCGCGTCCACGCTCGAGGTTGCCTCGTCCATGACGAGGATGGGAGCCTTTTTGAGTATCGCTCTCGCTATGGCTATGCGTTGACGCTGTCCGCCCGAGAGAGTATCGCCTCGCTCGCCGACAAGAGTATCGTAGCCCTTGGGCAGCGCCATGATGAACTCATGCGCGTTGGCGGCCTTTGCGGCCTCAATAATTTCTCCCTCGGTGGCACCGGGGTTTGCCATGGCAATGTTTTCCCGGACGGTGCCGTAGAACAGATATGTGTTCTGGAAAACCACGGCCATCTTGCTCCGCAAATATTCGAGCTTGTAGTCGCGGATGTCGGTGCCGTTAATTTTGATGCTGCCCTGCCCCACATCGTAGAAGCGGAGCAACAGGTTCACAAAGGTGGACTTGCCGGACCCGGAGCTTCCTACAATGGCTGCCGTTTCGCCGGGCTTTATCGTGAGAGTCATGTCATCCAGAGCGTATTCTCTCTTACTGCTGTACTGAAAGCTCACGTTTTCAAGGCTTATCTCAGGCAGGCCCTCGTCTATGCCGGAGGCCTTGGCGTTCTTATTTTCCTTGGTGGCGATTGGCTCTTCAAGTATTTCAAGCAGCTCGCTGGCAACGGAGAAACCCATCATGCTGGCGTGCCAGGCGTTGTTCAGGTCTCCGACCGGACGCACGCACTCGATTACGAGAAACATGATGGTCAGAAGTCCGGCGGTGCTGAGATCGCCGTCCGCGCAGCTGTAGGCCGCGACGCCAGTGGTGATGGAGGTCGCCACGGCGGTCATCATCGCAATTATTCCGGATGAAAACAGCGAGTTTCTGGTATTGGTTATCTGACGGCATCTGAACCGCTCGCTCGAGTTTTTCAGCACCTTGCCCTTCTCCTCCTCGGCGTTAAAGAGCTTGAGGGTGTTCATGCCCTGCATGGTATCTATATACTGCGAGTTGAGCGTGGCATATTCCTGCCAGTAGCCGATACAGGCCTTGGTGTAGTATGGCATAAGAATGTGCGGCATAAAGACCGCCAGCAGTACGGCCACAGTGACGATAAGTCCCGCGACAGTCTCCTGAGTGAATATGTAGATAACCATCGGGATAAGAGAAAGCGCAACGATGAAAACCTGTGGAATGTAGTTGACCAGATACGGCTCAAGATACTCGACACCGTCGGTCACAAGGGACTGGAAGCGTCCCGAGCGCTTGTCGGTCTGATATCCGGGGCCGAGCAGCAGGAGCTTTCCCACAATCATTTCACGCAGAATGGTCTTGAGCCTGCCGGCCACGGTTTTGGTGTAGCCCTCCGTATATCTGACGATAAAAGCGCGAAGTACGATGCAGGCTATAACCATAAGATAATAGATTATCGTTCTTGAGAACTCTGCGCCGTCAAATACCGAGCCTGCTCCCCTTGCAAGCAGAATTGCCTGCGCTACATAAGTGGCTGTAACGCTCAGTCCGAGCAGGACTTTGAGTATAAGCTCTTTAGTAATATACTTTGAATACTTGGCCACCTTTAGGTATCCGGTAAAGTTAATGTAGCTTTTTACTTCACCGGTGTTTTCCTGTCTTGACATTCGTCTCCTCCAAACATTTTTGCTGATCTATTTTTGAGGCTGCTGCCGGGTTCGTCCGGTTCAGGTCGATTCAGGCATCTGCCTTTATTCACAGTGTCAGCGGTTTTTCTCCGGTCACTGTAAAAAGACTCGCCCAGCTTTTCTCCGAAATAGTTGAAAGCCGAGACCACAATAAAAATAGCAATGCCGGGAAAGATTATTCCCCAGGGCGCCTGCAGCATTACCTGCTTTGCCTCGCTCATCATGCTGCCCCATTCTATAGCCGGCTTTGCCGATCCTAGGCCAAGATACGAAAGGGACGCAAGGCTTAGAATGACGCCGCCGATGTCCAGCATACATTCCACAATAAGCGGAGCCGCAATGTTTGGCAGTATATATCTGAACAGCACCGCCATCGGGCCCGCTCCGCAAATCTGAGCGGCCTTTATGTAGTCAATGTGCTTTATTTCAAGCACCAGGCTTCTGGAAACCCGGGCATAGGGTACCCAGTAAACTAGTGTCAGTGCAATTATGCTGTTTTTCAGGCCCGTACCCATAATTCCCGCCAGAGCGACAATGAGAATAAACTTTGGAAACGCCTGGAACAGCGTTGTTGCGGTCATGACTACCTTTTCATACAGCTTTCCGAAATATGCGGCTGTAATGCCCAGAAATGTGCCTATCGCGAAGGAAGCTGCGGTTACAATAACAGCCGAAAGCACCGTGTTCGGCGCTCCTGCGAGTATTCGCGAAAAAATACATCTGCCGAGCTTATCGGTTCCGAACCAGAAGGCAGAGTTCGGGCTGAGAAGTGATATGGAAAGGTCGGTCTTTTGCGGGTCACAAGGCATTATGAACTGTCCCAGCACGGAAACCAGTACAACGGCAAAGACAAGTGCGCCCGCGAACAAAACCGACTTTTTGCCATTACCTTTCACCTGCGACCTCCGTTCCCGCTCTGACCCGCGGATCCACTATTAAATAAAGCATATCAATAAGAGCGTTCAGCACCAGCAGTGACAGAGACATAAAAATAACATAGCCCTGTATCACAGGATAGTCTCTGTTGGTTATCGCCTTCATGACAAGCTGTCCCATACCGGACCAGTTGAACACATTTTCAACAATCAACGTACCGCCTAGAATACTTGCAAAAGAGATGCCCACTAGCGTACTGATCGGCAGCATACAGTTTTTGAGTATGTGCTTCCGCATGATGTAGCCCTCGCCCGCACCTCTTGAACGGCAGGCAAAAACATAGTCCTTGGAGTACTCCTTCAGCAAAAGCGAGCGGACCTGTCTAGTCATCCACGCGGCAGTCGTTATGGACAGGACGCCTATCGGCAGAACCGCGTCCCTTATTCGATCGCCGCCAATAACGTTGAACCATCCGAGCTTCAGTGCGAATATATAAAGCGCCACCAGGGAGACGAAAAAGCTCGGGAACGATATGAGTATATAGGATACTGCGCCCAGCGCTCCATCAAGCAGTCCGTTCTTTCGCTTAGCGCTCATCATTGCCGCGGGTATTGCGAGAATGACCGACAGCACGGTCGATACTATCGTAAGAAGAGCCGTGTTCGGAAGCGCGTTCAAAAGCTCTTGCCTAACGGGCTTCCCGCTTTTGAAGGATCTGCCCAGATCGCCACGCAGGGCGCCGCCGAGCCAGTCGCCATACTGCACGAGTACAGGACGATCAAGACCGAGCTCCGCACGCTTGACGGAGAGGGTTTCCTCAGTTACGAGATTGCCCTGGGCCTCAAGCATTATCTGCGCTGCATCGCTTGGTGCCAGAAATGTAATTAAAAACGACACAAGGCTTATTGCAATAAGTAGCAAAGCGGTTTTGACAATTGTCCTCAGTATTTTAATCATAGCGTCAGCACAGAAAGCATGAGTTGCTTTGTGTACTCCTCCTTAGGGTTGTGCAGTATGTCCCTTGGCGTGCCGGCCTCGATTATGCAGCCATTCTTCAAAACAAGGATTTTGTCACAAAGTCCGGCCACGACGGCAATATCGTGTGAAATAAAGAGATATGACATACTCATCTCGTGTTGCAGATCGTGTAGTAAATGCATAATCTGCGCCTGAATAGACACGTCTAATGCACTTGTAACCTCGTCGAGAAGTATAAGCTGCGGACCGCCGGAGATCGCCCTTGCAATGGCTACACGCTGGCACTCTCCCCCGCTGAGCTCACAGCATTTCTTCTGAAAATATGATTCCGGTATTCCGACCTGATACAGGGCTTTTGCCGCCCTGTCTCTCATCTGAGCGGTGCCTGCACTCTCCTTGTAGCGGATACCGTCACACACACCGTCAAGAACGGTGCTTCGGGGCTGAAAGGACGAAGCCGAATGCTGGAAGACCACCTGCATGTTCCGCCTCTGGTTCCTTGCGGTACGGCTCTGACCGCAGTAAAGTCTTTTCCCCTGAAATATAATCTTGCCGCTGTCAGGCCTTTCAAAACCCGCTATGAGACTTGCAAGCGTTGTTTTGCCGCTGCCGCTTTCGCCGATGATACCGACGCACTCGCCTTCCTCTATGCTGAAGCTGACGTTATTTACAGCCACCACCGTGCAGTTTCTCTTTTTGAATGTCTTGCAAAGCTCCGAGACCTCTAAAATCATTGTTTTCCTCGTTTTTTGACTGGGATCGGCCTACGAAGACCGATCCCGGATTATCACATTTTTCCCGCAGATACCAATGATGGTCACTGCAGAATTCTCTTTCACATTCGCACTCCGGTGAGGGCTCAAAGCGGATCAGCTGCGGCATGGAGCAGTCCATTTTCGGCACAGATCCGATAAGCGCTTTGGTATAGACATGCATGGGTGAGCTGAGCAGCTCGTCCCGCAGCCCAAACTCCACCATATGTCCATCCAGCATCACTCCGATTTTATCGGCCATTTTTGCAACAAGCCCCATGTTGTGCGTCACCAGAAGGATTGCCGTGTGATACTCCCGTCTGATGCTCAGAAGCTCCTCAACAACATGCAGCTGCGAGTTAACATCCAGAGCGCTTGTAGGCTCGTCCGCAAGGAGCAGCTTTGGATTGTTCATCATCGCCATTCCAATGGTAGCTCTTTGGCACATACCGCCACTGAGCTCAAAGGGATATGCCTCGGCCACGCGCTCGACGTCGCTGAAATTCAGGCTGCGGAGGAGCTCATACATTCTCTTTTCAGTATCTGCCCTGCGTACTCGTCCGTCATGCAGACGGACGCACTCGTAATAGGCATCCTTTATCTTTACAAGCGGGTCCAGCGACTGCTCCGGATACTGAAAGATGGTCGCCACGGTTTTTCCCCGTACCCTGCGCAGATTTTCAGCTCTCTCGAGAACGAGGTCTTTGCCCTGCAGAAGAATTTCACCGTTTAAAATTTCGGCGTTTGGGTCCATCAGTCCAATGATGCTGCGCAGCAGCGTACTTTTGCCGCTGCCGCTCTCGCCCACGATACCAACAATTTCGTTCTCGTTGAGCCGGAAGGATATGTCTTTTACAGCTTCGATGCCGCTGTAGGCTACAGTTAAATTGTTGATTTCCAGCAGCATTTAATATCCTCGCCCTCCCGTATGTGTTGGCTGGCTCGCCGCAGCTTTTGCGTTAAAGCCGGTCATCCTCAATCGGCAATGCCCATGTACTCGTCCAAACAGTAGTATTCCGTCGGGTTATTGACAAATCCCGTCAGCTTATCGGAGTATGCCACGACGTACTTTGTGTGGGCAAAGAAGGTGTAAGCGCACTCGTCGATAACTATCTGCTGGATCTGTATTGCAAGCTTGTTGAGCTCATCGGTATCGGTGGTCGTTTTCATCTGCCCCGCAAGGGCATCGACCTTTGAGCTTGCAAATTTGCCATAGTTCATAGAGCTGTCTGAGACGAACTTGATGTTTATAAAATAGTCCGGCGTTCCGGTGGGGGCCATGGCGTAGGAGATGCAGGCGACGTCAAAATCTCCAGCGGAGAGTGCATCCACTGTGTTCTCCATGGGAACGATATCAAGCTTGATGCCGATGCCGGACAGCTTGCTCTGCAAGTCGTCGCACATGCTTATCATGCCGGAGTCGGTACTGCGTATAACGAGCTTTATCTTGAGGGCGACGCCATCCTTGTCAAGTACTCCGTCACCATCGCTGTCGGCATAGCCGGCTTGCTCTAGAAGTGCCTTTGCCCCCTCAACGTCAAGTCCGGTGATTGAAAGCTCAAGCTTGTCGGTTCCGCCAAAGGGTATTGCCTCGCTGAAAATACCGTAGGATGCGGTAACGGTATCGTTGCAGATCTTGGATGCATAGCCCTCGCGGTCAATACACATGGAGATGGCCTTACGGACATTAATGTCGCTCGTTGTGGGGCTCTTCATGTTGAACTCCATAAACTGGCCTCTGCTGGAGGTCACTCCGTCTATAACGATGTTGGGGTAATCCGTAAGGGTGCCGGCCGCACCTGAATAGACGGGATAGATCATGTCTATTTCGCCGTTTTCTAGGGCCATTACGGCGGACTCGTCGTCAGCGACGGTCATAAAGTGAACCTCGTCAACCTGAGGCTCATCGCCCCAGTACTTCTCGTTCTTGACAACAATTGTTTCGTCGAATGCGGAGAAGGACTTGAGTACATATGGGCCCGTAAAGTAGCTGTTGCCGTCATCATAGTCAACTTTTTCGTCGGCATAATAGACAATCCACATGGGGTCTGCCAGCTCGTTGGCAATGGTGGGAACAATCCGCGTAGTGTGTACGGTGAGGACCTGTCCGTCCGCCTCAAAATAGTCAATCCAATCTGCCTCGGTGGCTCTCGAATTGAGCTCCATAGTGCGCTCAAAGCAGTTTTTTACAGACTCGGCTGTCATCTTGGGTCCGTTGTGGAAGTTGACGTTGTCTCTGAGCGTTATCTCCCATGTGGTATCGTCTGTCTGCTTGATGGACTCGGCCAGCCAGTTTTCTGGTTGAAAGCTCGTATTCAGCTTAAAAAGCTGCTGAGATACGCCGTAATATCCTATGTACCAACCGTTCCAGGTGTCGTGAGCAGCGGGCTCCATGTCCTCGTTGCACCAATAGCCTGTGGAACCGAGGTTCAGAATTTTCTTTCCGGAGGACTGCCCACCCTCCTGACCGCCCTGCTCAGTGTTGCCGCAGGCTGCAAGGCAGGCAAGCATCACGAACGCTGCAAGCAGAAGCGCTATAGCTTTTTTTGTCGTTTTTTTCACGATTCTTTTCTCCTTTGTTTTTATTTCTTAATGAGGTTTGCCCCACTACTCTGACATTATTTCACACGTCCGGTATAGCGGTTTTGTTACGCCGATCATGAAAGTCGGGATATATCTGTATTGCAGTCGGTAATAATCGTCGTAGATTTCAATGGGCAGCATCGGATCAACGTCAACTTCCGCACAGTCAAGCGCGGAGAGATAATTAACGTCCCAGTCAGGTCTTCTTCTGCCGGACATTGGCAAGCTGTCTATTTGCTCGTCTACGGCCTTTGAGTGGTCGCTCACAGCGAGAGCGGCTCCCGCCGCCTTAACGAGTTCGCTTCCCCGCTCGTATTCGCGTTTTGCTTTGCTGTCCGTTCTGTGCAGAAACCAGTTGCCGTCAAAATTTATGAGTCTGCCGCCGGGCTTCAGGACTCTCAGCCACTCGGAATAGGCCCGCTCCGGCTCACGCAGGACCCAGCTTATGTTTCTGCTGACAACCGCGTCAAAGGAACAGTCCGGAAACGGGAGTTGCTGGGCATCAGCCCTGACAAAGCTCACAAGCTCCGTCCGTCCTTCCGCCGCAACATTTTTCCGCGCCTGTTCAAGCATATCCTCATTGAAATCGCTTTCCGTCACGCTATGCCCCATGCGGCTGAGTAATATTCCGAAAAAGCCCGCGCCGCATCCTATATCGAGTATGGTGAGTCTACGATTCTTCGGCAGAGCACCAACGAGCTTTTTTTGCCAGATGTCATAGGCCTCGCTCTTCAGTTCGTAGAGGCTTATTCCCGTAAAGTTTTCTGCCTGGCCGCTCCAATATGTGTTCATACAGTCGTTTTCCATGCTTGCATCCCCTTTTTGACAAGAAAGAACATCTTTCGACTTTTGAATAGTTCCTAAAAAAGACGAAACGCCAATGAGCAAAGTCATTGGCTTTTCATATGTTGTCAAAGAATTCAACAAATCTTCTTTTATAACCGGTATCCATGTTTCTGTATACCATGTAGCTTTTTATTTCCAGTGGGTTGTGATCTGTGATATCTATCGCCGTGAGCTCGCCAGAGTCTAGATACTCCTGTGCCTGTCGTCTCTGGGCAAAGCCATAGCCTATCCCTTTTCTGAGAAACTGCAGACTGAAACCACCTGTTTCCAGGCGAACATTTTTAGATCCTTTTCCGGAGTATATGTATTCAAACCACTCCGGGTCCGCAAGGTAGGTTACTTCCTCCCTTATCAGCGGAAGGTCCCTCAGCTCTTCAGAGGATATACCGTTTTCAAAACATGGATTCCGGCGGCCTGTTGCGAGAACGACCTCGTCCGTGGCAAGCTCCATACAATGGTAGTTGTTGTCGCAGAAGGGAAAGTAACTGAAGCAGACATCGATCTCGTTGTCGTATAGAAGGTTGAGCATCTCGTCGGAGCAGCCGTCAAAAATGTGTATGGCAATATCGGGATTGTCCTTTTCGAAGGCAATCAGATAGTCGGATACACGGTTCAGAAACAGCGATGTGACGCAGCCGATTCTTATACAGTCGAAAAAAGCATGATCTCCATTCAGTGAACTGATCGCTTTTTTCTCGAGTTCAAGTATTTCCTTGGCGTACTGCAGAAACTCAACGCCTTTGGCAGTGAGCTTTGTACTCTTTTTATCCCGTATCACGAGCTTGGCATTGACCTCGTTTTCGAGGCTTTCAATTCGCTTGCTGATCGTAGACTGGGAGGTGTTCATTCTATGTGCGGTTTTCGTATAGCTTCGAAATTCCGATAGAACAACGAAGGTATTAAGAACGTCACTGTTCACGAGATCACCCTGTATTACATTTCCTTTGAAGAATATCATAGCATCAGAGCATAAACAACCCCACCCCGGGGATAAAATATGTAAAAAGTGTTTCAAATTTGTTGATACTTATCAATATATATGAAACCTAAATTGAGCTGGTTCAAATATACTTTGACCGCTACACGCCAGAGAAACGGACGCTAATTCTAGGCCTCAAGGAGCGGGAGAAAGCGAACAAAAATCTATTCCGCAAGGAATACTACAACTGCGGCCACCTACTCAAAAGGGACGATGGTAGGCCTTTTACGCCGGATTATGTGTCATACAAGTTTTCACAGCTACTTGAAGAACACGGCTTGCAGCATATATCCGGTTCCATGAGCTTCGCCACACCTGTGCTACGTTATTACTTTCAAATGGTGTTCCTATGCATCAAGTTCAGGAGTATTTACGCCATGCCGACATAAGTACTTCTGTAAATACATATGGACATTTGGACATCAGAGATAGGACAATTACCGGCAATCAGCTATGCAAAATCCTTATACACAAGCCGGATAATGCTATAATATTAGAAGTTTTATTAGAAATGGTGCTATTTGCATTTCAAAATGGCATAAAAAAGTACTGAAAACAACTTAAAACATTGTTTTCAGTACTCAATTAACATGGTCGGAGTGTAATTATAGGACTTGGAGAAATTCAGTAATATCAATGGTTTGCAGGCAATAGCAAACAGTATTTATAGATTTATCTTATATGTTGCGCGAGATAACCGTTACTTGAGTAATAACATCTCTTAAGCTGTCATTTCCCATCATATATTCGAGAACATCATCAGGGGTATCACAAATTCTCTCATATTCGCCACTTAAGTGTGCTATACAATATCCGTCGTTGTGAAAACACACACCATATTGAATACCATTCCACACAAAAACAGGCTCTCCGCCGCGGATAATGCATTCTTTAAATTCGGATATTGTCTTAAAGCGATTATCTTCTTCAGAATTAAAACCGTATTTCATCAGTATGCCTCCAAACGATTTGAACTCAGGTGCGCCGTTGGGGTAATCGTCAGGCCAATAATTGATATGTGGCTTAACAAAATTAGGAATTCCGTACCTTGGCGGCTCCCAGTTGATCTTGTGATCGTGTGGGTTAGAATGGTACTTTTGGTTCGGATTAGAAGAATAGTGCCTTTCGGCAACCGCTCGACCATCAGCACCAATTTTTGTTTCAATTCTTGTTCCATCTTTCGCATAGGTGATTTTAATCTCTCCAGGCTTTCCAATTAAGCGGTAGTCTTCTGGCTTAGAGGGTTTCCAATCTCCGCCATAGGCGCTGCCGCCGCCTGCGGACACCATGTACGATGACATTGTATCACAATTGTCCGGCGCATATCCACCGATTTTATAAGCGTTTACATCTTCATCTGCCGCTTTCCGCTCATAGTTCATGTATTTCCAAGAGCTGCGTTCATAGTCCACATACACAATATTGCCCTGCATCTCAGGGAACGGTGTGTTGTAGCAAATGATCTTCTCTGGCTCAATGCGCCGCAGCATCTCATTATAACCGGCCATGAACCATTCCTTTTGATCCTGGCGGTTATTGTGCTCGGATGCCATGTAGCTGGAGACCGCTACCACGCTGTCCTTTTCAATCCCGTCAAAGCAAAAATCGAAGGTGGATTCATTGCCCCAGTTGACCGTCGGAATTACTCGGATACCCTTGGATGCCCAGTATGCTCCACACCAGCGGTTGCGAAATGTGTTGTAAAGCTGCATGACCGGCGCCATCTCCAGATACATACTGAAATCCGGCGATAAGACCGCCCGGTAGCGGGAGAGTTTCTCGATATCGTTGTCCGGGTTCTTCCAGACCCGCTCGAAGCGGTAATCGTATAGAAAAAAGTGCACCATCCGGTTCAGGTGGTTTTAATCCTCCAAATGCGTCTTGTCAAAGCCGATGAGCAGCAGATCGTCAAAATCGTCCGCTTTTACCTGAAATTTAGGGATAACCGGGATTTTCAGATTTCCTTTACCGGGAAATTGGTTGCGCAGTAATATCTGGCTGGTGCGGTAATTGTAATTTTCCTCCGTCATTTTTTGGCCTCCAGTACATAGTAGGGAACAAGCCCCTCTACCCATGGGGTGTAATATGCGAAAAGTTGCACGAAAACATGCAACTTTAAATAAAATCAAATCAAGCGATTTTGCATAAAAAATTGGCAAGGCCTATAAGGACTCACCCATGGTCCAGCTAGGGATGATAAATCCGAACTTTCTATATCTTTGAATGAAACTGTTTTTGTCCCATCCTTGTAGTTGAAATTAATGAGAATGTAGTCATCGTAGACAACAATAGAATTTACAAAGCTGTCAACAAGCCTACGTCTTGATTCGAATTCCGTAACGTCCAACTTCCTAAATTTATATAGCCAAAACAAAATCTGGTCCTTAGTTAACATGGGCTTTTGCAACTCTTCAATTGCTATGTTAGTCTCAAGTTCCTTTTTGTCAGCTTCAAGCTCCTCGAGTCGTTGTTTCGTTGAATCTGTAATAATCCCGGCTTGTATAGCGTTTAGCATGTTGGTAATGCCTTTTTCAGTATCAGCAAGGGAAGTTCACTGCTTTCCCTGTTTTGAATTTCAATTGCAGAATCGGCAAGATACTCAAGAAACGCATCATCCGTGATTTTGTCCATAATAGCATTGATTACGGCGTTTTCGAGTGGAATCTTTTTAATTGATTTGTGCGTAGCTGTACAGGCCTTTTTTCTTTTGCTATTAACGCATTTATAGTAATAGTATTTCTGGCTTGTATGGCTTGTTCCGCTTTCTCCAACCATAAAAGACTTGCACGTACCGCAAAATAGTTTCGTAGTTAAAAGATAATCATCCTCTGCTTTGCGTTTTGCAGGGGCTTTTTTGTTTTTATCCATTGCCTCTTGCACCATGTTAAACAGTTCCACGGGTATTATTGCGGGAATTCCGTTTGGCGTAACGATATCGCGATAGCTATACTCTCCAATATATTTTCGATTTTTTAATATACCAGATACAAAGTTGAGGTCAGCAGCCTTTCCTCTAACTGTGCGGACTCCGAGCTTGTTAAGATGGTCTGCAATCTCTTTCATAGTTGAGCCTTCTGAGTATTGCTTGAAAATGTCAAGTACAACTGGCGCAGTATTTGTATCTATTTTATAATTCTTTTCGCTGTCAATATAGAAACCGAATGTAGGTGTACCACCATTGTATTTGCACTTTAGCGCGTTTTCTGTTTGGCCTCGGATAACCTTTTCGGAAAGCTCGGCAGAATAGTATTCTGCTAAACCCTCTAATAAAGACTCCAGAAGAATTCCTTCAGGCCCTTCTGAAATGTTTTCCGTCGCTGATATTACTCTAACATCTTTTTTCTTGAGCAAATGTTTGTAATGAGCGCTGTCATATCTGTTGCGCGCAAAACGGTCTAATTTCCATACAATAATAACGTCATATTGTCCTTTAGCGCTGTCCTTTATCATATTTTGAAAATTTGGACGGTTATCAGTTTTTACGGACAAAGCCCGGTCTATGTAAGTACCGACTATGGTTATACCATTATGTTTGGCATATGCCTTGCATTCTCTAATTTGGCCTTCAATGCTTTCCTCGCGCTGGTTGTCTGAGGAATAGCGTGCGTATATAACACCGTTCATGAGTTTGCCTCCTAGAGCATCTATTTTCTGCCTCACTTTGATTATGCTGGTAATATTCTACCATATGCATAGAGATATTGCTACCAAAATACTATAAGGTGTTTTCCTCAAAAGAATGAAAATCCGAACATGTCACCAAGCAAGGTGTCTGTTCGGATTTATTGATACTTGTAGGCCCAAGAGATTCAAATTCTCTGAACCTCCATTTTTTTATGTGAGTTTTATTTGGTGTTTTTAACTCTCGCTAAGTCTCTCTTAAGCTCTATCTCAGTAATTTCAATGATTTTAAATTAAAAAGAAAACTATATTCTAAAGTAAAAAACATCCAAAATAATGAAAACAACAGTGATAATAAAATTTAGAATTAATTGTAAAAAAATTCCTGTGACCGTCCAGGTTACAGGAATTTTTTCTATAGTGGTTATGATAATGCACGTAATCTTCGCCGATTTTTCTAGGAGCAATGGCTTGATTGTGGTGGAAAAATCAACTCATATATCCCGCAATATAAACCTCTTTAAAAAGGTTGCTCCATAGATTACTGTTTTTAGCCAGTACATCTGGATTTTCAGCTTTTTCATCTAGAATTATGGCCACTAACTTAGAACCAATAATTTCCCACGTTTCAACCGGGTCTTTTTTCCATCGGTACTCTCCTGTTGATTCATTTACAAGAACTAATGCACGGAATGCACTTACTAAAGGATACATAATACCCTTTGGGATAACATGCTGGAGTGGAGTTTGTTCAAAAAATGAGTAACCTACAGTATTGCCGTTGTCGTATTTTGAATACTTCCTCGTTCCATATCGCCTTCCGGTTGCCACAGATTTAGCCGCAAAAGTAGTCTCAATGCTTTCCCACAACTTAAAAATATCTGGAATAATTGGAGCCATATCGTGTATCATTTTTTCTCTATTGTACTTCTGTACAGATTCTTCAGAACTACCTAAACGGAGAAATTTTCTCAGAGTAGTTTCTTTTCCGGAATAGCATTGAATTGGCTGAGTTTCTGACAAAATACCTCCAGACGTTTTATAAGGATATAAGGTTTGACTAAACATAGCAATTATTGCGATTATTTCGCGTACATCTATAACTGTTATTTTTTCAGAATCCTTGTCGTTTGGATAATATTCATTCATTTTATACTGCACCCGATTTGCAAAGTTAAGGTTCTTAAGTGTTTCCTTGATAACATCAAAACTCTTTTCCAACTCAGCAATAGATTTCAAGTCAACTTGAACAGAAGTATTACGTGCTGCAGCAAGTTCTACTGGTGAATCAATTCCCGTGAATATCTCAAAAAACACATATTGGTCATTTGAAAGAATTTTTCGATTCTTTGCATCTAAAATTGCTCTTAGCGTATGCCCGCCATCAATATTTCCATGGATAGCGGGGTCATCAAGTGATATTATAACATCGTTAGACTGATTGTCATATGTTACAGATTGAACCGACATTAGAATGCCACGGTTTAATTCGTGAAAATAAGGATTGTCTGAAAGGCTTTCCTTAATTTTTTCAGCTACATTGGTAGTCATTTTCTGCTCTCTAGGGTTGGTTGACATCCACTCGTCAAATTCTTGAGGAATGCTATTTGCTTGAACATAGCAAACATATTTAACCCTGCCGCTGTTCTTGTCTCTTGGGTCCTCCATCTTTTTAAAGGATTTCGCTTTTACTGTTAATTGTGTCATGTTCCAAATCTCCTTAAAACAAAAAATTCTGTACTTTGCAAATGCAAAAGCACAGAATATACACACAATGATGTTATATTGCACTTCCACATCCACAAAAAGATACTGGAAACCTAGATGGAATAATATCCACAGGCTACAAGTTAATGTTACTACAGATTTTTCGATTCGTCAACACAGAAATTCTAAATTTTAATTATTCTTACACATATTTCCCAATTATCGTTAGTTTTACTTTTCTTTACAATCTACTATGTCTTAGTTTTTATTTGACATAGGGCACATTTGGAACTTGTTGGAAATTACAATTTTTATATGGAGAAAGAGGTAGCGCCTTAAAAAATTATTATTTATATATTGTCGAAAACCCCGATAATTTTTTCCTACTTTGCATATAATAAGACAAGCCCACATAAAAACAAAAAATTATTAGAAGAACAACACTTAAGAAAAAGTCAATAGAAGGAGAGGATTATTTAGGACAAAAAATTACATAAGACGAACATGAAAATCGGTAAACTTCAGGAATGTGAATCAGAGGAAATCGCCGGACGAACAGTGGGCTGTGAGGACGGCGGTGACGAACTTGAGACGGAGCCAAGGCTCTGAATCTTTTGCGAATACCTTACCCGTCATGTACGGGGCAGTGAACTACAACACTTTAAAATGTAGCTTTCTTAACACATTCCTGTAAAGTTGATATGTACATAGCAGTGGCAAATAAACGGGCGTTAGCCGGTTATTTGCTCTATCAAGTATTGCTTCTTTGCAGGGCTAACCTCAAAGGAGTGATTTTTTATGAATGACAATGAGAAATTACATGGTGCCGCAAATCGCATAAATTACATGGTGCCGCAAATCGCATAAATTACATGGTGCCGCAAATCGCATAAATCGCAATTTGCAGCATCAGCTTTCAGTGCAGAAGAAGTTTGGGCAGAGCAAACATGAAGCTAAACAGAAAGCACGTGAAGATTACCTGCAAAAGCATGGTAATCTTAAAGGCTACAATCCTTCAAAAGTAGAAGGCATTTTTTCTTTTAAAACAATGGAGAGCTATAGCCAAACAGCAAAAGAGTTTTCGGTATGGGCATCAAATCATGGCTGCAAGAAAGCCAGCGATATTTCCAGAGAGCTTGCAGGACAGTATCTGAAAGAACGCCAGGCCAACGGTAAAAGCGCATGGACCGTCAGTAAGGATATGTCGGCCCTCAATAAGATTTTTAACTACGACCTGAGCAAGGCAGAGCTTGGGCTGAAAAATCGCAGCCTATCAGATATCACCAGAAGCCGTAATGAGACCTCAAATGACAATAGGAGTTTCAGCAAGTACAACGACCAGATTACCTTTGCTAAAGGGACAGGCTGCCGTAGACAGTCTGTAACAAAGGTACGCCCAGAGGACTGTGTCCGTAATGCAGAAGGTATCCACTCATAAGGATTACTGCGGTTTACGGTCTGCGCAGAAGCGAGGTTCTTGGTCTTAAATGGGACAGCGTTAATTTTGATGCAGGTACGATTACAATAAAGCACACGGTTACAAAGGTC
>Ga0123327_1001326_pt1 | contig 21305 bp, 16 predicted proteins | sample BioC13SIPDNA_4_FD_89701 | JGI IMG/M metagenome (GOLD analysis project Ga0123327, IMG submission 89701) | Anaerobic biogas reactor microbial communites from Washington, USA - Biogas_R1_B C13 SIP DNA | ecosystem: Engineered > Bioreactor > Anaerobic > Unclassified | place: Washington, USA...
GTTTTTGTCGGTTTCGGAAGCGTGAACCCAAGCAATTGGGGAATTAGTTTTTTCATGCGCCTGTAGGCTACAGGCGATCGCCTCCGAAGCCGACACTTTTTTGCGAAATTTCGGGGTTGACGGTTTTCGACCCCCCGCATAATAAGTGCCAATCAAGGGGCCGGTGTTGTCGGCCAATCCTATGGGATGCTAGTGACTCAGTTTATGAACATTATCCGGAGGTGGAGCATGTGTGCGAACATGACGGCTTGGATGGTGGGTTTCAGTGTGGTTCTGGCGACCGCTGCAAGAGCGGCTGCCCCGGCCGGATGGGCCGACAAAGCGTTCGGCGATTCGACGGAAGGCAGCTCGTCTTACTCCGAGAGCGGCGGCGAGTTGACGATCACCGTGAACGGGGCCGGCACCGACATCTGGAACAAAACCGACACTGGGCGTTATGTGTTTCTGCCGCTCGCGGGCGATTGCGAGATCATGGCCACCATCCCGCCGATCCCGCGGGACGCCCTGTTCGGCGAATGGGCGCGCCAGGGTTTGATGATGCGCGGTGCGCTGCTGAACAACGCGGTCAACATCGTATTCTGCCGCAACAAAGGAACAGACGTGACCGGGACGCGCGCCGAGTTTTCCTTGCGTAAAACGCATGACGCCAACACCGTGAACTGGAACGCCCTCTCCACTTTATCATTCGCCACCAACGAGACGGCGCGGCTGCGCCTGGTGCGCCAGGGCGACACCTATTCGGCGTGGGGCAGCACGAACGCGCCGGCGTATGACGAATGGATCTTCTTCGGCAGCCAGACCCAGCCGTTTTATGAAGCGCTGAATGTCGGCGTCTTTGTCTCGCGTTGGGCGCAGCAGTCCGGCGGACCCTCGCTGCTCACCTGCGACTTCGGCAGTGTGGTCGCGCGCAATCTGGTGACTGCCTCGACCAATGCGGCCGGCGGCCTCACGGCCCAGTGGATCGGCGACCCCGCCATTACGAACGGCACCGTCATCGGCTACAACGTGAGCCGTGCGGAGGGTCCCGCGTGGAGCTACACCGCGCTCGGCGAGACCGCAGCCGGCGTGACGGCATTTGACGACGCCACCGCAGCCCTCGGCACCGCCTACCGCTACAGGGTTCACGCGCGGGTGGACGAAGGCGACGTGACCAACACCGTGCTGGTCGGCACCAGCATGCCCGCGCGGCGCCCGGCGGTGGCCGGCAATCCGTCGCCGGCAGCGCTCAAAGGCGTCTACGCCGAATACTACAAGCCGACCTCGCCCTTGACCCTGGCCTCCGCACGCGTGGAGCCCAACATCTTTGACAGTTGGAACAATCTGGGCTATGCGGTCTATCCGCCCAACACGGCGAACGGGCTTGGCGTGCTCGACAACTTCAAGTCGTTGTTCGCAGGCAACCTGATCGTCGAAGAGTCCGGTTGCTATGGGCTGGTCCAGAGAGCCGACGACATGTTTTACCTGACGCTGGACGGCGTCCAGTTGAGCGCGCAGATAGCCTGGCTGAACGGTCTGGACATTCACACCGCGCCGGTTTGGCTTGAGGCGGGGCGCAGCTACCCCATCCGCGTGGAGCACACGGAAGGCGGCGGAGGGGAGATCGCCCAACTTAAATGGTTCAAGGGCACATCCGACATTGTGCCGGTCCCCAACCTCCGTTTCGAGCCGTTCCCGTGGCCGTGGCAGCACCGCGACGTCGGCGACAGCCCGCGTTTCGGCAATGCGATCTACGACAGCGCCGCATATGCGTTCACGGTCACTTCGGGCGGGCTGGGCATCGACCCCCTCACCGGCCGCGATGACGCGCACTTCGTCTGGCAGTCGGCCGCCGCCGACTTTGACGTGATCGCGCGCGTCACCGCCCTCACGGGTCCCGCGCAGCCGGGCATGAGCGCGGGCCTCGCGATCCGCACCGCCGCCACGGCCGACGACGCGGCCGGACTCGCCCTGGTCGTCCAGGCGACCGGCGCCGGCGGCGGCGAACGCGCGCTGGGACTCGCCTACCGCGCCGCAGCAGGCAGCGCGCCCGCCACCGAGGCGTTCGCACTGCCCGAATTCCCCGTGGAGTTGCGGTTGGCGCGTCGCGGCACCAACGTGACCGCCTACTACCGCACGGCCACATCAGGCGGATGGGTCGGCGTGACCAACATCGGCACGTCGTTCACGGGAGCCCTCTACGCGGGCATGACCGCCTTCTCCGGCGACCGGGCGCATACCGCGACCGGCGTGTTCGACACCGTGACCTTCGCCTATCCCCAAAGCAGCGCCTTTGACGTGACTGTCGCCAACCACGCCGCGACGGTCTCCACCTCCAGTAAGCCACCCATGCAGGTCCGGCAGGAGAATGACGCGTTGCCCAACGCGGCCTATTACTGGTCCGACGCCCTGAGCGGCGGCGTGGGCAGCTATACCCTCTCGCGCTCAGACCGTCCCGACGAGGGGTTCACGCAGATCGCCTCTCTGACGTCGCCCGACTACACGCACACCGACCCCCTTTCCGTGACCAACACGCTGGTCTTCTACAAGCTGGAAACCGCGTATGACCTCGGGGCGCTCGCCGGCGGCGGTTCCAACAGCCTGTTTGCCGTCAGCGCGCCCTACGGCATCAGCGACGGCTCGGTGACCGGCAGTGGCACCGGACTTTTCGCGGCCTTCCACCGCGCCCCGGTCACCGACGCCTACGCGACCAACCTGCCTGCCCACACGATGGTGCGCAATTTGAACACGTGGGAAAAGGGCACCTCGACGCCGATCGTATCGGCCGCCGAATCGGACGACGGCATCCAGATCGGCCCCGACAACTTCCAGAGCACCTAAGCCGGCTGGGTCGAGCCGCAGTACACCGGTTACCATTGGTTCCGCACGCAGACCGATGACGCCATCGCCGTCTGGGTCGACGGCAAGCGGGTCATCTACTACTGGGGATACACCTCTACCGCACAGACCTCGGCCCCTGTTTGGCTGGAAGCCGGACAGCGCGTGCCGATTCACGTGTACTTCCAGCAAGGCACAGGCGGCGGCTACTTCCGCATGTGGTGGAAACACGGCTACGGGCTGGACGGACAGTACGTCACGATCCCGGCCGCGCAGCTCTATCCGCTTGCCGCAGACGGCACACCGCTCGCGGTGGCGCCGGAAGGTCCGGCCACCTTCGGGCCGTGGCGCAACATTGACATCAACACCGCCAGGCCCGGCCATGCCGTGCTGGGCGGTACGCCCGAGGCGTTCGCCTGCACCGTCACAGGTGCCGGCAGCGACATCTGGGGCTCATCGGATGGCCTGCACTTCGTCTATCAGGAAACCTCCCAAAACTTCGAGATCGAAGCGACCTTCCAGTCGCTCCTGCCGTCCGACGGCTGGGCCAAAGCCGGCCTGATGGTCCGCGACGGCACGGCAGCCAACGCGCGCAACATGTGCGTCATCGTGAGCGCCTCCAACGGCTACCGCATCCAACTGCGCAGCGCCACGGGCGGCGAGAGCGCCAGCATCGCGCCCGTCGAAATCCCCAATGCCGGCACCGCCTCCTCATCGACGCCGGTCACCTTCAAACTGGTGAAAAAGCGCGGGAAGATTGAGGTCACCATCAACGGCGTGCACGCGACCTATACGGGCGGCATCGACATCGACGTGTCCGGCTGGAGCCAGAACCTCTGCGTCGGCCTGGCCCTGACCTCTCACAGCGGCTCGAGACTGAGCACCGCGCTTGTCACGGATGTGGCTTTCACGGTCAAATATCCGACCGGCACCGTGCTGAGCCTCAGGTGAGCATTCCATCAACCGCCCCGGCTTAACACCGAAAACGCGGATGCGATTCAGTCTATTTGAAGCTGAATCGCGCCCCTCGTCTTTCGGGTCTTGTCCGCGCGTCTTCGGACGGGTAAGATGAGAGGTTATGGTCAAATGAGAGGCGGCGACCACAGGGGGGAACAATGAAAAACGGCTGGATGACAGGGGTGCTCGCGGGCGTGCTGTGTCTGAACGGCGCACCCGTGCAGGCGTTGGAACCGGGCGAAGTGGAGATCTGCCTGTTGCGGGCGGCGCGCTTCTTCCGCGAGCAGGTCGCGACCGAGGGCGGTTATCTCTGGCAGTACAGCGACGATCTGCGGCTGCGGGAGGGCGAAAACGTGGCCGACGACCGCTGCGTCTGGGTGCAGCCGCCGGGCACGCCGTCGGTGGGGCTGGCTTTCCTGCGCGCCTGGCAAGTGACCGGCGACGTGTACCATCTGGAGGCGGCGCGCGCGGCGGGGCAGTGCCTGGTGCGTGGACAATTGCGCGGCGGCGGCTGGCCGTACATGATCCCGTTCGATGCGGCTCGCCGCTCGCGGCTGGACCTGCGGGTCGAGCCTCCGTCCAAGAGCCGCTCGGTCAAGCGCCACTCGGTGCTGGACGACAACACCACGCAGGAGGCGCTGCGTTTCCTGGTGTTGCTTGACGAGGCACTCGGGTTCCGCGACACAGTGATCCACGAGGCCTCCCTCTACGGCCTGTCCGGCCTGCTGCGGGCGCAGTACCCCAACGGCGCGTTTCCGCAGGTCTTCATGCCCGAACCGCACGATCCTTCGCGCCATCCGGTCAAGGCGGCCGACTATCCGCCAGAGGGCACCGAGCCGACGCGCGAAAAGGATTATCATGTCTTCTATACCTTCAACGACAACCTGATGCGCGATGTCAACCGCCTGCTTTTCGCGGCGTGGGAGGTCTACACCAACGACGTGTACCTCGCGGCGGCGCGGCGGACGGGGGGCTTCATGCGGCTGGCGCAACTGCCGGAGCCGCAGCCGGCCTGGGCGCAGCAGTACGACTTCGCGATGCGGCCCTGTTGGGCGCGCAAGTTCGAGCCGGCGGCGGTCTCCGGCGGTGAGTCGCAGACCCTCCTGCAGGCGCTGGCCGAGCTGTATCTGGTGACCGGCGACACCGGCTATCTGGAGCCGATTCCCCGGGCCGTGGCGTATCTGAAGCGGTCGCGCCTGCCGGACGGTCGTCTCGCGCGTTTCTATGAACTACGCAGCAACCGGCCACTCTATTTTACGCTTGATTATCACCTCACCTATTCCGACGCCAATATGCCGACGCATTATGCGTTTAAGATAGGTTATAGAGTGGATGAGAAAGGGCTGGCGGCGCTGCCCACGCTGACCGACGCGGAACGACGCAAGACGGCCGAGCGGCTACGTACCCGCGGCTACCGCGCGCTGGCTGCAGCCGGAACCGTTTCGGACGACGAGGCGGCGCGCGTGCTGCGCAGCTTGGACGATCAAGGCAGATGGACGGAGGAGGCAGAACTCAAGGCGGCAGGAGGGAAACGGATACGGGCGGTCCGCTGCGCCGCGTTCGTTCGCAACACGGCGGCCCTCTGCGCATGGCTTGAAAATCGCAAACGCCGCCACTGAGGCGCGGATCGCTAACTTTTTGCTAACACTTCGTCGGGCGGTTATGGTACGCTTCCTAATTGTATCCTAGTGCTAAGGAGTGTGTGTGTTCAGAAAGGGCAGACAGACCAAGCGGGATCTGGTGACGCGGTATGAGGCGAAGTACATCATCCCGCGTTCGCGAGTCCCTGATATCCGGGCGTTTATCCGCCCGTTCTGCCGGCCTGATCCCTACACGCATGGCGACCCGCCGGAATACACGATCACCACGCTGCAGTTGGACGATTCCCGCTATTCGCTTCACAACGCGAAGGCGTTTGAAGCGGTGAACCGTTTCAAGCTGCGCGCGCGGACCTACGGCGCGGTCGGATCGGCGCCGGTCTTCGCGGAGGTCAAAGCGAAGCTGGAGGAGACGATCGTCAAAACCCGCGTGGCGGTCCCGTTTGAGGCCTGGAGCAAAGAGCTGGTGTTCGGCGTGCGCCTGCCCGACTTTTTCAGGAGCGAGCGGCAAGAGATCGATTTTCTGCAGTTCCGGCGACTGGCGTGGGAGATCGGGGCCGAGCCCAAGGCCTTGGTGCGCTACATTCGCGAGTCCTACGTAGGGACAGTCGACCGGTACGCGCGGATAACTTTTGACCGAAAGTTGCAGTATCAGGCGACCGGTTCCTGGACCGACTTCGGGCGCAGCGGCCTTTGGCGCGGCATGGATTCGACCGAAGCGCAAGGGTTTGGGCTGCCCTATTCGGGCGTGGTGCTGGAGGTGAAGTCGCTCTCCTACACGCCGGCCTGGGTGATGGATCTGGTGGAACGGTTCGAGCTGCACAAAAGCGGCAACTGCAAGTATTCGACCGCAATCTGGCGCGAGGGGGTCTTTACGGGATACCCCGGAACGAATGCCGAAACCGAAGAAGCTTTAGTGAACCTGTGAAGGAGCGACGCAGACCGTGAACGTGAACGATTACATGGCCCTGTTCTTCGGGACGCAAGAGCCGCTGAACCCGGCGCTCGTTGCGGGAGCGATGGTGTTGAGCTTCCTGCTGGCCACGCTCTTCGCGGCCGTGTACCAGTTCACCTTCCGCGGGTTCACCTACTCCCGCTCGTATATCCACACCATGGTGCTGGGCAGCATGGTGACCTGCATGCTGATCATGGCGGTCGGCAACAATCTCGCGCGCGGCATGGGCATTCTGGGCACGCTCGCCATCATCCGCTTCCGCACGCCGGTGCGCGACCCGCGCGACGCCATGTTCCTGTTCGCCTGCCTCGGCGTCGGCATCGCCTGCGGCGCCGGCATGCCACTGGTCGCGGTGATCGGCACCCTCCTGATCTGCGCCGCGGCGCTGCTGCTGCACTGGGCGCCGTTCGCCTCGCGCCGCGACTACGAGGGCCTGCTGCGCTTCACTATGCCCGCTCATGACGCGCAGGCCGAACAGGCCGCGCAGGACATCCTCAAACGCTTCTGCGCCTCCTTCTACCTGCTCGGCATGCGCGACGCGGAACAGGGCGACGCCATGGAGTTTTCCTATCAGGTGCGGCTGCTGGACCCGGCTTACCAGCAGGATCTCGTCTCAGCCTTCAAAAATGCGGGCGGTTTTTCGGACCCCGTGCTGTTGCTTCAGCGCACGACGGTGGAACTGTAAGGACGGTGAATCAGTATGACGACCTCATATACGCGACGATCCATGCGGCTGCCTTTCAGGCTGGTGCTGAAACGCCTGATGCGAACCTGTTTTTTGCTGCTCGTGGCGGGCTTGATCCCCTTCTTCCTCTGGTTCCAGACGCAGGATCAAGAAGCGCACCGCTTTAACGGCATGGTCGAGAGCGAGGCCGAGACCGTGGGCCCCGTCGATACCGTGCGTATCCTGTCGATCGACGTTCATCCCGGGCAATCCGTGAAGGCCGGCGACGTGCTGGTGCGCCTGGACCCTGCCGACCGCGCGCTGGATCTGGCCATGAACGAGGCGCGCCTCAAGAACTACGAGCAGGATCTGCTGCGCTACGAGCAGGACATCGCCCGGCACCGGCAAAACCTGCAGGATTCCGAGCGCCGCTGCCGCCAAGCCGTGCGCGAGGCGGAGATCGCGCTCGAGACCGAGCGGATGAACCGCGTCCGCGACGCGGCCGAGCTGGCCGGTCTGCAGGCCGAGATCAAACGTCTGCAGCCTCTTGTCGACCGGCGGCTGGTCAGCGAAACCGAGCTGTCGCGCCTGCGCCCTGCCGCCGAGGCGCTCGCCACCACGGTCGCCGAGTACGCGACCCTGATGACCGCCCTGGAAAAGCAGCACGCGCGCGCCGTCGAAGACCTGAACGAAGTCAAGGCGCTGCTGGCTGAAACGGCAGTAAAGGGGACCGATTCCGACCCCATCCTGGCTACCATGCGCCAGGCGGTGGAGACCTGCCGCAAGGCCGCCGCCAATGATCCCTCTGTGCTTCGCGCCTCGCGCTCCGGCGTGGTGTCGCGTATCCTGCGCCAGCCCGGCGACGTGGTGGCGGGCGGCGAGCCCGTGGTGCGCGTGGCCGCCTCGAGCGCGCTCTACATCACAGGGATGCTGACGCAGCGCCAGCTCCAGAACCTGAAGGTCGGCGACACGCTGGCCGTCACGCGCGCGGCAGCCGGCCGGCGCGCGCCGCTAAAGGCGCAGGTCGAGATGATTGAGCCCGAGGTGATGGACCTGTTGGACCCCTTCAATCCGGTGCCGCGCTTCCCGCTGCGCGGCCGGCGCGTGCGCATGCGCGTCCTTGACGAGAACAACGGCTTGGTTCCCGGCGAGACCGTGACCCTGGAGTCGGGACGCCGCGAGACCTGGCTGGAGGGGGTCAAGCGCATCTGTTTTTTTTCTGGAACCCGACCGGCAACGCTGTGAATGCACGCTGAGCGGTCATCGGGATGAACAGGACGCACGGCTGCGCCGCGAATGATTGGGGAAAATAACCTTCGACGCTCAACGCTCAACTTTCAACGCTCAAGGCAGAGACGGGAACACCATGGTGATGAGGCGAGTATGGCGCGCGGCCACATGCCGCGCAGCCGGGCTGATCGTTCTGGCCGCGGCTGGCTGTTCCACGGTCGATGAGCAGGCGCGCGCCCCGTCCGAGCCTGAAGTGCAGACGGACTCGGCGGTGCCCGCCCCGACACCGGCCGAACCGCCGGCCGGGGGCTATGACTGGGACACCCTGGCCCGCATGGCGGCGGCCAACTGCGGCGAGGCCCGCGCCCTTCTGCTGGACGCGCAGGCGGAACGCAGCAAGACGGCGGTGGACACCGGCTGGCGCAATCCCCAGCTCCGCCTGGGACACGGCTGGAGCGACCAGGACAACGACACGCCGGGACGGACCGGCATGCGGACCTATCCGGAGGAGGTGGATATGCCGCAACGGGCGTTCAAACGTTACCGCGAATGGGATGACCGCTCGTTTGAAGATCAGTCTGTGGGGCTGCGTTTCTACACGACCAACCCCTTTGTAAACCGCTGGCTGCGCAAAAGCGGCGAAGCCGCAGCGCGCGCGCTGGAAAAAGAGTCCGAGGAGGAAGCCTACGCGATCTTCTGTGAAGTCAAGATGCTCTGCCTGGAGGCGGAACTGCTGCGCGAGGAGGTCGAATTGCTGGAGCGGATGGCCGAGATCCGCGAGAAGCTGCGCGACCTGCGCCGCGAACAGGCCGAAGCCGGTGTGACCAGTCCGCTCGACCTGATCCGCGCCGAGACGAAACTGGCCTCGCAGCGCTCCGAGATTTTCGGCAAACGGATGGCGCGGCAGCAGCTCATGCGGCGCATCGCCGTGCTCGCCGGCGTGCCGGCTGAAGGGCTCCGCCTCAGGCCGCGCGCGCAGAACCGGACACCGGCGGCCGAGCGACTGGACGCCGCCGCGCTCGCCGACCTCGCCTTCATGCGGCGTCCCGACCTTGCACGGCTGGAACAGGAGAAAGAGGCCGCGGCGCATGCGCTGCGCGCCGCGCGCGCCGGACAGATCCCCTGGTTTGAGTATGTCGAAGGCTCTTTCGAAGACACGCGCGGCGACATCTATGACTACGAAGAGCATTTCACCGGGCGCGACCACACGACGCGCGACGAGACCGAGTGGCAGGTCAGGGTCGCCATGTCGCTGCCGGTCTTCAACTGGCTGGGCGACGAGATCCGGCTGACGCGTACGCAACTGGCCGCAGCCGAAGCGCGCGCGCGCGGACAGTACGAGTTGGTCCGCTCGGAGGTCGGCGGCGTGCTGGAAGACTACCGGGCGGCTCAGGCCGAGTGGGCGCGCCTGGACGGCGAGAGCGTGCGGCTGCGCACCGAGATGCATACGCGTATCGAGGGCCTGGCGCAAGAGCCGACCATCAAGCGCGAAGAGGTGCTCGCCGCGCACGAGGAGTTGCTGGCCTTTCAGCGCGTCTGCCTCAAGGCCGAACGCGAATGTCTGTTTATGGAGCAGTGCCTAGAGACCGTGAGCGGCGGGGCGCTGCCTGAGGAACAAGAGAACGCCGAACGCTGAACGGAGAACACTATGAACACACCGACCTCAAACAGCTACCAGCACATCCGCCTCCTGGGCTTGACCGTCTCCGCGCTCGCAACTTTTGTGATTCACGCAGCCGTGACGGTTAACGAGGCGTCGTACAGCGGATCGGACGTGCAAGACCAGTACGGAGACACCCCGGACTGGGTGGAGCTTTATAATTCCGGCCCCGGTGGCGTCAACCTTGGCGGCTGGCATCTCACAGACAAGGGGCAAGGTGACACTTGGCCGTCCGTCCCAACTGATATTCTCGAATCTGATGTGGTCCTTCCCAATTACTCGCTTGCTCCGGGCGCCTTTCTGATCGTGTTCTGTAAGTCCGGCGCAACCGGTGTAACCTGGACGAACGCGCCGAACATCGCCGCCATTCCTGAAAACACTGCTTGGCGCTACACGACAACCGTTCCGGTTTCCACATGGGCTTCGACCTCCTTCAACGATAGTCCGTGGGCTGCCGCTCCGGTTCCGATCGGGTATGATCCGGCCCGCGGTAACCTGTCTTGCGCCACGCCACTTCCCGCCCTGCCTCAAACCGCGTATTTCAGGCGTTCCTTTACGGTTCCGGCATCTTCATCGTCGATCACGGGACTGCTAGTGCGCGTCCGCGCGACCGATGGTTTTTGCCTCTATCTGAATGGAACGGAGGTTTACCGCCACAACCTTCCCGCAGGCGCCCTTGCGCATGCGACCCCCGCCTCTTCAGATGTCCCGACCACGCAGTGGACAAGCATCACGCTTCCGGCCGGCAGCCTCAATGCGGGATTGACCACCAACATTCTTGCTGCCGAAGTCCACCGCGCCGCAGGCGGTACCGATTTGGTCTTCGATCTCTCTCTGACGGCGCTGATCCACGAAGTCAAACCCATCGTCCACCTCGGATTCAACCTTGGCAGCGGCGAAAAACTGCATTTTTACAACTCAGCGGGCACCCGGGTCCTCAAATTCAACGATGGCAACACTGTCGTCCCCGACGGACAGTCGCTTGGGCAGCCTGTTGACGGCAACACCACTGAAGACGGCGAGATCATCTACGCGCGCCCGACTCCCGGCCTGCCGAACGCGACGTACGCGCAGAAATACTCGGTCACGCTCCACTCCCAAAAGCCGACCTTTTCGGTCGCGCCCGGCTTCTACGCCGGCAACCAGCCCGTCGTGCTGTACACCCCCACTCCTGGTCTCCAGATCTACTACACTCTGGATGGCAGTGATCCCAGGGATAGCAGCTTGTTTGTGTACAGCGGTTACACCATCCCGCTCAACGCTGCCGCGCCGGCCACCTCCGGCCTTGCGTGGCTCCGCACCAACCCGGTCGAAATCGGCGCTCAGGTGCCCGGCGCCGCTTGGCTGCCGCCTGTTGGCAGCGTGCCCAAGGCGGTGGTGCTCCGCGCGATCGCCGTCCAAGGTTCGCAGTGTTCGCCCGAGACGCGCGGCACCTACTTCATCGGCCCCGCCTTCACGACCCGCACCTTGCCCGCGGTGTCGATCATCACCGACACGAACAACCTGTTCGGTTTCACCTCAGGCATCTACGTGCCGGGCAAGCACTACGCCGACTCGCCGGAAGGTTACGGCGACAACAAATGGGGCAAGCCCTACGCGAACTACCACCAGGACGATGACAATCAGACCTGGGAACGCCCGGTGCAGCTCGAACTCTTTGACACCGCGCAGAACACCGCCGCCCTCTCGCTCGCGCTCGGCATGACCATGCACGGCGGCGGCACGCGCGCCATCCCGCAGAATACGCTCTATCTCATGGCCCGCCTCGGCGAGTACGGCACTGACCAAGTCAACTACCCGCTCTTCCCGGACGAAAACGCCACGGGGTACAAACGCTTCCTGCTGCGCAACAGCGGCAACGACTGGTACGGCCCGATGTCCGGTGGAATCGCCACGATGCTCAAAGACGCGGTCTTCCACCGCATCGTCAAAGGACTGAACACCTCGGTCATGGCCTACCGCCCGGTCACCGCCTACATCAACGGCGAGTACTGGGGCATCCATAACCTGCGCGAAAGCTTTGACAAGCATTACCTCGCCACGCGTTACGGACTCGACGCCGACAACATGGACCTGCTGATGCATGAAGAAGATGTGGACGACAAGGTTCAGATCACGCGCATCGACGGCGATAAGAACAGCGATGAAGAGTACGAGGAACTGATCGACTGGATCCAGGCCAACCCGCTCTCGCTCGACGCCAACTACCAGCGCGTGCAGACGGCCGCCGTGTTCACCAACGCGTTCAATATTGTGATCACCGGCATCGACGCCACAAACCACGCCGACTACATCATCGCCGAAACCTTTTTCGCCAACACCGACTGGCCGATCAACAACTGCGACTTCTGGCGGGCGCACACCAATCAGACCGCGGCCTGCGGCGCGTTCGGCGACACCCGCTGGCGCTGGATGCTCTACGATCTGGACGTCGCCGGCGAGGAGGGCGCGGATTTCGACATGCTCGACTACCTCTCATCCAGTAAGATGACCGGCGGCAGCGAACCCGGATTCCTGATCAACAAGCTCTGGTCGAACTGGACCTTCCGCAACTACTTCGTGACCCGCTACGCCAACTTGCTCAACACCACCTTCCGCCCCGAGCGCATGGCCGCGATCATCACCGACGCCGCCGACGCGATCGCGCCTGAGGTCGAGCGCCACTTCCAGCGCTGGGGCCGCACTTTCACACAGGCGCAGTGGCGCACCGCCGTGACCGACGTGCTGATCGACTACACCGCCACGCGCCACGCGGTCTCCTGGCAGCACCTTGACAACTATTTCGGACTGGGCGGAACCGGCACCCTCACGGTGAACAACCTCGATCCCGCCGGCACCGGCGGCCGTTTCATCGTCAACGGGATCACCATCACGACCGACACCGAAGGCGTCACTTCGCGCGCCGCCTGGAGCGGGACCTTCTTCCGCAGCCTGCCGGTCACCGTCGAGGCCGTGCCCGACGCCGGTTACGCCTTCGACGGCTGGGTCGGCACCGCCGTGATGAACCCCTCCCCCAGCCTCTTCGTCGGCGACGCGCCGATCACCCTGACCGCACGCTTCCGTCCGCTCGCCGCGCCCGCCTACCAGCCGACCGGCTACGAGCAGTGGCAACTCGCCAACTACATGGAGCAGCAGATCCTGGGCGACGGAACGGCCGCCGCGGACGCGCCGTCCGGGTATGCCGGCATGAGCAACCTCGCGCTGTACGCCTTCGGCATGAGCCGTTACGACGGACTGACCGACGCGCAGCGGATCGCCCGCGCCCGCCTCTCCATCCACGCCCAGGACAACGCGCTCTGGCTGGGCTACACCCGCCTCAACGGCAGCTTCGACGATGTGCGCTACACCCTCAAAGTCGCGGACTCGCTCGCCGCGCCGGTCGCCTGGAGCGATGCCGCCACCGGCATTGACCTTGATCCCGTGGCGCTCACCAACACGCTGGACGCCTCGACCTGGTACTTCGAGGTGCGCCTGCCGCAGGTCGCGCCGGAACGCGACACGCGCTTCTTTAAGCTGGAAGCCGAACTGCAGTGAAGCCGTCACTTTCAGTTTCCGTTTGCGCATGTCACGCGGGTTTCAGTATCATCGGCGCATGAAAAATGTCTTTATTTTGCTGGCGATGATGTTCGGCCTCGCGGCGGGCTGCCGCGTGTCGGACGTTCGTGAGATGGAGGTCCGGGTGCCGGCGATGGCCAGCGACGCGGATGTGCAGAAGGTCCGTTCGGCCTTATCGCAACTCGGCGGTGTCGACAAAGAAAAGCTGGCGTTTGACATCAACGGGCGCACGGTCAAAGTGCGATACGACTCCCTGGTGGTCGCTCACAAAAACATCGAAATCGCGATTGCCGAAGCCGGGTACGATGCGAACGGCATCAAAGCCATTCCGCCCGCGCCTGCACGTTGATGCGGGTGCGATATGCGCGCACAGGTTGAACAATTTCTGGATCACATCGCCTATGAGCGTGGGCTTTCCGAAAACACGCGCGCCGCATATGCTGCGGATCTGGCGGCCTTCGTCACGTTTCTGGAAGAGGGCGGAACGACAGCGACATTCGCGGCGGTCACGCGCCGGCAGGTGGCCGCTTTTCTGGACAGGCAACGGAAGCTGGGGTTTCGCGCGTCAACGCGCGCGCGGCGTCTGATCGCCATCAAGGTGTTGCTTGCCTTTCTTGCCGGAGAAGGTGTGATCCCGGCCGATGTCGCCGCCTTGATGAGCGCACCGGCGAAAGGGCGCGTGCTCCCGCGCACCTTGAGTGAACAGGAGATCGCGGGCCTGCTGGCCGCGGTCGACGGTGACGCGCCGCTGACCGTGCGTGACCGCAGCATGCTCGAACTTTTTTATGCGTGCGGGCTGCGCGTGTCCGAAGTGGTGTCGCTGCGGCTCAGCGATGTGCGGCTCGACGATGGCGTGGTCTCGTGCATCGGCAAAGGCAACAAGCAGCGTCTGATCCCTTTGGGCGCGGTAGCCGACACATGGCTGCGCCGTTATTTGGCCGAGTCGCGCCCGCGGCTGGCACGGGGCAACGCGGCGCAAAGCACGCTGTATCTGACGGTGCGCAGCGCTGCGTTCACGCGACAGGGCGTGTTCGCGATGCTGCGCAAACGTGCGGGAGAGGCTGCACTCGCACACGCGATATCACCCCACGTGTTGCGGCATTGCTTTGCCAGCCACCTGCTTGCGCACGGTGCGCAAATCCGCGCGATTCAAGAGATGCTCGGCCATGCCGACATCGCCACCACACAGATCTATACGCATGTCGACGACGGCCAGGCGCGTACGACACATGCCCGATTTCATCCGCGCGCCTGAAATACGGAATGCGTTGCCAAACACAAAGCAAGGCAAAAACACTAAATATTATTGGCATTTTTTGTTTTTGGGGTTGCTTATTCGGAAAAAAAGATTATGGTTTAACTTGTTGTGGGGTTAGTTTCCCTGCAAAAAAAGGAGTAAACTTATGGCTAAAAAGGCAACGCCGAAGACGAAAAGCGAAATCATGGCCGCCCTTGCCGAGGCTGGTGAAATCAGCAAAAAGCAAGCTGGCGCGCTGTATGATGCGCTGCTCTCAATCGCCTACGCTGGCGCGAAGGATCCGAAGGGCATCATGCTCCCGGGTCTGGGCAAGTTGATCAAGGTCAAGCGCCCCGCGCGCAAGGGCCGCAACCCCGCCACCGGCGAGGCGATCAAAATTCCGGCGAAGACGGTCGTCAAGTTCCGTCTGGCGAAAGCCGCCAAAGATGCTGTTCTCGGCAAGTAATTGACGGACCGGCACTCTCTTTTTTGAAGGTGTCGCGCGCAAGCGCGGCACCTTTTTGTTTTGCGGCTTTATCCCGCACTTCCGGGGTGCTACGATGGGGGTGTTTTTAAAGGCGCCTTCGCCCTGCGCGTTTGCCGGGTTGAAGTCTGGCGCGGCAAAAGATGCGGGGAGCGGGCAATGATGCAGCGACTTGAGGAACGGGCGGTTTCTGAATGTTTGGTGGCGGACGGGGGAATGGGCACACAGTTGCAGGCGCGCGGGCTGTGCCCCGGCGAGTGTCCGGAACTCTGGTGTTTGGAGCGGCCGGACCAGGTGCGAGCGGTACATGCCGCATACCGCGCGGCGGGCAGCCTGATCGTGGAGACCAACACGTTCGGCGGCAGCCGCTATAAATTGGCGCATTACGGGCTGGCCGACCGGACGGCGGAGATCAATCGCGCCGGCGCTGCGCTGGCGCGCGAAGTGGCCGGGGACAGTCAATACGTGATGGCGAGTATGGGGCCGACCGGTCTCTTCATGGAGCCTTACGGCGACGAGACCGAAGAGCATTTTTACGCGGCCTTCGCCGAGCAGGCGCGCGCCTTCGCGGCCGGCGGCGCGGATGCGGTGATTGTCGAGACCATGATGGCCGTCGAAGAGTGCTGCGTAGCGGTGCGCGCCGTGCGTGAGACGACCGGCCTCACCTGTCTCGCCAGTTTTACTTTCGAGCCGCAGCCGGACGGCGGCTTCGCGTCGATGATGGGCGTGACTCCGGAGCAGTTTGCCGAGCGGGCGCTGGCCGCAGGCGCGCAGATCATCGGAGCCAACTGCGGCACCGGGCCGGACGCGATGGTGACGGTCATCCGGCGGCTGCGCGCTGCCGCACAGGTGCCCTTGATCGCGATGCCGAACGCCGGCATGCCGACACTCGTGGACGGCGAAACGGTTTTCCGCGAATCGCCGGAAGAGATGGCCTCGAAGGTTGGGGCACTGGTTGAAGCCGGCGCGACACTCATCGGCGGCTGTTGCGGCACGACGCCGTCCCATATCGCGGCCATAGCGCGCACGGTTCAAAACCTGCGCCAGACGGCCAGATAAGGAGTGGACGATGTTGTACTGGATCGCACCTTATTTGACGGAAGTGTGGGGACCTTTCCGCCTGTTCTCGTCACACTTGATGCTGCTGGCGGCAGGCGCCTTGACGGGCGGCCTCGTGATCTGGAGTTTCCTGCCGCGGCTGTGGAACCGTTTGCCCACTGACCGCGGCAAGATTTTGGCCGCCGACGGCGGTGGCGTCTCGGCCGGCAAACCCACCGGCGCCGGCGTGCTGATGGCGCTGCTGCTGATACCGGTGCTCGCGCTTTTTGTGCCCATGGGTTTCTGGGAACTCGGCACCGTGCTGTGCCTCTACCTCAGCATGTTGTTCGGCTATCTGGATGACCGCAGCAAGCTGCCCTGGGGCGAGTTAAAAAAAGGCCTGCTCGACTTGGCGGTGGCGCTGGGCGCGGCCTACTGTCTCTACATGGAGCATGGCTCTTACGTGTGGCTGCCTTTCTTCAAACACGCGGTTGATATACCGTTGGGATGCTACGTGCCGGGTGCGGCGCTTCTGCTCTGGTTCACGATGAACGCCACCAACTGTTCGGACGGCGTAGACGGGCTCGCAGGATCGCTGACGCTGCTCTCCCTGTTCGCACTGGCGGGCTTGCTGTACGGCGTGGTCGGCTACCGGCCGATCGCCGACTACCTGTTGATCCCGCACAATCCCGACGGCGCGCGCTGGGCGATCCTGGTGGCGACGGTGGCCGGTTCGCTCGCCGGTTACCTGTGGCACAATGCCGAGCCGAGCCGCGTGCTGATGGGCGATGCCGGATCGCGCCTGCTGGGCATGCTGGTCGGCGTGGCCGTGCTGGCGGCCGGCAACCCGTTCCTGATCGTGGTCGTCTCGCCCGTCATTCTGGTGAACGGCGGCACCGGCCTTTTCAAGCTCGTCCTGCTGCGCTCCTTCCGCCGTATCGGCTTCGACGTGCGTCCGCCGAACACCCTCTCTCTGGAAGCGGCGTCGCGTCAGCACACGCTCATCAAAGTGTTGCATAGCGTGAGGTTCCCGCTGCACGATCATTGCCGTAAGAACATGCACTGGAGCAACGCCCAAGTCCTGATGCGGTTTGTCTTGATCCAATCTTTCCTGACGCCGCTTCTCTTCGTCATCCTCGTCAAAATCCGTTAGCCGCAGGCCGCCGGACGCGGCCGGAAAGGGATCTGCATGCCGAGAGCCATCCTCGCCACATTAGGTGCGCGTGACCGCCTGCTGGTAGACGGCGCCGCCGTGTTGGCGGCGCACTGCAACGTGACCGCCGGCGCGGTCATGCGTCTCGACGACCTGGCGGAACATGCGCTGCACCCTCAGGACGGCGCGCTTGCCGCATGCTTTGCGGGCGAAACCTCGTTTGTGGTGGCGGGGTCGCGACCGCGCGCGGTGCGGGCGCTGCTGGCGTTCGGCGGCGTGGCCTGCGACGAGCTGGACATCGAGTGGATCGCGCTGCCGTTCGATCGAGAGGCGCTCAAGCGTGAATATGGGGTGCCGTGGTACCCGGTGATCGACCGCACGCGTTGCAGCGGCTGCGGCACCTGCCACGATTACTGCCTCTTCTCAGCCTACGCCCAGGAACCCCGTGCAGTCCCGGCAGAGCGCGTGCGCGTCACGGCTCCGCTCAACTGCAAAACGGGCTGTCCCGCCTGCGCCCGGCTTTGTCCGGAGGCTGCGCTGATTTTCCCGTTCTGCGCTGAAGCGGAGTTGAACGGCGAGATTGAAACCCCGCAACGGCGCTCGCCCGAGGCGCTGGCCGACGCGCTAGGCAACGACCCCATGCGCGTGCTTGCGGAGCGCCGTGCGAAAAAGGGGTTGATCGACCGGCAGAAATTCGACCAGGCGGAGAAAGACAGGATCCTTCACTCAGGCGTACTGTGAGGCAACAACGTGTGGTCTCAGGTTGCGGGTTGCGGGGACAGCCGACAACCCCTTGCATGCTCAACGGCTGGACGAGCAGACGCTGGTCCCTCCCCTGCGCCGGGCTGAAAGTCTCTTCCTCCCTCCTCCTTTATCCTTCCTCCTTTAAAAAAACCGTTAGTGGCGACCGAACAGGTCACGGTAGAACGGCGTCCAGTAAGAGAGCAGCAGATCGGCGCCTGCGCGGTCGAGCGCGGCCAATGCTTCGCGGGCCATGCCGTACAGATCCCCCCAGCCGCGTTCGGCAGCCGCATGGATCATGCTGTATTCGCCGCTGACATTGTATGCGGCGACCGGCAGGTCCGTGCGGCGACGCACCTCGGCCAGCACGTCCAGATAGAAGAGCGCCGGCTTGACCATCAGGATGTCCGCGCCCTCCGCCTCGTCGAAAGCCGATTCGCGCAGGGCAGCGCGCGGATTGCCGTAGGAGGCTTGATAGCCCTTGCGGTCCCCGGCTGACGGCGCTGAGTTTTCTGCGTCGCGGAATGGCCCGTAGAGCGACGAGGCGAACTTGGTGGAGTAGGCCATCAGCAGTGTCTGCTCGAAGCCGTTCTCCGTCAGCGCCTCGCGGATGCTCCGCACCTGTCCGTCCATCATGGCGCTCGGCGCCACCACGTCCGCCCCGGCGGCGGCGTGCGACACCGCCACGCGGGCGAGCAACCCGTTGGCCGCATCGTTGTCCACCTGGCCGTGCCGGTCGAGCGGGCCGCAATGGCCATGCTCGGTGTAGGCACAGAGGCAGACGTCCGTCATCACCGCCAGTTCCGGGAAGGCGCGCTTGATGGCCGGCACGGCGCGCTGCACCACGCCGCGCTCATCAAAGGCCCCGCTGCCGCCCGCATCTTTGGCGCCCTCGGTCTGTCCGAACAGCAGCACCCCGCCGATCCCCTGCGCGGCAACAGGTTCCAGCGCGCGCAACAGGACATCCACACTCATCCGGTTCTGCCCCGGCATCGAGGCGATCGGCTCGCTGCGCTGCTCGCCTTCAACCACGAAAAGCGGCCAGACAAACTTGGCGGACGGAGGGGGCGGCGCGTCAAACAACCGCCGGATCGCCGGCGTGCGCCGCAGGCGACGCAGGCGGACTTCAGGGAAACCCATGGACATACTCCTTAATCCGGGATGAACAGCACCTGTCCGACGCGGATGTGCGAGGGATTGCTGATCTTGTTGGCCTTCATGATCGCCTCGACGCTCTTGCCGTATCCGCGGGCGATCTCGGACAGGGTCTGGCCGCGCACGACCTTATGCTCATAGCCCGAGCCGGAGCGGACGGGGGCTGTCGCAGTGGCGGCGGCCGGCGGCTGCGCAGCGGCCGCGGCGCGCGCGGCGTTGAATTCGGCCTGCTGACGAGCGGCGATCGCCTCGATACGCGCCGCCAGATCGCTCGTGATCTCGTTGCGCAGCGAGTCGCGTTCGGTCCGCAGGAGCTGCATGTCGCGCCGCAGCGCGGCGATCTCGTCGGACTGCCGGGGCGCGACCGTGCCCTGAGTCTCCAAGCGCGCCAGACGCGCCTCCAGCAGTTCCTGGTTGCGGTTCAGCACCGTGAGCTGCTCCGAGAGCCGCCGAAACTCCACACTCATCTGTTGGTTGTCAACCGCAATACGCGCCAATTCCGGATCACGCCGCGGCTGAGGCTGAAAGATCGTCCCGTCCACCATCGGCCCGGTGCACCCGGTTCCCAAGAGTGCGCCGCACCCGACAGCACACGTCATCCACTGCTTCAACCTCATCTTGCTCCTCCTCACGCGCTGGGCAGAACATAGAACACCAGCCACACCAACACCATCACCCCCAGAAAAACCAAAAAAGAACGCTGCCGGCGCTCCGCGATATCGTCCGCCGTGGTGCGCCGCAATTGCCGCAGGCCGCCCGCCGAAATGTAGTGAAAGAGCTTCAGCCGGCCACGCTCCGAGCCAGGGCGGTGCCGTTTGCGGAACGTCTGCGTCCGACCGCCCTCCTCGCGCACGTCCAGGCGCCAGCCGATCACCGAGCGGTCCGACCGGCCACCCACGAAAACGCTGGAGGTCCCGGGCTTCAGGACCGGCTTGCCTGATTTCGACGCCATGGAGCGCTCCGTCCTTTATGGCACCACGATGATCTGTCCCGCGCGGATGCGCCCGTCCGGATCGATGCGGGTGCGGTTCGCCTCACGGATCTTCTTCCACTGGGTCGCGTCCCCGTAAAACTTCTCGGCGACGCGAAACAGGGAGTCGCCCGGCTGCACCACGTAGGTTCGCGGACTGTCGCCCGAGCCGGCGGTCTTCTCCTTTTTCTGTCCGCGCCCGAAGAGCGACAAGGCAGAAAAATCGGCCGGATGGCCCTCCTGGGCGGCGGCCCCGCTCACCGGCTTCGCGGACTTCGCAGGCTGCCCGGGGGCGCGCTCCTCGCGGGCCGGGACACCGGTGAGCCGTTCCTCAACTTTCTTGAGCACCGACTCGGTCGACGGCACGTCTGCCAGCGGTTTACGCACCGGCGGGGGCGGCTTGCCGCCTTCGCGCGCCAGCGCCTGCGCCTCTTCGCGCAATGCGCGCAATGTCTGGGCGTCTGTCGGCGCAGGAACCTCCGCCGCCGCTTGGCGTGCGACCGCACCCGCTTCGCGTGCCGAGATGGTCGTCCCAGCCGCCGTCCCATCCGTCTCAGTCACGCGCATCTTCCGCAGCAGGTCGCGCAGCCGTTCATTGTCGGTGCGCAATGCGGCCAGTTCCTTGTCCGTCTTGGCCTGCCCTTCCAGCAACACCGATTTCTCGCCCTGCAGCGTGGTGATGGCCAGATTCAGCCGCTCGTTCTCCTTGAGCAGGTGGGCCTGTGTCAGCCCCTGTACAGAGTCCCCCACCTTCTTCAGGATCTGCGGGGCGAGCATCTGCTCGGCGATCCGGATGCGATCCTGAGCCAGCGTGCCCTTCTCCGATTCCGGGCGCAGCGCCAGGTATTGCCTGTAGTGGTAGATCGCGCCGAAATAGTCCGCCTCGTGATCCTGAAGCAGCGTCGCGAGCTGGAAGTGCGCCGAAAAAGAACGCGGCTCGTCGATCAACACCTTGTTGAAGAGGCGCACGGCCTCCTTAATGTCGCCTGACTGTTCAGCCGCGAACGCTTTGCGGTAGAGCGCCGACCCCCGCTCATTCCGCTCGGCGTCGGCGATCCCCGAACCGCCGCAGCCGGCCAGAAAGGCTGCACAGA
>Ga0123327_1001371_pt1 | contig 20774 bp, 17 predicted proteins | sample BioC13SIPDNA_4_FD_89701 | JGI IMG/M metagenome (GOLD analysis project Ga0123327, IMG submission 89701) | Anaerobic biogas reactor microbial communites from Washington, USA - Biogas_R1_B C13 SIP DNA | ecosystem: Engineered > Bioreactor > Anaerobic > Unclassified | place: Washington, USA...
CCCGGAACGCGGGGGAAGTGAGGCACGGCTATATGGAAAAAACACTCCTCATAATAAAACAGGTCGAGCAGGAAGGCCCGGGATACATAGCGGACCTCTTTTCCGAGGACGGGTGGACCGTGGAGGTCCTCGACATGTCCGGCAGGGGCGCGCCGCTTCCCCATGACCTTGACGGTTTCGGCGGGATAGTCATCCTGGGTGGACCCATGAACGTTTATCAGGAGGATGCCTATCCCTTCCTGAAGGACGAAGAGACCCTCATCAGGCGCGCCCTTATCGATGAGGTGCCGCTTCTCGGCATATGCCTCGGCGCGCAGCTCATCGCGAAGACCTGTGGCGCCGCCGTAATGAGATCGCCAAAGAAGGAGATCGGGTGGTTCACCGTTACGAAGACGTTGGAGGGTATGAAGGACAGCCTCTTCCGGGGCAATCCCCAGCATATGACCGTTTTCCAGTGGCACGAGGACACCTTCGACCTTCCCGGCGACGGTGTCCTTCTTGCGAAGGGCCGGGCCTGCGCCAACCAGGCGTTCAGAATAGGGCACAGTGCCTACGGTCTCCAGTTCCACATCGAGGCGACACCGGAGATGGTGGAGTCATGGATGAGGCATGAAAGGGAGGTCGATGTGAAGAGGGTCCTCCGCGACGGCAGAAGGATCATGGAGATCTTTGCCGATCAGGGAAAAAGGGTTGTCACCAACTTCCGAAGGATCGCGGAGTCCTCCCTGCAGTACCGCAGGGTCATATCGCGGTTCGTCGACGAAGCACAGAGGCTGGAACACGGATAGATAGACTGGCGGGAGACGGTCTGACGCGGGACCGGAAAAGGAGGCTGCCATGTGTCGCCTGGCTGCGATCACATCGAATGAATACTTGAACCCCATGGAATGCATCGGGGCCCTGGAGACGATGCACGAGGGCCACGATGGCTCGGGGATGGGGCTTATCCTCAAGAACCTGGGCGGAGAGCTTGCAGAGTTCTCCGATTACCCGGTGCTTTCGGGGATATGCTCGAAGGACGGGCTCTACACCCTTGACGAATATCTCTTTCATGCCGGGTTTCGGCTGAAGCACCAGTGGCGGCCGGCGCTGAGGCCTGTAAAGGGCATAAAGCGCAAAGACCATTATTTCGCAAAGGTTTACGACTACCCGGAGGAGTACGAGGACCGGAGTCAGGAAGAGAAGGAAGAGCTTCTCATCGAGACGCGGCTCACCCTTCGGTGTATGGGGGAGGCGAACGGTTCCATAACGGTCTTCTCCTTTTACCCGGATATCGTCACCATCAAGGAGGTGGGGGATCCCCTGCAGCTCGGGGAGTTCTTCGGCCTCTCCGATTCCCGCCTGAAGGCGAAGATCATCTTTGCCCAGGGACGGCAGAACACGAATTACGACATCAACCTCTATGCCTGCCATCCTTTCTTCATCCAGGGTTTCGGTTCCATGACCAACGGCGAGAACACGGCCTTCGTGCCTATCAGGGAGTTCCTTGCGAGCAGGGGGTTTGCGGGGTACACGGGGTACGACAGCGACAGCGAGGTCTTTACGCACATCCTCCACTACGCGGTGAAGAAGCTCGGCTATCCCCTCCACTATTACAAGGACGTCATCACGCCTCTGGGCGAGGGTGACCTCTGGCGGCGCGAAGACAGCGAGGTGCTTTCCCTCATGCGGGTGGCCCTTCGCCCGCTGTGTATCGACGGGCCGAACGTCATCATCGGGTTCACCCCTGACGGTTCCTGTTTCATGGTCCACGACGCGAAGAAGCTCCGCCCCGGGGTTGTGGGCGGTGTCAGGGGAAAGGTCGGGCTCGTGTCGGAGGAGTGCGGGCTCGAGAGCATGGTCCCCCAAAGAGAGAGTGCCAGGGACATCTTCCCCATGAAACATGACATGGTCATCGTTTCCCCGGGAGCGCAGGAGGTGCGGGTATGGAATCAGCTGTACGGCTGGACCACAATCATGAACTGACGGTCAAGGACCTTCCCTATATCGTCGTGTGGCGCGAGGACAGGTGCAAGAGATGCGGCCGGTGCACCGCCGTGTGCCCCATGTCTGCCATCGAGCCTTCGGTGGTGACAAGGCGCGAGGTGAGCTCCGAAGACGCGTCCCCCACTCCGAAGGTCACGCGGAAGACCGTTGTCGTGGTGAAGCAGACCACGGACATCGAACGGTACTGCACCGGGTGCGGAGCCTGCACTCTCGTGTGTCCCAACGACGCCATAGAGCCTGTTTTTAATCCCCAGCACAAGTTCCTCTTCCACAAGAACCCGGGAGGACACCCGTACCGCAGGGGCGGCAGACGGAACGATCCCCGGGAATCCACGCTTGACCACCTGAAATTCACGCGTATATCGATGCTCACGGACCCGGCACTCGACGCCGGGCGCCACGAGTTCAGGATACGGTCCTATCTCGGGCGCGTTCTGCCGCCGGAGGAGATGCCCTTCAGGGTAAAGGAAGGCAAGCTGGAACTGGCAGGCGGGGGCGTCAGGTTTGTCCCGCCCGTCCGGGAGATATATCCCGTCATGATCGGCAGCATGTCCGTCGGGGCCCTGTCGCCGACGATGTGGGAAGGACTCGCAATGGGGGTGGCGTACCTCAACGAGGTCGACCACATGCCCGTCGTCATGGCGTCCGGGGAAGGCGGCATACCGCCGAGGCTTCTCAAATCAAGGTTCATCAGGTATTTCATCCTCCAGATCGCCTCGGGTTACTTCGGATGGGACGAGATCATCCGGGCGATCCCGGACATGGTCGATGACCCCTGCGCGATAGAGATCAAGTACGGTCAGGGAGCGAAGCCCGGGGACGGCGGGCTCCTCATGGCGGAAAAGGTCACGAAGCTCATATCGGAGATACGGGGCGTGCCGCAGGGTGTGGACCTGCCGTCCCCCCCGACGCACCAGACGAAGTACTCCATCGAGGAGTCGGTGGCGAAGATGATCCAGGCCATGTCCATGGCCTTCGGGTTCAGGGTGCCCGTATACCCCAAGATATCGGGAACGAGGACGGCAAAGGCGGTGCTCAACAACCTGCTGCGCAATCCCTACGCCGGCGGCCTGTCCATAGATGGTGAGGAAGGGGGCACCGGCGCCGCGTACAATGTTTCCCTCGACAAGATGGGGCATCCCATCGCGTCCAACATCCGCGATTGCTATCTTGACCTTTCCCGTCAGGGACGACAGAACGAGCTGCCGCTCATCGCCGCTGGAGGGGTGGGCAAGAAGGGCGGACTCGCGGCCAACGCCGCGGCGCTCATCATGCTGGGGGCGTCGGCGGTGTCCATCGGGAAATACATGATGCAGGCGGCCGCCGGGTGTTTCGGAGACGAGATGAACAGGTGCAACATCTGCAATATCGGCAGGTGTCCCCGGGGTATCACCACCCAGGACCCGAGGCTGTACCGCAGACTGGACCCGGAAAAGGTGGCCGAAAGGGTGGTTGAGGTCTTCCGGTCGCTGGACGTGGAGTTGAGGAAGATCTTTGCGCCGCTCGGCAGGAGCACGGAGTTGCCCATCGGCATGTCCGACGCCCTGTGCGCGGATGACGCGGATATAGCGGAGCGTCTGCGGATAGGCTATGTCTGCTGACGGGAAGAGCGGTTCAGGGAAGCGAGGATAGGGCCATGGCAAAGATCATCGAAGGAAACAGGAACGAGCAGCGCACGAATTCGAGGGTCCTCGACGAGGAGATCCGCGAGGCGATCCGGGAGGGTTCGACAGAGATACACGTCGTGGCGAACGGGCAGCACGGTATCGGGGGCCGCCTGTGGGGTTTCCCGGAACCGGTGACCATCACCGTCGAGGGACCGGTGGGGCAGCGGCTCGGCGGGATGGGAATGTTCGGAACGAAGATAATCGCGAAGGGCAGTGTTTCCGATGACGTGGGGTGGCTCAATTGCGGAGCCGAGATCACGGTCCTCGGTGACGCGGGCAACGGGGCCCACAACGCAGCCGCGCAGGGGAAACTCTATGTCCGCGGTTCCGGCGGGGCCCGCTGCGACACGATGACGAAGCACAACCCCAAATACGACCCTCCCCAGTCCTGGTACTTTCGCGATGTGGGCGACACCTTCGCCGAGTTCAAGGCCGGCGGCATCGCCGTCATCTGCGGCGTCGAGCCCCGCAACAGGAACAACATCATAGGGTACCGTCCCTGCGTGGGAATGGTCGGCGGGATCATCTATTTCCGCGGTCCCATCGAGACCTACAGCGAGTCGGACGTGCGGCTCCTCGAGCTCACGCCCCAGGACTGGCAGTGGCTCAAGACGAACATGAGGCCTTTCCTCAGGACCATAGAGCGCGAGGACCACTACAGGGAGCTGACGAAGGATGCCGGCGCGTGGAGGAAGCTTATTCCACTGACCGCCAGGGAACGGGAGAAGACGAGGCCCTTCGCCGTGTCCCTCGGCGAGTTCCGCAAAGCGATGTGGGAGGCGGGAGTTGGCGGGGGAGGCATATTCGCCGAGTACATCGACCACCCGGGAACGGTCCTTCCCTACATAACGACCGGGCAGGACAGGAGGTTCCGGCCGTCATGGAACAACGGGAAGTACGCTCCGCCATGCGAATACACCTGTCCCAGCGGGATCCCGACATGGCAGCGCACGCGTCTCATCCGCGAAGGAAAGCTGAACGAGGCGCTGGAGTTGGTCCTCAGGTACAGTCCCCTGCCGGCCAGCGTCTGCGGCGAGGTCTGCGCCCACCTGTGCATGCAGGGGTGCACGCGTGCCCTCGTTGACCGGCCCCTCGACACGGAGGAGTTCGGCAAGGCGAGCCTGGAGCTGTCCCTTCCGGAGCGCGACAAGGCGACGGGCAAACGGGTCGCCGTCATCGGAGCCGGTCCGGGCGGACTCTCGGCGGCATGGCAGCTCGCCCTCAAAGGGCACAGCGTAGACCTCTATGAGGCGGAGGAGAAGATCGGCGGGAAGCTGGAATATTTCATTCCGAAGCGGAGACTGCCGCGGCGCATCCTGTCGGCGGAGCTTGGCCGCTTCAGGAAGATAGGTGTGAGTGTGCACACAGGTGTCAGGGTGGACAGGGGGAGGTTCGACGAGATCTATGCCGGGCACGACGCCGTCGTCGTCGCCTGCGGTGCCCACAAGCCCCGCGTGCCGGACATGAAGGGCGCGTCGGACATGGTGCCCGCCTACGATTTCCTCCGCCGGGCGAACACGAAGGAAGCGCCCGACCTCACAGGCAGAAAGGTCGTCGTCATCGGTGCGGGGAACGTGGGCATGGACGTTGCAGCCGAGGCGTTCCGTCTCGGCGCCGCCGCGGTCACCGCCGTCGACATCCAGAGACCGGCCGCCTTCGGAAAGGAACGGGAGATAGCCGAATCCCTGGGGACGAAGGTCCTCTGGCCCCGGTTCGTTTCGTCCTGGTCGGTGAAGAAAGGCAAGATCACTTTCACGGACAGGACATCCATCGAGGCCGATCACGTCGTCATTTCCATCGGGGACACGCCGCTGACGGGTTTCCTGCCCGAGGCCGTCCACGTGAGGAAAGACGGTTGGATAGAGGCGGACGAGGCCGGCCACACGACGGACCCGAAGATCTTCGCCATCGGTGACGCCGTGAGCCCCGGGCTCGTGACGCATGCCATCGGCCACGGAAGACGGGCGGCCCTTGCCGTCGACGCCCTGCTCACCGGGAGGTCTTTCTACAGGACCGAGCCAAGGCCGGTCATTCCCTTCGAGCGGATAAAGACCGCCTACTACGAGGCGTGCAAGGCCGGACCCGTCGAACTCAATGCCGAGGCGAACCGCTGCCTGTCGTGCGCCGTCTGCCGCGACTGCCACATGTGCGAGATTGCGTGCCATTACGGTGCCATATCACGCGTGGAACACGAGGACGGCACTTACGAGTACGTCGTCGACGCCAGCCTCTGCATAGGCTGCGGTTTCTGCGCCGGCGTCTGTCCCTGCGGCATATGGGAGATGGAGGAAAACCCGTAAAGACGGTTCAAGGGTTCAAGAGTTCAAAAGTTCAAGAGTAAAAGACAAAACCCTTGAACCCTTGAACCGTCTTCCCGGTTGCAACGAAACGTTTCTTTAGGTTAATATAGAGCGCTTTACGGGCGTTGCCATGCTTATCGTCAATAACCTTTCCAAGGCCTACGGGACCCAGATACTTTTTGATGGGGCGAGCTTTACCGTCGGGCCGGGGGAGCGCCTCGGACTCGTGGGGCGGAACGGGACGGGAAAGACGACGCTTTTCAGGATGATACTCGGGGAAGAGACGCCCGATTCGGGGGAGATCCATATCCCCCGGGGCTACACCATCCGCCATCTCTCCCAGCACATCTCCTTCAGCGAGAGGTCCGTCCTCGCCGAGGCGTGCCTCAACCTTCCCGTGAGCGACGACGGCCGAGACGAGACGTACAAGGCGAAGACGGTGCTCGCGGGGCTTGGCTTCACCGAGGACGAGTTCTCTTCGGACCCGGGGAAACTGAGCGGCGGTTTCCAGGTGCGCCTTAACCTGGCAAAGATCCTCATCGCCCGTCCCATGATGCTCCTTCTCGACGAGCCGACGAACTATCTCGACATCGTCTCCATACGGTGGCTCACACAGTTCCTGAGAGGGTGGAAGGGGGAGATGGTCCTCATCACCCACGACAGGGATTTCATGGACTCAGTGACGACCCACACCATGGCGATCCACCGCATGAGGATGCGCAAGATCGCGGGCACGACCCACAAGCTCTACGAGCAGATCATCGAGGAAGAGGAGGTCTACGAACAGACCCGCGTCAACGAAGAGAAGAAGCGCAGGGAAACAGAGCTCTTCATCAACCGCTTCCGCGCCCAGGCGACGCGCGCGCGCTCGGTGCAATCGCGGATACGGCAGCTCCAGAAAAAGGAGAGGATGGAGAAGCTCGCTACTCTCGAGAGCCTCGAATTCTCTTTCAATGCCGCCCCGTTCCCCGGCAGGTGGCTTATCGAGGCGGACAATGTGGGCTTCTCCTACGACGCGTCGGGGCCGGAACTCATCAGGGACCTCACCATAGCCGTCAGGAAGCGCGACCGCATCGGTATCATCGGGAAGAACGGCAAGGGCAAGACGACACTCCTCAATGTACTTGCCGGAGAGCTCACACCCCGCTCGGGCACGATCACGTACAGCCAGAACCTGAAGCTCGGCTATTTCGGGCAGATGAACATCGACCGCCTCGACCCGGAACTGACCATAGAGGACGAGATATGGAGCGTCGAGCCCGGCCGGGGAAAGACATCCGTCAGGGGCATCTGTGGCGCCATGCTCTTTGACGGCGACAGGGCCCTCAAGAAGATAGGCGTCCTCTCCGGCGGGGAGCGAAGCAGGGTGCTCCTCGGCAAGCTCCTCGCGGCCCCGGCGAACCTTCTGCTCCTCGACGAGCCCACGAACCACCTCGACATGGAATCCATCGACTCCCTCATCGAGGCTATCAACGAATTCGACGGCGCGGTGATGATCGTGACCCACAGCGAGATGATCCTCGACGCCGTCGCGGAGCGGCTCATCGTTTTCGACGGGAACAGGGTCGGAGTTTTCGACGGCAGCTACGAGGACTTCCTCTCCCGTGTCGGGTGGGAGGACGAGGCCGGGGACAGGACAGGAGAGAGCGAGGCCGCGCTTATCCCCGCGAAAGGCAGTCTCAGGAAGGAATCGAAAAGGCTCAGGGCCGACATCGTCAACGAACGCTCCCGCGCCATGACGCCCGTGAAGACGCGCATCAACGATATCGAGTCCGCCATCACCGAAACGGAGAGGCAGCTCGCCCGCGACAACGAGGCCCTCATCGCGGCCTCGCAGAAGGGGGACGGCAAGTCCATCATATCCCTCTCGATGTCCATCCACGAGGCGAGGCAGCGAATAGACGGCCTTTTCGACGAGCTCGAGGTCCTCACCCTCGAACACGACGCCCTGGCGAGGGACTTCGAACAGCGGCTGAACGAGCTGTAAAAACCGTCACGGCTAAGGTCTTTTCTGGCGAAAAGACCGTCACAAGTCACAGGCCAAAGAACGGTTGCACGTCGCAGGTCTCACGTCTCAAGTCTAAAAGCCAAAAAAGGATCACTGCCGGGTCAACAATTGTGTTGACAACCCATCCCGCTTCGCGGTCTCTTTTTGGCGACCTGCGACCTGCGACCTGCGACCTGCGACCTGCGACCTGCGACCTGCGACCTGCGACCTGCGACCTGCGACCTGCGACGGTCTTCTAAAAGATCATTCTTGATAGCGTGTTCTTCTGAATGTTGCTGGTCCCTTCGTAGATCGATGTTATCCGTATGTCCCTCAGAGCTCCCTCGAGTCCCTGGTCGCGCATGTAGCCGTAGCCTCCCAGGATGTCGATGGTCCTGTTGAGGACCTTTATGGCGCATTCCGGTATCGCGAGCTTCACGAGGGAGGAGTACTTCTTCGATTCCGGGTCCTTGTTGTCGTAGAGCCAGGCTGCCTTGTACAGGAGATTGCGGCACTTCTCGATCTCCACGTACATGTCCACGAGGTCGTGCTCGACGGATTGGAAACGGATTATGGGCTGGCCGAACTGCTGGCGTTTCTTCGCGTATCCGACGGTCTTCTCGTAGCCGTAGAGCATGGCGCCGAAGGCCTGGGCGGCTATCACTATCCTGCCGAGCTCGAACCCGTCGAGGACCATCCTCAAGCCCTTGCCGCGCTGGCCGAGGACGTTCTCCTTCGGTATCTCGAAATCGCTGAAGACGAGCTCCCCCGACGTGGTGGTGTTGATGCCCATCTTCCTGCCGAGGTCGTTGATCTCGAACCGACCGGGGCCGTTCTTCTCGATGAGATCCCTGTCGATCATCATTATGCTCTGACGGTCCTCGTCCTTCGCGAGGAGGGCGTAAAAGTCGGCGTACCCCGCGTTCGTCGTGAAGACCTTCGAGCCGTTCACCACGTAGCGGTCTCCCCCGTCCTCCATCCGTGTCTTGAGGCTCATGAGGTCGCTTCCGCTGTCAGGCTCGGTGACGCTTATGGCGGAGATGTATTTCCCCTCTATCATGGGCCGCACGTACTTCTCCCGCTGCTCGTCGCTGCCGTAAATGTCGACGACGAATCCCGGGATGTATCCGAGGCTCAAGGCCATCCCCATGCCCGGCAGGCACCGGCACAGTTCCTTGACGGCCATGACGTGGCCGAGCGCCCCGTACCCGGAACCGCCGATATCCTCGGCGAAACCGACTCCTATGAACCCCAGCTCCCCGATCTTCTCGTAGAGTTCCCTGGGATACCTGTGCTCGTCCTCGAGTTTGTGGAGGTGGTCCTGGTCAAGCTCGCGCGCACAGAACTCGCTCACCGCGCTCTCGACATCCTTGAGATCATTATTGATATAAGGGTCCGTCATCTTTCACCACCTGTTGTCATGATCGATCTGTCCGATTTTCTAAATTCTCCTGCGGATGGCAGCGTTTTGCAAGGGGAAAAAGAATGTTCAAGAGTTCAAGTGTTCAAAGGTTCAAGGGGAACGACCAAAAGAGAGCATCTCAATGCAATTACTGACAAGAGCAACTGACCAGGGCACGTTATATGATATACTGGATTGAACTCTTGAACTCTTGAACCATCTTTGCCCGGAGGTCTTATGCCCCTTGCCTTCCATTCCTTGAGCCATGGAGAGGTGGCGTTCGGTTTTTTCAATATCGAGACGGACATGCTGCTCCTCGACGTGCACTTCTTCTTTGCCGACGACTTCTCGGCGGCCGTTTCCGAACTGGCGTCGTTCGAGGGGGACGGCCCGGCGAGGGTCAACCTCGATGCCTACACCCTTGACCGGGGCCGCATCGGAAACCTGATGGGAGCCATTCACGGCATTGAGTTCAGGGGGTTCATCGGCGAGGTGTACAGGCGGTTCCCTTTCCCCGCCGAAGAGGAGAAGTTCAGGCAGCAGCCGGAGGGTTTTGAGAACCGCGGCATCATCGAGGAGATGATAGCCCCCTACGCAGGGAGGCGCGCCATTCCCATCACCTGCGACGATCCCCATCTCACGGTGAACATCGGCGGCTATCTCTTTGACAGGCCCGGTTTTCAGGACCTCATCCTCTATGTCTGGCGCGGAGGCTATCCGCGCTGGCGCGACGGCCTGCGCCCCGCCTACGTGATGGAGATGATGCAGGCTGTCGAACGATCCCGGAACCCCCTCCTCCGTGGCTTAAAGCGCCCCTGATTCCCGTGAAATGACGGATGGATAAAGGGAATGACCAATAACCAAATTCCAATGACCAGACAAACAGACAATAACCAATAACCAAAAAAACAACACAGGCGGCCCGTTCTGCCCTTTTTCTTTGGTTACTGGAATTTGGTCAATTGGTTATTTCTGTTTCCTGATTATCTTTGGATCGATCTATCTATCTATTCTTTGTTCTTTACTCCTTCCCCCTCACCGCTTACACTATAGGCCTATGGAAGAAAAAAAGAGCAAGGAAGAGCGTTTCAACGAAGCCCGTATTCTCCACAAGTCGCTCGATGAAAAGCTTCAGATGCTTCAGGCGAAGCCCTACCTGACCGAGGATGAAGAGCTCGAGATGAAGCTTCTCAAGAAGAAGAAGCTCTACTTCAAGGACATGATGGAGAAAATCAGGAACGAGGAGTGACCTGTCCCGCGATGAGGGTCCTGAGTCTTGCCGGCCAGAGGGAGGGACTGGCGAGCCTGCGCCGGTTGGCCTTCAGGAGGGCCATCTGTTCGCCGGTGATCGTCATCTGTCCGTAAAGTTCCCTGTTAAAGGCCTCCGTGATGGATCCTATCTCGTCTGCCAGGGAAGGGAATGCCCCCGAAAGCCGTGAGGAGAACTCCCGGGTCGTTTCGCTTCCGCCCCGTCGTATGCCGCTTCGCTTTGACCATCCCGAGAGCGCCCGGTAGACGTCTGCCGCCGTCCTGTGTCGCCTGAGGAGCCTGCGGGCCCGTCCGGTGAGAAAGATGAGGAGGTCCCGGAACCGAGGGGTAGTGCGGAGGAGCCAGTTGCGTCTGCCGGTTCCCGTCTTTTTCTGCGTTCGGGAAAGAAGCCATCTGACCACGTAGAACGCTGCCATCGCGGCCACGACAAGCACGATGATACCGAGAGCCGTCCCGAAGAGCCAGGCCAGTATCGTGCCCACCATTTCCATCCACGGTTCGCTGTCAGCGGCGAAGAGGTGGCCGGTTCCGCTCGGCCCGGAGTTTCCCGGAGTTTCCCGGAGTTTCCCCTGCCGCGGCATGTACAGGAGCTTGATGAACCACAGGAAGATCCCGCCCACCGTTGCCGCGCCGTCCTTGAGGAGACCAAAGCCGCCTCCGGCAGCCCGGGCGAGAGGCTGCTGGAAAAAGACCACGAGCCCCATGGCGGAGAGAAAGACGGCGCAGATGAACCCCAGGACGACGCCGATCCTGCGCCCGCCCCTCACGAGGCCCGGCCTTCCCCTGCCACCTGTCCTTGTCATCCCTATCGCCACGAGGCCGAAAAAGAAAAAGACAAGGGCCAGCAGGCCTGTCATCGTGTCTCCGGTGAGTATGTTTCCCTTTGCTGCCAGGGCCAGTTTAATGAGGACGAGGACGAAGAAGGCCGCGAGACCGAGGTCGAAGCGGGAGCAGATCTTCTCGTGGGTTCGGGGTCTCACGGCGAAGAAGGCTCCGCTGAGCCACAGGGCCGTGCTCCAGAAGAGGGCGATGCCCAGCCCCAGCCACTCCATGGCGCCGTGGGATGCCCCGAAGAAGCCCGTGATCCACCGGCTGTTCAGAAGCGGGCCCGTCGTGCCGCTTATGACATAGAGAGTCCACAGCGCCGCCGCCATGATCCCCGCGCCCTGAAGAAGTCCGACGGTGATGATCCTCAAGCCCCTCCCTGCGCCGAGGAGAGTGAGCAAGGCGGCACCGGTGAAGATTGCCGCGGCATCTGAGGGGGCAGGAGCGTCACTTCCCAGCGATATCATGGAGAACGCCGCCCACGCGTACAGCCACGCAAAGTCGAGGACGGCGCCGCACAGGGCGAGAAGTGCCATTTCAGCTCCTCTCATTCTTCGTTTTCCCCCTTCTGCGCGAAGAGGTCCCGGGTTGAGCGGACCAAGCCGCGCCCCGACGGACGAGCGTCCGTGACTTCCGCGGAAGGCAGGGTCCAGGTATAGTGAATGACGGGCACCCGGCGCCTTCTGAAATACTCATCGACCGCACGGGTGGAACCGTCCATCCGGTGGGAGAAACACAGGCAGGTAACGCCGAAGGGCAGGGCGCTCATCGACCGCAACCCCTCGGTAAGGTCGCGCCCTTTCTCCATGCGGACACGCGCCAGGATCTCGAGGAGCGATCCCAGATGGCCGGCATCGCGCCTGAGAGACCTGAAAAAGGTTTTCTCTCCCTCGATCGCCGAGTCCGTGACGAGTCCCGTCGCCACACCTTCCCTGTCGAAGAGGGCCGCCATGGATGCTATACCCTCGAGACTCCTTTCAAAGGCGTCCGTTGCGCCGCAGAGGGCGAAATCCTCGACTGCCACGACAAAGAGGACCTTTTCCTGTTCCGTGGGCTCAAAGACCTTCTCCTGCAGGACGTGCCTGCGGGCGCTCGCTTTCCAGTGTATGAACCGCGCCGGCCGCCCGTGCTGATAGTCATGGGTCCCAAGGATATACACGGGATCGCGCACGGGACTCTGATCCCCGGGAATGCCGAAGAAATCCCTGCGGACGATCGAAAAGGCCTTAAGGGGAACGAGCCGGGGATAGACGATGATCTCCAGGGGGTCGTCCACCTCGCTTTCCTTCGGGAAGAATCCGAAGAGATCGCCGCAGGTGAGACCGATGGGTCCCGGACGGAAGAGCCCGCGGCGCGGGGCCGTCACGTCCCACCGGAAGTTTCCGGTGTCGCGCCACAGGCCGGACTCGCCTGCGACATGCGTTTCGCCATTGCCGGAGGCGAGGCAGAGGCCGTTGAGGGGGATGTCGGCGAGGACCCAGAGAGGGAGAAAGGTGGCGCTCCTGAGAGTGAGTGTGAGTTCGATCGGGTTTCCCGGAAAGACCCTTGTTTTGTCCGCGCCCGTCGCGCATTGCGTGCCCCTGTGGCCGAAGGCAGTCCACAGTTTCGCCCCCGTCGCGGCGCAAAGTATCAGGAGCGTGAGTATCGTAAGGTCCCTTTGTTTGTAGACAAGCGCCGTGACGAGAAGAAGTGCTCCCAGAACGAGCGCGGGAACGGTTATGAAGAGGCTCGAGGGCCGCCGGCTGATCGCTTCCATCAATCCGCTTCGGTGGGAACGCGCAGGGTCTCGAGTATCTCGCCGACAACCTGTTCCTGGGACCTTCCCTGGAGCCGGACCTCCTCGTGGAGTATGAGGCGATGGGCGAGGACGGGGAGGGCCAGTTCCTTGATATCGTCGGGAAGGACGTATTCCCGCTTCCTTAGTATGGCCATCGCCTGCCCCGCGCGCATGAGGCCGAGCGACCCCCGGGGGCTTGCCCCCAGGTTACAGGCGGGGTTGTCGCGCGTGGCACGGACCACATCGGTTATGTATTTCCTGACCGGCTCCGAAACGCGAATGCCTTTTCGGATCTCCTGCAGATGGGCAACCTCCCGGGGTGTCGCGACTGCGTCGAGCTCCCGCAGGGGGTCGTTCTCCTGGAAGCGTCTCAGGATGGCCACCTCTTCGTCCTGTCCCGGATAGCCGAGGCGCACGCGCAGGAGAAAACGGTCGAGCTGGGCCTCGGGCAGGGGGAACGTCCCTTCGAGGTCGATGGGGTTCTGGGTGGCCATGACAAAGAAGGGGTGGGGAAGAGGGTACGTCTTTCCGTCGACGGTTACCTGTCTCTCCTCCATGCTCTCGAGGAGGCTCGACTGCGTCCGGGGAATGGTGCGGTTTATCTCGTCCGCCAGGAGAACATGGGTCATGACAGGCCCGAACTGGAAGATGAACTCCCCCTTCTGCTGGTCGTAGACGTTAAAGCCTGTGATGTCCGACGGCAAAAGGTCAGGCGTGAACTGCACCCTCTTGAAGGTCGCGCCTATGCTCTTCGCCAGGGATTTCGCTATGAGCGTCTTGCCGACGCCGGGGATGTCCTCGAGAAGGACATGGCCGTCGGCGAGAAGCGCCACCATGAGCAGTTCGATGGACCTTTCCTTGCCGACGATGACGCGGGACATGTTGTCGATGATGGTTCTGCACAGATCGTAGGGCATAACAGGCTCTCCGGGACAGGGATTGTAGTATGGAGATGTTTCAAAACCGTGAAGAGTATAGCATAGGCGGAGCCGATTGTGGAAGGGGTGTGATCTTCACACGCATGAGCCTTTACATTTCCTATGACGCCTTCCTCTCCGGCGACCAGAGCGGGCAACTGGGGTCTGTGGGAATACGGTACAGGTGGTAGCGGGAGCTTCAAGGCGGGCGAGCCGTCACCCATAGGTCTGGCATGGATATTGCTTTTCAGAAGCGGGGAGCATGGATATGCTGGACAGGATACTTGTCAGGGAGATCATAAGCGTTTTGATGGGAAGTGCCTTCTATCTCGGCTTGACGGTGCCTGAGAGGCTTGACATGGTGAAGCATCTGCTCAACCTAATGTCCGGAAAAGACAGTTCCAGGTTCCAGGTTCCAGGTTCCAGGTTTTACGTCCCGGATAACGGGTCTCCAACGTCGGGAAAGCGCTGAATCCCTTCTTCAAAGTCCCATTTTCCTGCACAGGTGTTCCACTTTAGGAGACGGCACAATAAAGAAAGTTCAAGAGGTCAAGGGTTCAAGAGTTCATGGGAAGGACACTGAAAGGTTGAACCTTACTTCCGCGTGTTCACGAACCTGTCGATGGCCGCATTCACCTCGGCCGGTTTTTCCAGCATGACCATGTGGCCTGCGTCGGCGATGAGCTCAAAACGTGCTCCCGGTATGTTGGCGGCGAGATAGTGTGAGTATTTGGGGGGTGTGAAGCGATCGGCCGTGCCGCAGATGACGAGAGTGGGGACCGTCAGCGCATCGAGTCCTCCCATGAGGTCGAAAGCGTTGCAGGCGGTGAAGTCGTTGAAGATGGTCAGGGCATCGTTCTTCATGTAGTCCGTGAACACCTTGTCTTTGAGCGCGGAAGGAACCACGTCGGAGAACGCCGTATCCAGGATCGTCCGGGCCGTTGCCTCCTTGTCCCTGAGGATACCCTGCAGAATCTCGGGATGGACCTTGAGTCTTGCGCCGGTCCCGATGAGGATGAGCCCCCTTGCGAGAGGCGGTCGGGATACTGCAAGTTGCATCGCCACGGCGCCGCCCATGGAATGACCTGCGATGTATGCCGGGCTGCCGCCCATGGAATCAAGGGCGTTGCCGAGGGCCTCGGCGTAAGCGTCTATGGAATCCGACGATGAGCCGCCCGACCCGCCATGGCCCGGCAGATCGATGAGGATCACCTGGTTCGACCTTTCGAAATACACCTTCTGGGGAAGCCAGGATAACGCCGAGCCTCCCGCGCCATGGATAAAGACGATGGGGACACCACTGCCGTATGTCTCTATGTTCATGATCGCCTCCCGTGGCAGACAGTATAGAGGATTTGGTAAAGAAATTCCAGAGATGGACGGGAATTGCTTGCGCAGACGGAAAAACCGGGATATAGTGGAAATAAATGACATGAACTCCGATGAAGTCTCAGACTCGTTTGAAGGAGTGTTCCATGCAGAGGGGCGATCCAGGGCCGAAACCGCCGGCCCGGCGGGGAGAAAAGACAAAGATGCCCCGCGCGGGGGCATCCGCACGGACAAGCCGGGAGCGAAGACCACCCCGCTGTGCGGTTCCCCGTGAGACGGGAACGCCGAACGTGGACGCTTTCCCGGAGCTGTTCCGGGCCTTCATGGACAACGGCCCCGCCATAGCCTGGCTCAAGGACGACGAGGGGCGCCACGTCTACCTCAACCGTGCCCTGCGACAGAGGTTCTACGATGGTTCGAAGGACTGGTACGGCAAGACCGACTTTGAACTATGGCCTCCTGAAATGGCCGCAAGGTTTCGGGAGAGCGACGTTGCCGTTCTCGGCGCGGAGAGGACCGTGGACGTCGTCGAAGAGACTGCCAATCCCGATGGCAGCCGCTCCTGGTGGTGGAACTTCCGCTTTCCCTTCCGGGATTCCTCGGGCAGGCGATACGTGGGCGGGATGGGAATAGAGATATCGGAGCGCAAGCGGCTGGAGGCGGAGTTGACCAAGCTTGCCGCGGTGGTCCGGCACTCCAGCGAACTTGTGGGTCTCGCCACGCTCGACAGGCAGATCGTCTACGTCAACGAAACGGGCGCCAGAATGGTGGGATCGTCCCCGGAAAGGATGATCGGCATGGACGCTCTGGAAATCGTGCATCAGCCTTTCAGAGACAAGGTCCTTGATGAGGCGATACCGGCTCTTACGGAGAAGGGTTCCTGGGAGGGAGAATTGCAGTATCGCAATCTCACGACCGGCGAGATCATATACGTCTATGCCATGATCTTTCTCATCCACGACCCCGAAACCGGCGCGCCCCTGTATTTCGCCAACACCTCGCGGGATATCACCGACCGCAAGCGCGCCGAGGAGGCGCTGCTTAAGGCCCATGACGAACTCGAGGAGCGCGTCCTTGAGCGGACGGCACAACTTGAAAAGGCCTACCGGTCGCTCACGTGCGAGACCGAGGAGCGCCGGTCCCTTGAAGAGCGTCTCAGGCAATCTCAGAAGATGGAGGCCATCGGCACCCTCGCGGGAGGGATCGCCCATGACTTCAACAACATCCTTGCCGGGATCATCGGGTTCACGGAAATGGTCGAGGAAGACCTCCCCGAGGACAGCCATCTGCGGGAATACGTCAGAAGGATCCTCAGGGCTTCCCTCAGGGGACGGGACCTCATAAAACAGATCCTCACCTTTTCCCGGAAGGGCGACCACGTGAGGGTACCCATCCCCCTGTCTCCCGTCATCAACGAGACGTGCAATCTCCTCAGGGCATCTCTTCCCGCCACCGTCCAGATCGTTGTCGATGCGAGGTCCGTTGCGGATCAGATCAAGGCTTCCGCCATCGAACTGGAGCAGATCATCATGAACCTTGCCACCAATGCCGCGCGAGCGATGATGGAGAAGGGAGGGACTCTCCGTATCTCTTTGAATGAGGTCTATCTCACGGCTCCTCTCCCGCTCGGGGACCCTGGTATGAAGCCGGGCAGATACCTGGAACTCGTGGTGACGGATACGGGAGACGGCATGACCCCCGATGTGATGAAGCGCGTCTTCGAACCTTTCTTCACCACCCGCAAGACAGGTGAGGGCACGGGCATGGGCCTTGCCGTCGTGTACGGGATCGTCAAAAGCCTCGGTGGGACGATCACCGTCGAGAGCGAACCGCACGTGGGTTCCACCTTTCGTGTCCTTCTGCCGGAGGCCGGCCCGGGTCCGGAGTCGGAGGTCTCCGTTTCTCGCGGCGTTCCCGGCGGAACGGAGAGGGTGCTATTCGTGGACGACGAGGACCTCCTCGTCGAGCTGGGCCACGATCTTCTGGAGTCCCTCGGCTACCGGGTGACGGCGGTGACGGACAGCGCTCAGGCGTTGAGGATATTCTCGTCCGATCCCGCCTCTTTCGACCTCGTTATCACCGACCAGATCATGCCGGGGATCACCGGCCTCAATCTGGCAAAGCATTTCCTGGGTATACGGCAGGATATCCCCATCATCCTCTGCACGGGTCACAGCGCGACCGTATCGCAACAGATCGCGAAGGATGCGGGCATCAGGGCGTTCGTCATGAAACCCCTTTCGAAGGAGGACCTGGCGGGGGTGATCCGCGCCGTGCTCGATGTGGGGGCCGTGCAGTGACGGTCGGGATCCGTGATCCTGCGGGGTCCGCTGCCGTCGGGCTCGTTCCCGGATTTTCCTTGTAATTTCACCTTCTCGCGACTATTGTATTGATATTCCAGGCTGCGCGCCATGGCCGGGACGGAGGTCTTGATGAAGGTGAATTTCCTGGGAACGCGGGGGTCTCTGCCCGCGGCCGCGAACACGCTGGAGCTGAGACGGAAGATACTCGGGGCTTTGAAGAGCCTCAAGGGGGAACGTTTCGCGAGTGAAGACGATATCCGGGGGTTTGTGGAGAAAGTAGTTCCCTTCTCCCTGGCCGGTCACTACGGCACGAACACGCCCTGTGTTGAGATAACGGGTGAAAGGGGGCGCGTGATCTGCGACGCCGGAACGGGGATCAGGGACCTTTCCCGCAGGCTTGGCATCGCGCCGGGCACTGGCCCCGGGGGCAGGGTCTTTCACATTGTTCTGTCCCATCTCCACTGGGACCATATCCAGGGATTTCCCTTTTTTATGCCCCTTTACGTGGAGGGCAACAGGATCGTGGTCTACGGCGGCCATTCCGACATGGAGGCTGCCCTCGATTACCAGAGGCGACATGCCAATGTCCCCCTTCCCGTGAAGGCTGACATGAGCTTCAAGAGGCTTGAGCCCGGCGGGCAGTACGAGATCGCGGGTTTTCAGGTGGAGGTCATATCTCAGAACCATCCAGGCGATTCCTACGGCTACCGTTTCGAAGCCGGGGGCAAAAGCGTTGTTTATTCCACCGACAGCGAACACCTTGAAGAGGGGTCTGCCGATGAGCGCCGGTTCATGGAATTCTTCCGGGATGCGGACCTCGTCATCATCGATGCCCAGTATCCCCTCCTCGACGCCTTTTCCGTCAAGGAGAACTGGGGTCATTCGAACAACATCGTCGCCGTGGAACTGGGAGCGAAGGCGGGAGTCAGGCGCCTCGTCCTCTTTCACAACGAACCCACCGTCGACGACCTGGCCCTCGAAACCTTCCTCAACGACACGAGACGCTACCTCAAGATCTATGACCCCCAAAGCACCATGACCGCAGATCTGGCCTATGACGGGATGGAGATAGAAATTCAAAGACCGTGTTAAGTTTTAAGTTATTAAGTTTTAAGTTAAAGACTTTTTTTCTTTCACCTAAAACCTAAAACCTAAAACTTAACACCGTTTCTTTTATTCTTTCACCTAAAACCTAAAACCTAAAACTTAACACCGTTTCTAAAGATAATAATGTTTCGTCGGTTTCAGGTCCTGTGAGAATTCGTAGACGAGGGGTTTGCCGGTGGGTATCTCAAGGGCCGGGACATCCTCGTCGGGGATGTTGTCGAGGTGCTTGACGAGAGAACGCAGGCTGTTGCCGTGAGCCGATACGATGATCCTGGCACCCCGGGCGAGAACGGGGACTATGGTCCCTTCCCAGTAGGGTATCACACGCGTGGCGGTATCCTTCAGGCTTTCGGAGACGGGCAGCTCTTCCGGAGCGAGGGCGTCGTACCGGGGGTCGTTGCCGCAGAAACGTTTGTCCCGGCGCTCGAGGGGAGGAGGGGGCACATCGTAACTGCGCCGCCACAGTCGGACCTGCTCTTCTCCATACTCGACCGCTGTTTCGGCCTTGTTGAGGCCCTGCAGGGCACCGTAATGGCGTTCGTTCAGCCTCCAGGACTTGCGCTGCGGTATCCACATGCGGTCGAGTTCCTCGAGGACGATCCAGAGGGTCCGTATGGCCCTCTTCAGCACCGACGTGAAGGCCACGTCGAAGACGAAACCTGCCTCTCTCAGTGAACGTCCGGCCTGCCGCGCCTCTTCCACCCCCTTCTCGGAGAGGTCGATGTCCGTCCAGCCGGTGAACCTGTTCTCCAGGTTCCACTGACTTTCCCCGTGCCGCAATAGAACGATCCTGGTCATCTGTACAGCTCCTTTATCATTATTATAGTTGTTCCACCGCGAACCCTTCCTTCCTCAGAAGCTCGACGATGCCTGCGTCGCCCACGAGGTGTCCCGCGCCCACGATCACGAAGAGGATCCCGGGGGCTTTGAGGTGCTGAACGATCTTCCCCGCCATGTTCCTGTTCCTGTCGGTCATGATCTTGCGGTAGACCACTTTGAGCGTTTCGTCATCACCCACCGACCTTTCAAGCATCTCCGCGATCCGGTCACTCTCGCCCTTTCTCCAGGCGGCCATCAGGGTGTCGGCCTGCTGAATGAGGGTGTTGAGGTCTTGGAGGGCGTAGAGGAGAAAAGATTCCTGCTCCCCGTCGGGGAGCCCTGCGAGAAGATCGATCTGGTAGTCGATGCTCTCCAGTTCCACGATCCTTTTCTTTCCCGCCGCCCGTGTCAGGAAGTGCTTGTCGATGCCGTAGCGTGGATCGTAACCGGTCCCTGCGAGTTCTATTGATGACATGGTTATCGCAAGGAACCATGGTCTCTGCCGGTTGAGGGCAGGCAGGGGAAAGCCGAGCCGGGCGGCCTCGGCGGTGATGTAGGCGTACGTATCCCGTGATACGTGGTTGGCTATGGAGTCGTTTTCCCCGTAGAACCCCCGGTCACGGAGCCTTGCCAGGGTTTCTTCACCGATGTCGTTGATGTTTGCCTCCACGGCCACGGTATCGGACCGCGCGAAGGCGTCCTCGATCACCGGGCTCAAGGGATAGGCCTCTTTTTTCATGAGATGGACGGAGCCGAGCAGGTACACCGTGGCCGTTGGCGTTCGTACCTGCCAGAGGAAATGCTTCTCGCCTTCCGCCCGCGCGGGGGCCGGCATGGCGGCGGTGAAGAAAAGAAGGATGAGAATGGCGGGCAGTGACAGGCGGATCGTCTTCTTCATGGTGTCCTCATTCAAGACTGGGATGCCCGACCATTATAGCAGAAACGGGGCAACCTTACAAAGGATGCACGGAAGTCCGGCGTTATCTCGACCCTGTGTCCCCCGTCCTTTCCAGCTCTCTCAAGTGCTCGATGCGTTTCTTCGTTTCGGGATGGGTGGAGAAGACACCCAGCTTGAGCGCTCCGGGC
>Ga0123327_1001383_pt1 | contig 20638 bp, 18 predicted proteins | sample BioC13SIPDNA_4_FD_89701 | JGI IMG/M metagenome (GOLD analysis project Ga0123327, IMG submission 89701) | Anaerobic biogas reactor microbial communites from Washington, USA - Biogas_R1_B C13 SIP DNA | ecosystem: Engineered > Bioreactor > Anaerobic > Unclassified | place: Washington, USA...
ACAACCGCTCTCATACTCTTCTCTACGTTTCCCGCAGCGCGGCAGCCTCGGAGCACTCGGAGGCTGCAAACCGCTTTATACCCTGTTTTTCTGTCACCAGTCTTTTCACGGCTCACCGCCCTTCTTTCTGTTTGCAGCTGCAATTGTTTGATATAGTATAGCATTATTTTCGCGGTTCAGTCAACGAAAACCCCCCGTTTGGCCTCCATTTGTTTGTTGTCATTCCGCTGAAAAAATGGTATACTGATAAGAACTACTATTCTATCCGCGGAGGAACTATTTTGAAGCAGGGAGCAATTCAGATTTCTCAGGCAGGCATCGAGCGGCAGCTTGCGTTCTGCGCGCAGGTGAGGGCGGTAAACGAGGTCCTGCCCGCTCAGCCGCTGGCTTTTGTGGATACGTACGGCTGTCAGCAAAACGAGGCCGACTCAGAGCGCCTGTGCGGCTGGCTGGCCGAGATGGGCTACGGCTTTACCCAGGACGAGCGCGCCGCCGCCGTCATCGTCATCAATACCTGCGCCGTGCGGGAGCACGCCGAGCTGCGTGTGCTGGGCAACGTGGGGGCTCTCACCCATACCAAACGGGAAAACCCCAGCCAGATCATCTGCCTGTGCGGCTGCATGGTGCAGCAGCCCCACATGGCTGAAAAAATCAGGCGCTCCTTCCGTCATGTGGATCTGGTGTTCGGCCCCCACGCTTTATGGCGCTTTCCGGAGCTTCTCGCCCGTATCCTGACCCGCCGGGGCCGCATTTTTGAGACGGCGGACGATCCCGGCTCCATTGCCGAAGGCATTCCGGTGGTGCGGTGCAGCGGAGTGAGGGCATGGGTGTCCGTCATGTACGGCTGCAACAATTTCTGCTCTTACTGCATCGTTCCTTATGTCCGCGGGAGAGAGCGCAGCCGCGCCCCTGAAGACATTTTGTCCGAGGTGCGCCAACTCGCCGCTGCGGGCTGTAAGGAGATCACCCTGCTGGGGCAGAACGTGAACTCCTACGGCAGGGACCTGGGGCAGGACATGGACTTTTCCGCGCTGCTGGAGGCGGTCAACGCCATAGAGGGTGATTTCCTCATCCGGTTTATGACCAGTCACCCCAAGGATGCGACCCCCCGCCTGTTTGATACCATGGCCAGATGCCGGAAGGTAGCCCCGCACCTGCATTTGCCGTTTCAGGCGGGCAATGACCGGGTGCTGAAGGCCATGAACCGGGGGTACACCAAAGCGGGTTATCTTTCGCTTATCGATCAGCTGCGCGCGCGCATACCGGATATTGTGCTCACCTCCGACGTCATTGTCGGCTTCCCGGGTGAAACTGCGGCGGAGTTTGAAGACACGATGGACGTGCTGCGGAAGGTTCGGTTTGACGCCCTGTTTACCTTTCTCTATTCTCCCCGGGCGGGCACTCCCGCCGCGGCCCTCCCCGATCCTGTGACCAGAGAGGAAAAAGGGGCCAGCTTTCAGCGGCTGGTGGATCTGCAGAACGAAATTTCCGCAGAAAAGCAGGCGGCCTATGTGGGCAAAACCCTCCGCTGCCTGATCGATGAGCAGAGCGAGGACCCGCGCAACAATTTAAACGCACGCACCGCGGGCGGACGTCTCGTCCACCTCTCAGGCAGTCCCTCCCTTGTGGGCAGCTATGCCATGGTGAACATCGTCTCCGCTTCCACCTGGGCGCTGTTCGGACAGCTGGTCTGATGCCATATTGCGTATTACGGAAAGGGGGGATGGGGTATGGCGGAGCTCACGCCGATGAAGCGGCAATATCTGGAAGCCAAGGAGCGCTATCCCGGCTGTCTGCTCTTTTTCCGGCTGGGCGATTTCTATGAGATGTTCGACGACGATGCCCTGCTGTGTTCCAAAGAGCTCGATCTCACCCTCACCACCCGGGACCGCAACAAGCCGGAAGAGGAGCGCACCCCCATGTGCGGTGTGCCCTATCACTCGGCGGACGCCTATATTGCCCGGCTCATCGCAAAGGGCTATAAGATTGCCATCTGCGAGCAGATGGAGGATCCCGCGCTGGCCAGGGGCCTGGTGGAGCGGGACGTCATCCGCATCGTCACCCCCGGCACCGTTATCGACTCGGCCATGCTGGAGGAGGGCAAAAACAATTATATCTGCGCAGTATGTCTGGATTCCGCGGGTATCGGGCTGTCGCTGTGCGACATCTCCACCGGGGAGTTTTCCGCCGTCTGTTTTGCGGGCGGGGACGCGCTGCACCACCTCATCAACGAGCTGGGCGCCTATGCCCCCAGCGAGGCCATTCTCTCGGAACGCGCCTGCGGCGAGGCCGCCCTCATCGACTTTCTCAAAAACCGTCTGGGCTGCAGATGCGAAAACTTCGGCGAGGATGCCTTCCGTGCCGAAGCGGCGGCGGAGGCCCTCGCAGAGCACCTGAAGGACCTCCCTTTCCGTCCTGACGACACCCATTCTGCCGCTTTGGCCATACAGGCTGCGGGCGGACTGCTCTCCTATCTCCACGAAACCCAAAAAACCGATCTGTCCCATATCTGCGCGCTGTCCCTCAACGCACACAGGCAGGCGGAGGCTATGGAGCTGGACTTCAACGCGCGCCGCAATCTTGAGCTCACCGAGACGCTGCGCAGCAAGGAGAAGCGCGGAAGCCTCCTGTGGGTGCTGGACAAAACCAGGACGCCCATGGGCCACCGGCTTATCCGGGCATGGCTGGAGCGGCCGCTGCTCTCTCCGGTACCCATTCAGCGGCGGCTGGAAGCGGTGCAGTGTCTTGTCTCGGACGCCGTCACCCGGCAGGAGCTTGCCCTTATGTTGAAAGAAATCGGTGATCTGGAGCGCCTCATCGGCCGCATCGTCTACGGCAGCGCGGGCGGGCGCGATCTCACCGCGCTGGCTGCGGGGCTGTCCAGACTGCCCGCTGTGCGCACTCTGCTTTCGCCCTGTTCCTCCGCGCTGCTTTCCGTTCTGCGGGAAGAGCTGGACGATCTGCCCGACCTCTGCTCCCTGATTAACCGGGCCCTCATTGACGAGCCCCCTTTTTCCGTCCGGGAAGGCGGCTTCATTCGGGAGGGGTACCATGCCGATGTGGATCATCTGCGCAAGGTTTTGCACGGCGGCAAGGACATGGTGGCCGCCATCGAAGCCCGGGAGAAGGAGCGTACCGGCATCAAAACCCTCAAAGTGGGCTACAACAAGGTGTTCGGTTATTATCTGGAGGTGTCGAAGTCTTATTACGACCAGGTGCCCTCCGACTACATACGCAAACAGACCCTGGCAAACTGCGAGCGTTACATCACCCAGGAGCTCAAGGACATGGAGCACACCATCCTGTCGGCGCAGGACAAGCTGACGGCGCTGGAGTTTCAGCTCTTCTGCCAGCTGCGGGAGACCGCCGCTGGCTGCGTGCGTGCGGTGCAGACTTCCGCCCGGGCGGTGGCGTCCGCTGATGTGCTGGTTTCCTTTGCGTCTGTTGCCGCTGAGTACAGCTACTGCATGCCGCAGGTGGACCTGTCGGACAGGATCGAGATCACCGAGGGTCGCCATCCGGTGGTGGAGCGGATGCTCAAAAACACCCTCTTTGTCCCCAACGACACCAGAATGGACGGAAGCGACGACCTTGTCGCCATCATCACCGGCCCCAATATGGCGGGCAAATCCACCTATATGCGTCAGGTCGCCCTCATCGTGCTCATGGCCCAGGTGGGCTCCTTTGTGCCTGCAAAGGCTGCCCGTATCGGCATTGTGGACCGGGTCTTCACCCGGATCGGCGCGTCGGACGACCTGTCCGCCGGACAGTCCACCTTTATGGTGGAGATGACCGAGGTTGCCGAACTGCTCAAAAACGCCACCTCCAGGAGCCTTTTGATTCTGGACGAGATCGGGCGCGGCACCTCTACCTATGACGGGATGAGCATTGCCCGCGCCGTGCTGGAGTGGTGCGCCGACAAACGGCGCCTGGGCGCAAAGACCCTCTTTGCCACACACTACCACGAACTTACCTGCCTGGAGGAACAGATCCCCGGCGTAAAAAATTACAACATCGCCGCTAAAAAGCGCAACGACAATATCGTGTTCCTGCGCAAGATTGTCCGCGGAGGCGCAGATCAGAGCTACGGCCTGGAGGTGGCCAGGCTGGCCGGCGTGCCGGACAGGGTCATCCGCCGTGCCCGGGAAATTCTGGAGGAGCTGGAGCGGGACGGCTGCACCGCGCACACCCGCGCCGCGTCAAACCCGGACGGCCAGCTTTCTCTCACGGACATGGGGGCTGCCCAGGCGGCCGACCGTCTGCGCCGCATCGCGGTAGAGACCCTCACCCCCATTGAGGCCATGAATCTGCTGTATGAGCTGAAGCAGACACTGTAGCCGCGGGTTCTTGCGTTACGCCTTGCCGCACGCTGAAAGGAGACGCTGTATGGCAAAATCTGCAAAGCGCCGGCCATGGCGCCCCCAGCTTACCCGGGGTGAGCTGTACCGGGGCTGGGTGTTTTTTGCCTGCTATTTTATACTCTTTCCCTTCCTCATGGCGGGAGTGCAGTGGCTTTTTGACGAGAAGTGGGAGCTGTTTCTCTCAGACGCTGCGGCCAATGTTCTCTATTACAGTTTTTCCGCCTTTCTGGTACTGCTGGTATTCTGGAGTTTTTTAAGGCACGGCTTTTTCCTTCTGCTGGACTGGCTGCCCGAAAACCTGTTTGCTCTGGCCACCGGTCTCCTCCTCTGGTTTCTGCTGCGGTTTTTCACCGGCTTTCTCCCTTTTCCGGTGGAAAATCCCGTTTACAGCGACCATGCCCAGCAATATCTGATTTCGCCGGGCGCCACTTCAGCCATCGTGGTATTCCTTACCCCGCTGGTGGAGGAAACGCTGTTTCGCGGTCTGGTGTTCGGCGGGCTGCGCAGACACAGCAGGCTGCTGGCTTATGTGCTGTCCGTTTCGCTGTTTTCGCTGTACAGCGTGTGGCAGTTCGCGTTTGTCCGGGGTGATTTGCGCTATCTCCTGCTGGCCCTGGAGTACCTGCCTGCCGGGCTGGCGCTGGCCCGGTGTTACGACAACGGCGGCTCCATCTGGAGCGCTGTCTTTCTCCGCATGGTGATCAATGCCGTTACTCTTTACGGCATCGTACATTGATTAAAAAGGTCCTTTCAGGGCGGAAAGCCGGTGAACGTATGTCCAAAATCAGGCAGCTCGATCCTCATGTTGCCGACCTCATCGCCGCCGGCGAAGTGGTGGAGCGTCCGGCTTCTGTGGTAAAAGAGCTGTTTGAAAACGCCGTTGACGCGGGCGCATCCGCCGTCACCGTGGAGCTTCAGAACGGCGGCATGACCCTCATCCGGGTTACGGACAACGGCAGCGGCATTGAGCCGGAAGACGTCTCCGCCGCCTTTCTCCGTCACGCCACCAGCAAGCTGCGCTCTGAGCAGGATCTGGAGGCGATCGGAACGCTCGGCTTCCGCGGCGAAGCGCTGGCGGCAATTGCCGCGGTTTCGCGCGTCACGGTGCTCACCCGCATCCCCGGCGCGCCGCTGGGCGTCTCCCTCTCCCTGGAGGGCGGTGCCGTGGCCGCGCGCGACGAGGCGGGCTGTCCGGAGGGCACCACCATGGTGGTGCGGGACCTCTTTTTCAACACCCCCGCCCGGCTGAAATTTATGAAGCGGGACGCCGCAGAGGGCGCCGCGGCCTTCGCCGCCGTGCAGCGGCTGGCGCTGTCTCATCCGGAGGTTTCGGTAAAATTTATCCGGGACGGAAAGCAGGAGCTCCTCACCCCGGGTGACGGCCAGCTTCAGTCCGCCCTCTACAGCGTGCTGGGCCGGGACCTTGCCCTGGGCTTTCTTCCGGTAAAGGGCTCGGGCGAGGGCATTGCCGTTTCCGGCTTCCTCTCCATGCCGGCCTGCTGCCGGGGCACCCGCAGCCACCAGTATTTCTTTGTCAACGGACGCTATGTCCGGTCGCGGCTTATGACGGCCGCGGTGGAAGAGGCCTATAAAAACCAGAAGATGGTAGGAAAGTTCCCCGGCTGTGTCCTCCATATCACCGCCAGGTTAAACTCTGTGGACGTCAATGTTCATCCCACCAAAACCGAGGTGAAGTTTTTCAGCGAAAAGCAGGTGTTTGACGCCGTCTATTATGCCGCTCTCGCAGCGCTGGAGGGAGAGGTGTGCCGCCCGGCCGTACACCTTGCGCCCAGGCCTGCGGCATTGGATACCGTCGCTGCAGGCCAGACCGTGATGCTTCTGCGGGACGGTGTGCGTCCGCAGGCACCGCCTGTTCCGTCAAGTTCCCCGCCGCCGGCAGTGCAGCCCCTCCGTTCCCGCGGCATGCCCGCCCCCGTTTCCTGCGCGTTTTCTTCCGCACAGCCTGCCGCGCCAGGTACAGCCGCGCCCGCCCCGGCCCCGCCGGCTCCGGCCGGTCCCGCTGCCTGGCGTGTAGCGGGGGAAGTGCTGAGCACCTATATCATTGTGGAGCAGGGGGACAAGCTCCTCTTCATTGACAAGCACGCGGCTCATGAGCGGATGTGCTTTGACCGCTTAAAGGCCGAGGGTTACCGGCCGATGTCGCAGCGTCTTCTCACCCCCGTCGTCTTTACCCCCGCAGCCGAGGAGGGAGCAGCTCTGCTTCAGCATCTTCCGCTGCTGCGGGACTTCGGTTTTGAGGCAGAAGATTTCGGCGGCGGCGCCCTCATCGTGCGCCAGGTTCCCTTCGACATTGCGGTAGAAGAGGCTGAGGCCACCCTTTCCGAGCTGGCCGGAAAACTGCTCTCCTTCGCCAGAACCGACCCTGCCGCCGCCCGGGACGGGCTTTTGCATACCATTGCCTGCAAGGCGGCCGTCAAGGGTGGGCAGAAGAATGCGCCCGAGGAGCTTGCGGCAATCGCCCGCGCCGTTCTGGAAGAGGGCGTGAAATACTGCCCTCACGGCCGTCCCGTCGCCCTGGAAATGACCCGGGCACAGCTGGAAAAGCAGTTTGGACGCACTTGATTGCGTCCTACCGAAAGGCGGTGCCTGTATGCCCCCCGGCAAACTTCTTGTCATCTGCGGCCCTACCGCCTCAGGCAAGACCCGCCTGGGCGTGGAGCTTGCCCTGCGCCATAACGGGGAGGTGGTTTCGGCCGACTCCATGCAGGTCTACCGCGGCATGGACATCGGCACCGCCAAGCCCACCCCGGAAGAGATGCGCGGCGTTGCGCACCATATGCTGAGCGTCGCCCACCCGCGGGAGCACTACAGCGTTGCCCGGTATGTCTCCGAGGCCGCCCGCTGCGTGGACGATATTCTGCGCCGCCGCAGGCTTCCCATTGTGGTGGGGGGCACAGGACTCTATATCGACGCGTTGGTGGCCGGCCGCCCCTTCGCCGCCTTTTCCGGAGAAATCCGCTCCATGCTGGAAAACCGGGCCAGACAGCACGGCGTGGCCTCCTTGCGGGAGGAGCTCAGGCAGGTGGATCCCCAGAGGGCGGAGCGGCTGCCGGAAAACGATGCGAAACGCATCATCCGCGCGCTGGAGGTGTGGTACGAAACAGGAAAAACCATCTCGGAGCACGACGCGCGCACCCGCGCGCTCCCGCCCCGGTACACAGCGGTTTATTGGGGGCTGTCTTATGAGAAAAGAGCAGATCTTTGGTCTTCCATTGACCGCCGTGTGGACGAGATGATGGAGGCCGGACTGGCCGACGAGGTGCACGCGCTTCTGGCCGCGGGGGTCTGCCGGGATTGCACCGCCATGCAGGCCATCGGTTATAAGGAGCTTGCTTCCGCATGGGAGGAGGGCAGGCCGCTTGCCGGAGCGGTACAGGAAATCAAGCTCCGCACCCGCCAGTATGCCAAACGTCAGCTTACCTGGTTTCGGCGCAGCGGTGCCGTCCGCTGGCATCTGTGGGGGGCTGTCCCGGACTTTTTTAACGCGATACAGGATGCGACAAAATATCTGGAAGAATGTGGTTTACGATAAATTCGCTCAACACAGAAAGGAGTGTATTTTTCGTGCAGAAAACCAATCCGCTTCAGGAAGCGCTTCTCTCCAGCCTGCAGAGGGGAAAGCAAAGCGTCACCGTATTTCTCATGAACGGCTTTCAGCTACGGGGACAGATCACAGGGTATGACGCCTTTATTGTCGTTCTCACCACCGAGGCAAAGCAGCAGATCATTTACAAGCACGCCATCTCCACCATTATTCCGGAAAAACCGGTGCCCATTGAGCAGGCGCCGATACTGTAAAGGATTTTTTACACATGAAGCAGGGCACCCTTGTTACAAAACTTGTCATGTTTCTCCTTTTTGCGGGCGTCGTCCTTTATCTTGGTGCGGCGGCGTGGCAAAGCTTTTCCGATCCGTATCCCACGGTCATGGCCTACGGCTACACTGTGGACGACGCGGCCGAGACCGTCGGCTATCTGTTCCGCCAGGAGCTTGTGCTTCCCGCAGGCGTCGGCATTGTTGACATCGTTCCCAGCGAGGGGGAGAAGGTGGGCGCGGGGCATACCGTGGCCGTGCTTTACCGGGACGAGCAGGCCATGCAGCGCAGGCAGGCCATCCGGTCGCTGGAACTGAAGCTGGATCAGCTGGAATACTCTCTGCGCCAGGAGGACAACACCGCCGAAGCGGGCAGGCTGGATGAGGAGATCTTTTCCGCCATGGCCCTTCTGCGGATCTCGGCAGCCCGTCACGATTATTCCAGGCTGGACCGTCGGGTTCTTTCGCTGAAAAGCCTTGTGTTCCGCCGCGAGTACACCCACAGCGGAGACGCCGCCGCCGAGATCGAGGAAATGATGGGGTCGGTCTCCGCTGAGATTGCGGCGCTGCAGGCGGCCGCCGCAACGGATACCTCCGTTGTCGCCACGCCCTGCTCCGGAATTTATTCCGGTCTGGTGGACGGCTATGAGGAGCTTTTCACACCGGCCGCGCTGGAGGGCCTGACGGTATCCGGCTTGCTCAGGCTCACCGGTACATCTGTCACGGCAGCCGGTGGTTCGGTCGGAAAGCTGATTACCGGCTCCCGCTGGTATCTGGCCGCGCTGCTCCCCGAGGCCGAGGCCGCCCGTCTTGCGGAGGGCGGGCTGGTGACCGCAGCCTTTTCCCGTGATGCTTCCGGTGAGGTATGCATGCGCATCGAGCGGATCAGCAGGCCGGAAAACCGGCAGGTTGCGGTGGTGCTCTCCTCCACCCGCTCCCTGTCGGACTTTACCCTCCTTCGCAAGCAGCGGGTGGACATTGTCTTTGCCCGGCATACCGGCATCCGGGTGCCAAAAAAGGCTCTGCGGGTGCTGGAGGACGGCACCGTCGGCGTATATGCCGTTGCGGGGGCGGTCGCCGAATTCAGGAAGGTTTCCGTGGTGTCCGAAGGAGAGGATTTTTATCTGCTTGCCTCTGCCGAAGGGGTCCCGGACAAACGCAAGCTTCGCGCCGGTGATGAGATTGTTGTGGCGGCAGAGGCGCTTTACGACGGAAAGGTGGTGCGTTAGTTGACGGCATGCTGGGCGTATCAGACCATCTCGGACCGCGTAGAGGCTGTGAAGGCGAACATTGCCGCAGCCGCCCTGGAGGCGGGCCGCAGCCCCGCGGAAATTACGCTGGCGGCCGCTACCAAGACTCAACCGGCGGAGACGGTACGCGCGGCCATTGCCGCCGGAGTATCCGTCTGCGGGGAAAACCGGGTGCAGGAGCTTTCCGGCAAGGCGGCGCAAGGCGCCTATGACGGCGCACGCCTGCACTTCATCGGGCATCTGCAAACCAATAAAGTAAACGCTGTGGTAGGCCGGGTGGATCTTATCGAGTCTGTGGATTCTCCGCGCCTGCTCCGGGCGATTGAAGCGCGGGCGGCAAATCTTGGCGTTGTGCAGGACATTTTGCTGGAGGTCAATATTGCCGGCGAGGCCAGCAAAGGCGGCCTTTCGCCTGCCGAACTCCTGCCGCTGGCTCAGGTTGCGGCAGCTTCTCCTTCCGTACGTCTGCGGGGACTGATGTGTATCCCGCCGCCGGCCGCACATCCCGGAGACAATCGGGTTTTTTTTGCCGCCGCGCACCACCTTTTTGTTGACATAAGATATAAAATAGAGGATAATAAATCCGACATGGACACGTTATCCATGGGTATGAGCGGGGACTATGAGGACGCCGTTCGCGGGGGCGCTACTCTGGTACGGGTGGGCACCGCTTTGTTCGGCCCGCGGCCGCCCAGGACCCGCCCCGAAAACCCCTGACGATACATGAGACAAGGAGGAAACTGAAATGGGTTTTATGGAAGAGCTCAAGCGTCTGGCCCGCCCTTATGAGGATGAGGAGGAGTTCGAGGATTTTGAGCCTGTTTCGCGGCCGGAGCGCAGGGAAAAGGGCAGGGACGCAACGTCCACGCTCTTTCCGGTGGAAAATGAGCGCCGGGGCAATAAAGTAGTAAACATCCATACCACCACCCAGCTTCAGGTGGTGCTTGTAAAACCGGAGCGGTTTGAGAATGCTTCCGAGATCGCCGATCATCTGCGGGAAAAGCGGACCGTTGTGTTAAATCTGGAATCCACCAACAAGGAGATCGCCCGCCGGCTGCTGGACTTTTTGTCCGGCGTTGCATATGCCAACGAAGGCAAGATCAAGAAGGTCGCCATCTCCACCTATATCATCACACCCTACAATGTCGATATTCTTGGTGATCTGATCGACGAGCTTGAAAGCAACGGCCTTTATTTCTGATAAACAGAGAACTCATTCATCTTGTCTCTCCGATCCGAGGGACGGCTGCGGGAAATAAGGAGGGCTTACATCATGATGACACCACAGGAGGTATCCCAGCACGCCTTTTCCAAGGCGTCCTTCGGCGGGTATAATATGACGCAGGTGGACGCGTTCTTGGACTTGCTCACCGCCGACTATACGGCGCTGTATAAGGAGAACGCCGTGCTCAAGAGCAAGATGAAGGTGTTGGTGGAAAAGGTGGAGGAATACCGTGCCACCGAGGACGCCATGCGCATGACGCTGCTCTCCGCGCAAAAAATGGCAAACGCCATGGTGGCGGAAGCCGAAGAAAAGAAACATGCGGCCATCCGGGACGCGGAGGCCGAAGCCGGCCGCCGGATGTCCGACCTCCGGCGTGAGATTGAAGCCGAGGCATACCGTCTCACCGCCGCAAAAACCGCCACCGCGGCTTATCTGGCGCGGCTCAAAGAACTTTTCGATCAAGAGCGGGATTTTCTGAGCAAACTTTCCGACCTTACTCCTCCCGCTTCCGCCCCCCCCGATCCGCTGGAAACCGCCGCAGCGGAGATTGAGGGCTCGGTGCAAAAGCTCATAGGGGAGGAGCTCTCCCCGCAGCCTGAAAATAGCGAGGATGAGGATCTGGAGGATACCAAGGAACTGGATATCGACGATCTGCTGGACGAAGAGGCCGTTGTCCGGGAAAAGCCGCAAGCGGACTCCAGATTTCAGATTATAGATCTCATGCTGGACGATGAGGAGCGGGACGAAAAGCAGGAGCCCCCCTCCGCTGCCCGCCGTGTCGACTTTAACAATCTGCAGTTCGGAAAAGAATACGAACTCAAATAGAGATGAGGAAATCAAATACTGTCGCAAAATTGGCAATTGGCGGCAAAAGCCGTCAGTTGTCAATTTGTCGGTTATGTTAGGAGTTATACGCCATGTCTCAGGACTACAACAAGACCATCCATCTGCCCCGCACCGATTTTCCTATGCGTGCAAATCTGCCTGCGCGCGAGCCAAAGATGCTTCGGGCCTTCGGGGAGGCCGATCTCTACCGCAGGCTTATCGCGCGCAACAGCGGCAAGCCGAAATTTATCCTGCACGACGGCCCCCCCTACGCCAACGGGAATATCCACATCGGCACCGCCATGAACAAAATCCTGAAGGATATGATTGTCCGCCATAAGAATATGACCGGTTACTGCGCGCCCTATGTGCCGGGTTGGGATACCCATGGTCTTCCCATTGAGAGCGCCATCCTCAAGAGCAAAAAGGTCAGGCGGGACGAGATGACGGTGGGGGAGTTCCGGGACCTGTGCCGTGACTTCGCGCTGGATTATCTGGACAGGCAGCGCACACAGTTTAAGCGGCTGGGGGTCATCGGCGACTGGGACGACCCTTATATCACATTAAAGCCCTCCTTTGAGGCCAGGCAGATCGAAATTTTCGGCGCTATGGCGGAGAAGGGGTATATCTACAAGGGCCTCAAGCCTGTCTATTGGTGCCCCCACGACGAGACGGCGCTGGCCGAGGCCGAGATTGAGTATGCCTCCGACCCCTGCACCTCCCTTTATGTCAAATTTGCGGTTAAGGAGGATCATGGCAGGCTTTCGGAGTATGCCGACCTTTCCAGGATTAATTTTGTCATCTGGACCACCACCACCTGGACCCTGCCCGGCAACCTGGCCATCTCCCTGAATGCCGACTTTGACTATATTCTCATGGAAGTTCCCTCCGGCGAGGTCTATATCGTCGCCAAGGAGATGGCCGGCGCCCTTGCCAAAGCCGCGGGCATTGCAAGCTACAATACCCTTGCCGTCCTGAAGGGCGCCGAGTTTGACCTCATGGTGGCAAGGCACCCCTTCTACGACAGAGACTCTCTCGTGCTCAACGGAAGCCACGTTACGCTGGAGGCGGGTACCGGCTGCGTCCATACCGCCCCCGGGTTCGGCGCTGAGGACTTCGCGGTCTGCCGGGAGTATGACCAGCATCACGGCACCCGGATCGGCATTATTGTCCCCGTAAATTCCAAAGGCGTCATGACCGATGAGGCAGGACAGTTTGCCGGACTCCACTATTCCAAGGCCAACGACGCCATTCTGGAGGTTTTAAAGCAGCGCGGCGCGCTGCTGGCCGCCGAGGACATGGTGCACCCATATCCCCATTGCTGGCGCTGCAAGCACCCCATTATCTACAGGGCCACCGAGCAGTGGTTCTGTTCGGTGGATGCCATCAAGGAGGCCGCCATTGCTTCCTGCGACGGCATCAAGTGGAATCCCGAGTGGGGCAAGGAGCGCATGGTGTCCATGATCGCCGAGCGAAACGACTGGTGTATCAGCCGGCAGCGGGTATGGGGCGTGCCCATCCCCATTTTTTACTGCGACAGCTGCGGCAAAGACATCGTCACCCCCGCCACCATCGCAAGGGTATCGGCGCTCTTCCGGGAGCACGGCTCCAACATATGGTTTGACAAGTCCGCCGATGAGCTGGTGCCCGAGGGCTTTGCCTGCCCGCATTGCGGCCACCGCCATTTTACCAAGGAAACCGACATCATGGACGTGTGGTTTGACTCAGGCTCCACCCATGCAGCCGTTTTGGATGCGCGGCCTGAGCTGCAGTTCCCCGCCGACGTGTATCTCGAGGGCGGCGACCAGTACCGCGGCTGGTTCCAGTCCTCCATGCTCACCTCCATCGCCGTCAAGGGTGTGGCGCCTTACCGGCAGATCATCACCCACGGCTGGACGGTGGACGGCGAGGGCAGGGCCATGCACAAATCGCTGGGCAACACCGTGGCGCCCGAGGAGATCATCAAGGATTACGGCGCGGATATGCTCCGCCTCTGGGTGTCCTCTGCCGACTATCGGCAGGATATGCGCATCTCCAAGGATATTTTAAAGCAGCTTTCCGACGCCTACCTGAAGATCCGCAATACGGCCCGGTATATGCTGGGCAACCTCAGCGACTTCGACCCCAACGCTCCGGTGTCTGCCGAGAAAATGGAGGAGCTGGACAGGTGGGTGCTCTCCCGCTACAATGAACTGATCCGGAAAGTGCGGGCTTCTTATGAAATCTACGAGTTCCACAGCGTATACCGGGCCATTTATAATTTCTGTGTGGTAGATCTGTCCAACTTCTATTTGGATATTATCAAAGACAGGCTTTACTGCGACGGGGCACATTCTCTCAAACGGCGCTCGGCTCAGACCGTGATGTATACCATTCTCGATGGCATGACCCGGATGCTGGCTCCCATTCTCGCCTTTACCAGCGAGGAAATTTGGCACGCCATGTCCCATGCCGCAGGTGTAAGCGGCGACAGCGTGCTCTTTCACGATATGCCGGCCTATGACCCCGCGCTGGCGCTCACGCCCGCGCAGAGCGAGCGGTGGGAAAAGGCCGCCGCCCTGCGCGCCGATGTGAACAAGGCCCTTGAGCTTGCCCGGAATGAAAAACGCATCGGCAAGAGTCTGGAGGCCAATGTCACGCTGTATATTTCGGATTCCGCCCTGCTTGCGGCCATCGAGGGGATGGGTCTGGAGCAGCTTTGCATCGTCTCCAGGGCCACTGTGGTAACGGGCGCGGGAGACGGTTATCAGGGAGAGAACTGCCCCGGCCTGACCGTTGCCGTGGAAAGCGCCACAGCGCCCAAGTGCCCCCGCTGCTGGATGCACAGCGAGCAGATCGGCGCACCCGGCGGGCACCCGGAGCTGTGCCCGCGCTGCGCGGCGGTCGTGTCCCAGCTGCCCCAATAAATCATCGCTACACACGCCAAAGGAGAAGCGTATTCATGCTGTATGCCTTTTTCATCGCGGCTCTGATTTTCATCGATCAGGCGGTAAAATATCTGGTGCGCACGAAAATGCCCCTGTATTCTTCCCTGCCCCTGATTCCCCATGTGGTGGAACTGACGCACGTACGCAATACGGGCGCCGCATTCTCCATTTTTTCGGAGCACACTTGGATTCTCGCCGCTGTATCGGCGGTGGTGGCGGTGCTCATCGCCGCTGCGCTGCTGAAAAAGACAGTCTCTCATCGCTTCGGTGTGGCTTCTTTGTCGCTGGTTCTGGCCGGTGCGCTGGGCAATCTCATCGACCGTGTCTGCCTGGGCTATGTGACCGATATGTTTAATCTGCTCTTTATGCGTTTTGCCGTGTTTAACGTGGCCGATATCTGCGTTGTTGCGGGAGGGATATCCACCTGTGTGTACCTGTTGTTTTTCTATGAGAAATGGGAGAAAAAACCTATGACGGAGCAGAGCGATGACCAGCAGTCTGACGCTGACGGCTGACCGCGACGGAGAACGGGCGGACCGGTTTTTAGCCCGCAGCGGGGAAGGTTTTTCCCGCTCCGCGGCCCAGCGTCTGCTGGAGGAAGGCGCGGTCACAAGGCAGGGCGTCCCGGTTAAAAAAAGTGAAAAGCTGAGCCTTGGCGATGTTCTGGAGATCGCTCTGCCCGCGCCGGCCGCTGCGGAGATTCTCCCGCAGAACATTCCGCTGGATGTGGTATATGAGGACCAGGATATTATCGTCATCAACAAGCCTGTCGGGCTGGTGGTGCATCCCGCTCCCGGCCATCCCGACGGCACCCTGGTCAACGCGCTGTTGTATCATTGCAGGGATTCCCTGTCCGGAATCGGCGGCCGGCTGCGCCCCGGCATCGTGCACCGCATCGACCGGGACACCAGCGGCCTGATTATCGCGGCCAAACACGACGCCTCACACCTCTCCCTCGCCGCCCAGCTTCAGGATCATACACTGTACCGGGAATACGAAGCGGTGGTGATGGGCAATCTGAAGGAGGATTCCGGGACCATAGACGCCCCCATTGCCCGCCACAGATCCGACCGCAAAAAAATGTCGGTCGACCGGGCGGACGGACGCGCCGCGGTTACCCATTGGACCGTCCTGAAGCGCTACCCCGGCTTCACCCATGTGCAATGCCGGCTGGAGACCGGGCGCACCCATCAGATCCGGGTGCATTTTGCCTCCGTCGGGCACCCGGTTCTGGGGGATACGGTATACGGGGCAAAAAAGCCCTGGCCCGGTCTTGCCGGACAGTGTCTTCACGCCCGGAGGCTCTCTTTTCTTCATCCCCGCACCGGAGCGCGCATGACCCTGGACTGTCCGCTGCCCCAATCCTTCCGTCTGGTCTTGACAAAACTGGACCGGCTGATGTAAGATAAGGCGAACCGCAAAACAAATCGAACAGCAGGAGCGCTGGACGCAAGTCCGGCTGAGATCGGGGCGTATTGCCGCCCTGTGTTCCTTGAACCTGATCCGGGTAATGCCGGCGTAGGAAGACGATTCGACACCATCGTCCTTTTTCCGTACCGCATTGCGCTATTCCCGGTTTGCGCTGCGGTATCTTCGTTTCAGGAGGAAGAAAAACGATGGTTCATACCAACCCGACCCGTATGCTCTGCGAGGGCGCTCTGCTGGTGGCCGCCGCCCAGATTCTCAGCTATGTGAAGCTCTTTGAGCTGCCCAACGGAGGTTCCCTTACGCCCGCCATGTTTCCCATTCTGCTCTTTGCGGTACGATGGGGGCTTGGCAGCGGTTTGCTGGCCGGTTTTGTACTCGGCGTGCTGCAGTTTGTATTTGACGGCGGCTTCGCCCTGGGCTGGCAGTCCATTCTCGGCGACTATCTCGCGGCCTTCACGGTACTGGGGCTGGCCGGGCTGTTTCGCGGGAAATCATGGGGCATCTTTGCCGGCACCGTGCTGGGCTGTCTCGCGCGCTTTCTCGTCCACTATGTGGTGGGCGCCACCATCTGGGCCGAATGGATGCCCGAAGAATTTTTCGGCATGACCATGACCACTCCGTGGATTTACTCTCTGCTCTATAACGGCAGCTACATGCTTCCCAATATGGTGGCTGCACTGATCATCGCCGCCGCGCTTTACCGGCCTATGAAACGGTATATCATCGCGCAGGATCTGGCGGGATAGAGGAGGTCCTTCCTTGGGCAAATTTGACGGCGTTCTGCTGGTCAGCGATTATGACGATACCCTTTACGGCACGGATTCTTCCGTATCAGAGGAAAACCGTACCGCTATCCGGCATTTTATTGCGGAGGGCGGAACCTTTTCCATCGCTACAGGCCGCGCGCACACCACGTTTGCCCCGCAGATGGACCGCGAGCACCTCACCCTCAACGCCCCCGTCATTCTCTCCAACGGCTCTGCCGTCTATGATTTTGTATCCGAAAAAATGCTCCGTCAGACCTTTCTTCCCACCCAGGCAGCAGCTCATCTGGAACAGCTTGCCCGAACATTTCCCGCCCTTGGCTTCGAAGCATATCACGGGGAAGATATTTATGTGCACAACCCCAATGCCGTTACCTGGGCGCATCTGAGGCGGACGGGCGTGGGCGGCGTTTCGTGCCCGATCGCGGAAATGCCTCTGCCCTGGACCAAAGTCATTTTGCAGCAGGAGTATGAATTGCTGCTTGAGATACGCGATTATCTCAAAGAGCGGTGGGCGGACCGGTATGAGATCATTTTTTCCAACCGCCGGCTGCTGGAACTGGCCGCGAAGGGGAGCACCAAGGGGGGCGCCGTGCTCTGGCTGGCCGGCCGCCTTGGGATTGACCGCAGGCATATCTACTGCGCGGGGGACAATCAGAACGATATTCCCATGCTGGCCGTTTCCGCCGTCCCCTTCGCTCCCTCCAACTGCGCCAAGGAAGTAAAGGACTGGGGCGCCACCCTTGTGGGCTCCTGCGACGAGCACTGTGTGGCACAGATCATTCATATTCTGGAAACGCGGTATTCCGCCTGACTCTTCCCGACAAAAAGGCCCTCTCTGATTGGTTTAACCAAATCAGAGAGGGCCTTTTGCCCTGCGTTTTTTCTTCGTTTACCGTTCCTCCCGGAAATATGCCAGCCCCAAGCTGGCGGGCGGCTGATTCTCCCTGCGCCGCTTTCTGCTGACGGCTATGAGAACAATTACGGTTGCAATGTAGGGGAAAATGTCATAGATCTGCATGGGAATACCCAGAGGAACGTAGAGCCGCATAATGGACAGGCAGCCAAACACCAGTGAGCCCAGCAGCGCGCGGCCGGGGCTCCAGGTGGCGAAGATAACCAGCGCAACGGCGATCCAGCCCTTGCCGTTGACGGCGTTATGTACCCAGATGCCGCCGCAGCCGCTGGGCGCCATGATAATGAACATGCCGCCGATCCCGCAGATACCGCCGCCGATACAGGTGGCCAGATATTTGTAGCGTGTCACGTTGATGCCGGCTGCATCCGCCGTGGCGGGACTTTCTCCTACCGCCCGAAGATTCAGGCCGGTGCGGCTGCGTCCTAAAAACCATGCCAGGAGGACAGCCAGTACAATCCCCAGATAGACGTTGCCGTTATAGGAAAACAGCGCCTTTCCCACAACCGGAAGGGTGGAGAGACCGGGAACAGACAGGCCGGAAAATGCCTTTTTCACCCCGTCGCCCACAGCCGCATAGCCGCTGGGCGTCCTGTTTGCCATAACCTCGCCGAAGAAGTTGGCAAACCCGGTGCCGAAAATCGTGAGGGCAAGGCCGGTCACATTCTGGTTGGCTCTGAGCGTGATGGTCAGCACGCTGTACAGGAGTGCTCCGAGGGCGGCGCACAGGAAGGAGCAGACGATTGCGACAAGTGCGGCCACGGCGCCGATGGGAGCGGTCACGGCGCCTTCATACCACAAAGCTCCGGCCAGGCCGCCCACGCCGCCCATAAACATCATGCCCTCGACGCCCAGGTTGAGATTTCCGGATTTTTCCGTCAGGATCTCGCCCAGGGTGCCGAACAGAAGGGGGGTGCCCGCCAATACGGCCGCCACAAAGAGATTGATGGCCTTATCCATGGTCCCGCTCCTTTCTCCCGCGGGCGATCAGGCGGTAACTGATAAAAAACTCACAGCCCAGCATAAAGAACAGGATGGTGCCGGTCAGCACCTCGGCGGCCGAAGCCGGAATCTTAAAATTGGTCTGAATGGTATGAGATCCTTTTTTCAAAACAGCGAGGGCGGCGGCAATCAGCACCATCACAATGGGATTGAGCTTGGCCAGCCACGCCACGGTAATGGCGGTAAACCCCACTCCGCCCGCGGTGCCTTCGGTGAGGGTATAATCGGCGCCCGCCACCTGCAGGCAGCCCACAATGCCCGAAATGGCGCCCGAAAGAAACATGGTGCGCATGATGATGGCCGGCACGTTCATGCCGGCATATTGGGCGGTGCGCACGCTCTCGCCCACCACCGCGATCTCATAGCCCTGTTTGGTATATTTGAGATACACAAACATAAGGACAACCAACGCCAGCACCATAATCCAGCCGATATGCACGCCCAGCAGCTTGGGCAGCTTGGCTTCGGCTGTGAACATGGCTATCTTGGGAAACCCGGAGCCCGCCTTGCGCCAGGGGCCGTTCTGCAGATACTTTTCCACGCCCAATATGATGTAGTTGAACATCAGGGTAAACAGGGTCTCGTTGGTGCCCCATCTGGCTTTGAATACGGCGGGGATCAGTCCCCAGATGCCGCCGGCTATGGCGCCTGCCAGAAACATGCAGATCATCAGGGCGGGGCGGGACATATTCTGGTACTGGTACAAGGCAAAATAGGACGCGGCAATGGCGCCCGCCATGATCTGCCCTTCGGCGCCGATATTCCAGAACCTCATTTTAAAGGCGGGGGCGATGGCAAGGGCTGCTCCCAGCAGCGGAACGGCGATTTTCACCGTCTCCACCCGGGTGGTTCTGGTGGCCAGCGCGCCCTCCGCCATATCACGGTACACCGCAACAGGGTTGTGCCCCAGCGCCAGAATCAAAACGGCGCCGGCAAGCAGGGCGCACAGGATGGCCGCAATGCGGATAAGCCACGCAGCCCCGATGGAAATGTCGCTGCGCTTGGCAATGCGGAGAAGGGGTTCTCTGTGCGCCTCCGGCGTCTTTGCGGGGCCGCTCATGTTCTCCCTCCCTCTCCTGCCATATGGGTCATCATCAGTCCCACTTCTTCCTTGGTGGCGGTGCGGCCGTCCACAACGCCGCTCACCCTGCCGCCGCAGAGAACCAGAATGCGGTCACACAGCTCCAGCAGCACGTCCAGATCCTCGCCGATATATAAAACAGCGACGCCCGCTTCCTTCTCTTCGTTGAGCAGACGGTAAATGGTGTAGGAGGAGTTGATGTCCAGCCCGCGGACCGGGTAGGCGGCCATCAGCACTGTGGGGGAGGAGGAAATCTCACGGCCCACCAGCACCTTTTGCACATTACCGCCGGACAGCCGGCGCACCGGCGTGGTCACTCCAGGAGTAACCACCTCCAGCCGGTCCACAATCTCCTCAGCCAGCTGCTTTGGGGGCTTGCGGTCCGCAAATATGCCCTTTCCCCGGCGGTAGCTGCGCAGCATCATATTGTCCACCATCCCCATGCCCGCTACCAGGCCCATGCCCAGCCGGTCCTCCGGAACGAAGGCCAGGGATATCCCCATCCTGCGGATGGCGATGGGGTTTTTCCCCACAATATTCTCGGGGGTCGCCGGGGGTGTGTATTAGTAGAGAATCCGGCCCTCCGACACGGGATAAAGCCCCGCAATGGCTTCGCACAGCTCCTTCTGGCCGCTTCCGGCAATGCCGGCGATGCCCAGAATCTCCCCTCCGCAGGCGGTAAAGGAAACCTTGTCCAGTATTGTTATGCCTTCTCCGCTCCGGCAGGTCAGTCCCTCAACCTGCAGCCGTTCCTGCCTGTTTTTGGGTTCGGGGCGGTCGATATCCAGACTGACCGCGCGGCCTACCATCATATTGGTGAGCTTCTGAAAGTCGGTCTCCGCAGTATTCACCGTGCCGATATAGGCGCCCTTGCGGAGCACCGCCACCCGATCGGAAATGGCCATCACCTCATGCAGCTTGTGGGTGATGATTACAATCGCCTTGCCGTCGGCCTTCATGTTGCGCAAAACGGCGAAGAGCTTGTCTGTTTCCTGCGGGGTAAGCACCGCGGTGGGTTCGTCCAG
>Ga0123327_1001409_pt1 | contig 20444 bp, 21 predicted proteins | sample BioC13SIPDNA_4_FD_89701 | JGI IMG/M metagenome (GOLD analysis project Ga0123327, IMG submission 89701) | Anaerobic biogas reactor microbial communites from Washington, USA - Biogas_R1_B C13 SIP DNA | ecosystem: Engineered > Bioreactor > Anaerobic > Unclassified | place: Washington, USA...
GATGACCCGCACCACGCTGCCCTGCTCGCGCACCTCCGGGATGTCAGATGCCTTGATGTCGTTGTACTTGGGCGGGGTCATCTTGTCCTTGCGGGGCAGGTTCAGCCACAGCTGCAGCCCCAGCATGCGCGGGGAGGCCAGGGGCATCTCCTGGTGCATGATGCCCGAGCCCGCGGTCATCCACTGGCAGGAGCCGTCCAGGATGTCGCCCTTGTTGCCCAGGCTGTCCCCATGCTCAATGTGCCCGCTGACCAGGTAGGTCACCGTTTCAATGCCCCGGTGGGGGTGCCAGGGGAAGCCCTTGATGTAGTCATCCGGGTTGGTGGAGTCAAAGGCATCCAGCATCAAAAAGGGGTCAAAGGCCTGCGTGGTCTGGCGTCCCAGCACGCGCACAAGGTTGACGCCCGCGCCGTCAATCGCGCGGTTGCCGGTTACCACCTGGTCGATGTCTCTTCTCATGGTCCCTCCTTTTTATCATGCACCCAGAACATAGCTCGACATGGACAGGCTGCCCCAGGCATAGTCGTGGTTGATGGCCCGGGGGCGGTCCTCCCGTGTGGCGGCGCCCAGGATGTTCAGCAGCGGCACAAAGTGCTCGCCGGAGTTTACGCTGGGCATACAGCCCTCCAAGGCGGTGTACCCTGCCAATGCCTCATAGTGTCCGGACATCACCCGCTCATGCACCGCTTCCCCAAAGGCCAGGGCCCAGGGGAAGGGCTGCTGTTGATCCGGGCGGATTTCACGCAGGTTGTGCACCACATTGCCGCTGCCCACAAGCATTATACCCTCATCCCGCAGCGGCCGCAGCGCCTGGCCAATGGTAATTTGTGCACGGGCGTCCAGGGTCAGGTCCAGGCTCAGCTGCACAACAGGGATGTCAGCCGCCGGGTACATCACCTTGAGCAGGCTCCAGGCGCCATGGTCCAGGCCCCAGTCCGCGCTGACCTGGGCGCCCTGGTCCGCGAGCAGGGCCGCCACCTGCCCGGCCAGTCGCGGGCTGCCAGGGGCCGGGTAGCTGACCTCATACAGGGATTGGGGGAAGCCGTAGAAATCATGGATGGTTTCGGGCTGTTCCTGCCCCACCACCTTCAGGCCATGGGTCACATAGTGGGCGGACAGGCAAAGGATGGCCCGGGGCCGTTGCAGCTCCCGCCCCAGCTGCGCCCAGGCGCGGGTCCAGGCGTTGTCCTCCAGCGCGTTCATGGGGGAGCCATGGCCGATGAAGACCACCGGCAGGCGCCTATCACTCACAGCAGCAGCTCCTCAATGGGCTTGCGGGACTTGGGGTGGTTGCGGGCCTGGTTCTTTTCGCTCAGCAGGTGCAAATCCCCGGGCCAGCCCACCGCCATCACGTGCACGATGTCATACTCCTCCGGAATCTGGAAGGCCTCCCGGGCCTGCTTCCGGCTAAAGCCAGCCATGGGGTGGGCAGTCAGCCCCCGGCGCTCCGCCTCCAGCATGAAGAAGCCTGTCGCGCAGCCGGCGTCGGACATGTGCCAGTAGTTGTCCCGCCCGCCCTGGGTGAAGGTCTTTTTGGACAGGGTCAGCACCAGCACCGGCGCCCGCCCGGCCCACTCCTGGTTTTGTTCGGTGAGGGTGGCCAGCAGCCGCTCCCTGCGCTCCCCCGTGGCGATGAGAAAGCGCCAGGGTTGTTCGTTGAAGCAGCTGGGGGCATGGCTTGCCGCTTCCACCAGCGCTTCCAGCACCTCCTGGGGCACCTCCTGGTCGGTCAGGGCGCGGTTGGCGAAACGGGTTTTGATCTCGGTAAGCATCTCATGCCGGGTTTGTCGTATCATGCTGTCCTCCTGCTTGTGTGCGCCTGGGCGTATTCCCTGTCAATATACCACAATCCACCATCATATGGCGCGAAAAGGGCTTTTTTGGGCCATCCCCAGCCCAGTGAATATGCTTGCATAAATTCCGCGGTTCATTATAATGAGTGCAGCGAGGTGAGGATATGAAGATAACGGCGCTGTTCCAGAAACAGAAAATGATGCGCACGGTGCTCCTGTCCCTGATTCCGGTTTCCCTCATGGCTGTCTATCTCTATGGCTGGCGGATGCTGATGCTGGCTGCTTTTGTGGCCCTGGCTGCGGTGATTTCCGAGTACCTGGTGATGCGCAGCATCAACAAGGACAAAACCAAGGTATCTGAGGCCGCTTTTGTGTCCGCCGCCCTGTTCACGCTGACCCTGCCTCCGCAGACCCCGGTGTGGGTGGCGGTGGTGGGCATTGTCTTTGGCATCGTGTTTGGCAAGGCGGTGTTTGGCGGCTTTGGCCGCAATGTTTTCAACCCGGCGCTGGTGGGGCGCTGCTTCATCTATGTGGCCTTTCCCCACTACCTCACCATGAACTGGGCCCAGCCCTTCCTGGCGCTGCCCGGCGGCTTTGCCGCCTGGACGGTGGCGGCGGACGCGGTCACCTCGGCCACCCCCATCATCAACTACAACCAGGGCATCGCCGCGATGGACAACCTGCGCCTCTTCCTGGGCAGCGTGGGGGGCGCCCTGGGGGAGACCAGCGCGCTGCTCATCCTGCTCTCCGGCGCCTTCCTGGTGTACAGGAAGGTGGCCTCCTGGCAGCTGATGGTGTCCACCATCGTCTCGGGCACCCTGCTGGCCGCCATCTTCCATTACGCGGGCGTGCAGCATGCCACCGGCGTGCTGGCGGCACCCCCGCTGTTCACCCTGCTCTCTGGCGGCTTCCTCTTTGGCGCCATCTTCATGGTGACCGACCCGGTCTCCGCCCCCAAGGGCAAGGGCGCCCAGTGGATTGCCGGCACCCTGGTGGGCCTGATCACCATCATCATCCGCACCTTCTCACTGTTCACGGAGGGCATGATGTTTGCCATCCTCATCGTCAACGCGTTCACCCCCCTGCTGGAGCTGCAGATCAAGCGGCGCCAGGACAGGAAGAAACTGGCCGCAAAGGAGGCGTCCGCATGAAAAGAGGGTATGTCTACACCTTCCTCTTCATGGTGGCGATCACCGCCGTGCTGGTCTTTGCGCTGGCCGCGGCCTATGAGGGCTTCAAGCCGGCCATCACCGCCAACAAGGACCTGCAGGAGCAGCGCGCGGTGCTCTATGCCCTGAACCTGGACCAGAACCTGAGCGACGAGCAGGTGGTGCAGGAATACGACAGCAAGGTGGCGCCCCAGCCGCTGAACGGCCTGGAAGAGGTCAATGGCCTGCCCATCCTGGCCCACGTGGAGGACGGCCAGCCCCTGGCCTATGCGGTGCCCTTTGAGGGCAGCGCGCTCTGGGGCTCGCTGCGGGGTTACCTGGGCGTCACCGCGGACCTGGACCAGCTGACCGGCCTGGTCTTCACCTACCAGAACGAGACCCCGGGCCTGGGCGGGCGCATCGATGAGGAATGGTACAAAAGCCAGTTCCGCGGCCTGCCCATTCAGGAGGGCGGCACCATCCGCTACGGCGGGCAGCCCGGCTACACCCTGGACGCGGTGACCGGCGCCACCCAGACCTCACAGGCGGTGCTGCGCACCCTGAACAAAGCGCTGGAAAACACTGTTTTTGCAGGGGAGGTGGAATAAATGGCAGCGGAGAAACTGAGCGCCAACTTCAAACGCAACATGTTCACCGAAAACCAGGTGCTGCGGGCCATCCTGGGCATCTGCTCCTCCCTGGCGGTCACCAACACCATGCGCAACTCCCTGGTGATGGGCCTGGGCGTGGCCTTTGTGACGGGCCTGTCCAGCCTGACCCTGTCCGCCATGCGGGAAGTCATTCCCCACCGCATCCGCATGCTGGTGCAGACCCTGGTCATCGCCGTGTACGTCATTCTTGTGGATTTGCTGCTGCAGGCCTACCTGCCGGAGGTGTCCAAGCAGCTGGGGCCCTATGTGGGGCTTATCATCACCAACTGCATCATCATGGGCCGGGCCGAGGCCTATGCCCAGTCCAACCCGCCCATCCCCGCCATGTTTGACGGCTTCTTCGCGGGGCTGGGGTACGCGATGATTCTGCTGATGGTGTCCTTCATCCGTGAGCTGCTGGGCTTTGGAACGCTGTTTGGCTTCCAGGTCATCCACACCGCCCCTGAGAACCTGTGGACCATCATGATCATGCCACCCGCCGCCTTCTTCATCATCGGCTCCATGATCTGGTTCATCTCCGCCCGCGCCGCGCGCAAGGCGGCCGCGAAGGCCAAGTAAGGAGGGGAGAGAACATGGCGCCCAACATCAGCCCCCTGGTCATCCTGATTGCCTCCATCTTCACCAGCAACATGATCCTGTCCAACTTCCTGGGCATGTGCTCCTACCTGTCCGTGTCCACCGAGTACAAGACGGCCAACGGCCTGGGCATGGCGGTCACCCTGGTGCTGGTGCTGACCACGGCCATCAACTGGCCCATCTACACCTACCTGATTGTGCCCTCCAACCTGTTCTATCTGCAGTACATCATTTTCATCATGGTCATCGCGGCCACCGTGCAGATTCTGGAGATGGGCATGGACCGCTACACCCCTGACCTGCACGCCAAGCTGGGCATCTTCCTGCCGCTGATCACCGTGAACTGCGCCATCCTGGGCGTCATCCTGTTCATGGTGATCCGCAACTACAGCTTTGTGCAGGCGCTGCTGTTCTCCTTTGGCAGCGGGCTGGGCTGGTGGCTGGCCATCAACATGCTGGCCGCCATCCGCGAGAAACTGGCCACCACCAAGCTGCCCCCCGGGGTCAAGGGGCCCGCGCTGGCGTTCATCGTCACGGGCATCATGGCCATGGCCTTCATCGGCTTCTCGGGCATCTTCACCATTCAGTAAGCAGGAGGCAGCATGAACTTTTCCGTCATCCTGACCACGGTCGGCATCCTGGCCGCGGTTTCCGCGGGGCTGAGCGTCATCATCTCCGTGGCCGACGCCGTGCTCAACAACTATGGCACCTGCCAGCTGGACATCAACAACGGCGAGAAGCTGCTTTCCGTCAAGGGCGGCAGCAGCCTGCTGAGCCTGCTGGCGAGTGAGAAGATCTTCATCCCCTCCGCCTGCGGGGGCAAGGCCACCTGCGGGCTGTGCAAGGTGGGGGTGCTGGAGGGGGGCGGCCCCCTGCTGCTGACGGAGGAGCCCTACATCTCCCTGGAGGAGCGCAAGCAGCACATCCGCCTGTCCTGCCAGGTCAAGGTCAAGACCGACATGAAGCTGCGCATCCCGGAGGAGCTGTTCAACATCAAGGAGTTCCTCTGCGAGCTGGTGGAGGTGGAGGACATGACCTACGACATCAAGCGCCTGCGCCTCAAGCTGCCCGCCGGGGAGAGCATCAAGTTCAAGGCCGGCCAGTTTGTCCAGTTCTACTCCAAGCCCTACGGCAAGGTGCGGGAGGAAGCCTTCCGCGCCTACTCCATCTCCTCCAAGGCCAGCGAGACCGACCACCTGGAGCTGCTCATCCGCCTGGTGCCCAACGGCATCGTCACAACCTATGTGCACACCGCGCTGCAGGTGGGGGACACCGTGCGCCTGTCCGGGCCCTATGGCGATTTCTACCTGCGGGGTGACTGCGAGGAGCTGGTCATGATTGCCGGCGGCTCGGGCCTGGCGCCCATCCGCTCCCTGGTGTATGACGTCATCGAGAAGGGCCTGCCCCACAAGATGCGCTTCTTCTTTGGCGCCAACACCATGAGGGACCTCTACTACATGGAGGAGTTCACCCAGATCGAGCGGGATTACCCGCAGTTCAAGTTCATCCCCTGCCTGGCCCGCCCCGCGCCGGAGGACAACTGGCAGGGCGTGACCGGCTTTGTGACCGTGGCGCTGGAGGAGCAGGTGGCCGACAGCGTCAGCAAGGAAGCCTACCTCTGCGGCAGCCCGGGCATGCTGGACGCCTGCATCAAGATCCTCAAGACCAAGGGCTTTACGGACGAAACCATCTTCTACGACAAGTTCTAAGGAGGCGGCATGAAAGAGAACCCCAGGCACATTCCGGTGGTGGAGAGCCTGCGCGAGGGCATCCTGTCCCGGGATGGTTTCATGGGCGAGGACACGCGTCCCTTCACCGACATCATCCTGGATGACGCTGCCGTGCTGGCCAGCGCCGGCACCAACGCGGTGGAGCTGGCGGACAAGATGACCCGCCTCACCCGCGCGGCCCTTGCGCAGGCCGGGCAGGAAGTGGTTGTGGAGGGCTACCGCGTGCTGGTGGAGGACTACATGGGCCGCATCAGCTGCCCCTTCCGTGACCATCGCGCGCCCAAGCGCAACACCCAGGTGTGGGACAATGCCGGGCGGCAGATGAGCTGGACAGCGCTGGGCGTGCACCTGATCCGCGCGCACGGCTTCTTCCAGGGACAGGGCGCGCCCTACCGGCTGGAGCCGGCCCAGCTGGCGGACTTCCTGCGCGCGCTGGACTGACCAAACCCTGCATTTCCCATCAGCAAAACCCCGCTCAAGCGGGGTTTTGCCGTGCAGGGACCAGGCGCGCCATGCTAGCGATAATACCGCGTTTTATACTCCAGCTTCTGCTTCACCCGGGGCTTGCGCTTGCGGGTGATCAGCTTGAACAGCAGCTGGGAGATCACCACCACCGCGATGACCGGCAGCAGGATGATGATGAGGAACTCCAGGGAAAAACGGGGGAAGGGGTTGGGGTCGGCTGCCGTGTAGGCACGGATTTCATCCAGGGTGGGGGCAATGGAGGCGCGCCGCTCAATGGAGCGGCCGGCCAGCAGCTCATACACCACCGGCTCGGCACCGGGGCTGAGGGGGGTGTAGGTCAGGGTGCCCATCACCTCGCCTGCGGTGACCGGCGCCTCCAGCGTGCGGCTGTACTCAACCTGGGTGCGGGTGTTGTACACCTTCATCTGCTCTTCCAGGCTGCCCTTGGGGGCTACCAGGGCATCGTTGGCCAGGGGGTCCAGCTTGCGCAGGTTCAGCTCCAGCCGGCCCAGGTCCGGGTCCTCCTGGGCGAAGCCGCTGATGTTGATCACCTTGGGGTTCTCCAGGTACAGCTGGGCCACGGTGACGGACTCATACTGCGAGAAGCCGTATTCCATCAACCGCCTGGTGTCCCGCCACTTGTCGGTGGAGCCGGAGTTGAGCACCACGGAAATCAGCTGGATGCCGTCCTTGGTGGCCGAGCCCACAAAGCAGTCCCCGGCCAGGGAGTGCTGGCCGGTCTTGATGCCGGTGGCATAGCGGTAGAAGTGGTTGTTCTCCTCGCCGTCCTGCAGGAAGGCCAGCGCGCGGTTGTTGAAGCGCCGGGCCTCGGTCAGGTTGGTCTGCGGCAGGGTGAAGCTGGTGAGCAGGGCGATCTCCCGGAACTCGGCGTTTTGCATGGCTTCCCGCGCGATCAGCGCCAGGTCCCGCGCGGTGGAGAGGTGGTTGTCATCGTGGTAGCCATGGGCGTTGGTGAAGTGGGTGCGGGTGCAGCCATAGCGCGCGGCCGCTTCGTTCATCAGGGCAACAAAGGCGGCCTCGCTGCCCATCAGGTGCTCGGCAATGGCAATGGCGCCATCGTTGCCTGACTGCACCATGGTGGCGCGGATCAGGTCGCCCAGGCGCACCTGCTCGCCCTCCTTCAGGCCCAGCCTGGAGGCGTCCTCCGGCATGCTGGCGGCATTGGCCGACACGGTCACCAGGTCATCCTGCTCACCCATGGTCAGCGCCAGCAGGGCGGTGAGCACCTTGGTGGTGGAGGCGGGCGGGCGCATCTCGTCCGCGTTTTTCTCGTACAGCACCTGCCCGCTGAGCTGCTCAATCACAATGGCGCTGGAGGCGCGCAGGTTGCGGTTGCCCAGGTTCTCCGGGCGGGTGGCGTCATACTCGCTGGCCAGGGCGGGGAAAAGGGGCAGCAAAACAAGCAGCAGAACGGCCATCAGCCCCGCTGCCCGTGCCTTGGTTGACCCTGGTCTCATGCCCTGCTTCCTCCCTCTGGCGTGGGCACATCCTATCACAAGGTGAGGCTTTTGTATAGTTTGGGACCCTCTTCATACAGGTTGCGGCCGCTGGCGTCCACGCAGACCACGGCGGGCAGGTCCTCAACCTCAAAGCGGTGGATGGCCTCTGGCCCCAGGTCCGGGTAGGCCACCACCTGGGCGGCCTTGATGGCCTTGGCGATCAGCACGGCGGAGCCGCCGATGGCGCCAAAGTACACCGCCTGGAAGCGCGGCATCAGGGCCAGGGTCTGGGGCCCCAGGTAGCCCTTGCCGATCATGCCCTTCAGGCCTCGCTCCAGCAGCGGCGGGGTGTAGCGGTCCGTGCGGTAGCTGCTGGTGGGGCCGGCCGGCCCCACGGGCTGGCCGGGGCGCGCGGGCGCTGGGCCCACGTAGTAGATGACCTCCCCGGCCAGGTCAACGGGTAGCTCCTCCCCGCGTTCAATCAGGGCCACCAGGCGCTTGTGGGCGGCGTCCCGCCCGGTGAGCAGGCTGCCGCTGAGCAGCACCTGGTCCCCGGCCTTCAGGTCCTGGATGGCCGCGTCCAGCAAGGGCAGTTGCACTTTTTTGATCATGTCGGCTCCTTACAGCGTGGTCTCGGCGTGGCGGGCCACATGGCAGCAGATGTTGACCGCCACAGGCAGCCCGGCGATGTGTGTGGGCGCGCTGACGATGTGCACCTTCAGCGCGGTGGTCTGCCCGCCATAGCCCGCCGGGCCGATGCCCAGGCGGTTGATCTCATGCTCCAGCTCCTCCTCCAGCTGCCGGTAGCGCGGGTCCTTGTGGTGGCGGGTCAGGGGCAGGCTGGTGGCGCGCTTGGCCATGAGGGCGGCCAGCTCAAAGCTGCCGCCCACGCCCACCCCCACCACCAGCGGCGGGCAGGGGTTGGGGCCGGCCTCTTCCACGGTCTTGAGCACAAAGCGCTTCATGCCCTCCACCCCGTCGCCTGGGGAGAGCATCTTCAGCTGGCTCATGTTCTCGCTGCCAAAGCCCTTGGCGATGGCCAGGATGTGCACCTTCTCGCCGGGCACCAGGCGGGTGTGGATGACGCAGGGGGTGTTGTCCCCGGTGTTTTTGCGGTCAAACAGCGGGTCATTGGCGATGGATTTGCGCAGGTAACCGGTGGTGTAGGCCTGTCGCACGCCTTCGTTCACGGCATCCTCCAGGCTGCCCCCTGTCAGGTGCACCTCCTGCCCGATGGTCAAAAACACCACCGACATCCCGGTGTCCTGGCAGACGGGCAGGCTTTCCTGCGCGCCGATGCGGTTGTTTTCCAGCAAATGCTCCAGCACCATGCCGCCCAGGGGGGAGGGCTCCCTGGCCCTGGCCTCCTCCAGCTTGTCCATCACATCCGGCCCAATGACATAATTGGCCTGCAAAAACAGCGCTGCCACCGCCTGGGTAATCTTTGCAACATCAAGCTCCCTCATGTGGTTTCCTCCCTTTTCTTGCTGGGTTCATCCAGCACGATAACCTGCTGGCGCCAGGCGGCCGCGGGGCTGCGCCCGCTGCCCAGCTGCCACAGCTCCTCCGCGCGCAGGTCCTGGGCCACCTCCGCCCGGCTTGCCCGCGCCGGCCTGTCCACCAGCGTGAACCCGCCGCTGCCGATTGCGGCCAGCAGCGGCCTGGCCGAGGCGCGAAATCCCAGCAACCGCGCGTGCTGCGGCTGACGGGGCGTGTGCGCCAGGCCCAGCAGGCTGTGGGTCAGCGCCCGGCTGATGCGCGCGCGGGGGTAGCGCCGGGTCTTGGCCAGGTCCAGCAGGGCCGCCCGGCTGCTGGCCCGGGGCAGGGCCTTCAGGATGCGCCGCTCCAGCCCTTCGCTGATCTCGCTGGAGGGGCACAACACCCCCTCCCCCTGGCTCAGCAGCAGGTACAGCAGCGCCTTGTCCAGCGCCTCGGGGCGGTGGGTGGCGGCCCCGCGCATCACCGCCAGGCTGGCTGGGGGGCAGGCGGCTGCCGCCTGCTCCCACTCACCCTGAAGCCACTGCGCGCGCACCGCGCTGGCCGAGGCCAGGGGCCCGCCGGCCAGGCTGTGGTAGGGGGCGCTGCGCAGCACGGGCAGGGGGGTCATCCGGCTGCCCAGGCGCTCCAGCTCACGCAGGTAGCTTACCCCCAGGATGAAGTTTGGGCTGGCCAACAAGGCCGGGCCTGCCTCAGGCAAGGCTTCCTGCAGCGCCTGCCCCTGCGCCGCGGCAAAGGACAGGCCGGTGTCCAGGCCCGCCTTCAGGGCCCGCGCGAAGGCCGCGTCCGGGTGGTTGAGCAGCCGGGCTGCCTGGCGTAGCAGGCCCAGGTCATCGCTTTCGCTGCCAAAGCTCAGGTGGCTGACCACGCCCAGCCGGTGCAGGATGCCCACCCCCCCGGCGGCGAAGCGGTTGGCCTGGGCGCAGGAAAAGCTGACCGGCATGCCCAGCACCAGGTCAAAACCGTTCTGCAGGGCCATCCGGGCCCGGTCATGGGTGGAGAACAGCATGGCCTCCCCCCGCTGGGAGAAAGCGCAGCCCAGCACGCAGACCATATAATCCGCGCCGCTTCTGGCCCTGGCCTGCTCCAGGTGGTGGAGGTGCCCCCGGTGAAAGGGGTCATACTCCGCGATGATGCCGCACACCTTCATGGAAAAATTATAGCATAGCGCCCCTGGGCTTGGAAGTTGACAAGGGCAGCCGGCAAAATTATAATGGCAGCATTACAAAAAGGAGGTGGCCTTTCATGGATGACGGCGCTAGATGCCAGGCACAAGAAGGCGTTCCGCGATCGCGACGCATTTATGATGCGCTGCCCGCATAAAGCCTTCACCTGACAGCTATCATCGTCTTTGGCGCTTGCAATCCCCGGCAGGTTGCTTTTTTGCGCGAATGATAGGATTGGAGGTGAGTCCCGTGAACTGGGAACAAATCGAAGAAAAACTGGACCAGCTGCTGTCGCAGGGCCGTCACGGCCAGCTGCGCGGCGCGCTGATGATGCTCAACCCCGTGGACATCGCCGGCTATATGAAAAAGCTGGACCGGGAGCGGCTGCTGCTGCTGTTCCGCATCCTGCCCAAGGATGTGTCCGCGGATGTGTTCAGCTATATGGATACCGACCAGCGCCAGATGCTGGTGGAGAGCATCGCGGACGCGGAAATCAGCGCCCTGATTGATGAAATGTTTGTTGATGACGCGGTGGACTTTCTGGAGGAGTTGCCCGCCAACGCCGTCAAGCGCGTGCTGCAGAACACCGAGCCCAAAACCCGCGCCATCATCAACCAGTTTCTGAAGTACCCCGAGAACTCCGCCGGCAGCCTGATGACCATCGAGTACTGCGAGGTCAACCAGGACATGAACGTGCGCGACGCGCTGCTGAGCATCAAGCAGACCGGGGTGGACAAGGAAACGGTCTACACGCTGTACATGCTGGACAGCCAGCGCCACCTGATTGGCAGCATCCCCCTGCACAAGATGCTGGTGGTGCCCGAGGAGACCCCGCTGGTCAAGCTGATGGATCCGGGCATCATCTCGGTCAGCACGGTGGATGACCAGGAGGTGGTGGCCGACACCGTGCGCAAATACCACCTGCTGTCCATCCCCGTGGTGGACGGTGAGGGCCGCATGGTGGGCATCATCACCAGTGACGACATCATGGACGTCATTGAGGAGGAGAACACCGAGGACTTTGAGAAGATGTCCGGCCTGGCGCCCGCGGAGGAGCCCTATTTCAAATCCCGCCTGTTCACCCTGGCGGGCAACCGGCTGCCCTGGCTGATGATTCTGATGCTCACCTCCATCATCTCCGGCGCCATCATCTCCCGGTTTGAGGACGTGCTGGCGGTCAACATCCTGCTGTCCGCCTCCATCCCCATGCTGATGGACACCGGCGGCAACTGCGGCCAGCAGGCCTCCACACTGATGATCCGCGGCATCGCCCTGGGGGAGGTGCGCTTCACGGACATCTTCCGTGTATTGTGGACGGAGTTCCGCGTGGGGCTGATGATCGGCGTGGTGCTGTCCGCGGTCACCTTCGCGCGGCTGCTTCTGCTCAACCAGGCCAGCCTGATCATGGCGGGGGTGATCTCCTTCAGCCTGTTCGCCACCGTGGTCATCGCCAAGTCCATCGGCTGCGTGCTGCCGCTGCTGGCCCAGCGCATCAAGCTGGACCCGGCGCTGGCGGCCGCCCCGCTGATCACCACCCTGGTGGACGCCACCAGCCTGTTTGTCTTCTTCACCATCGCCTCCCGCTTCATCCTCAACGCCTGAGCCGCGCCTGTCACAAGAGCCTGCGGGGTTTTCCCTGCAGGCTCCTGTGCTTGATGTCAATATGCTGTGTCAGTCGCCCATCCAGTGGGCCATGTGGTACAGCCCGGGGGCTTGCCCCATCAGCCAGGCGGCGGCGGCCAGCGCGCCGCTGGCGAACACCTGGCGGCTTTGCGCGCTGTGGGTGAGCAGGATCAGCTCGTTCTGCCCGTAAAAGCCCACCTCGTGCTCGCCCGCCACCGTGCCCCCGCGCACCGCGTGCAGCCCAATTTCATCAGCCTGGCGCAGGCTGCTGGCGCCCTGGCGGCCATGGGTGGGCAGGCTGCCGGGCCGCCGCACCGCCTCGTACAGCGCCAGCGCCGTGCCCGAGGGGCTGTCCGCCTTCTGGTTGTGGTGCTTCTCCACGATTTCGATGTCGTAGCCAAGCAGCATCCTGGCTGCCTGGGCGGCCAGCTGCTTGAGCACATACACCCCCCGGGACATGTTGGGGGACTGGAAGATGGGAATTTGCGCCGCGGCCGCCTGGATGGCTGCCAGGTCCTGCGGGCTGTAGCCGGTGGTGCCCAGCACGCAGGGCAGCCGCCTGGCTGAAGCAAAGGCCAGCAGGCCCTCCAGCGCCTTTGGGGAGGAGAAGTCGATCACCACCTCCGCTACCTCCCTCACCGCGTCAAAGCCGGCATAGACGGGGTAGGCGCCGGAGGCGTCAGCCGCGCGGTCAACCCCCGCGCACACGGCAAAACCATGCCGGGCGGCCTCCTGGGTTATCATCCGGCCCATGCGCCCCAGGGCGCCGGAAATCAGCAGCTGTTTCATGGCAGCAGCCCCAGCGCCTGCAGCTCACGGGCCAGCACCTCACGCCCCAGCTGGCTCATGGGCAGCAGGGGCAGGCGCAGGTGCTCCGCCAGGCGCCCCATCATGGCCAGCCCCGCCTTGGCAGGCATGGGGTTGACCTCCAGGAACAGCGCGTGGATCAAGGGCATCAGCTGCAGCTGCAGCCGGGCGGCTGTTTGGTAATCCTGCGCCAGCATGGCGTCGGTCAGCCGCACCGTTTCAACGGGCGCCACGTTTGACAGCACCGAGATCACCCCCAGACCGCCCAGGCTCATCAGCGGCACAATGACCTCGTCGGAACCCGAGTAGAAGGCGATGCGCCCCTCACACAGGCGCATCATGTCTGCCACGCGGGTCAGGTCGGCCGAAGCCTCCTTCATGCCCACCACCTGGGGCAGCAGGTTCAGCGCGCCAAGGGTGGCGGGCGTCATGTTCAGACCTGTGCGCCCGGGCACGTTGTAGAGGATGATGGGCAGGCTGCTGTCCTGCGCGATGGCGCCGTAATGGGCCAGCAGCCCCTCATGGGTGGCCTTGTTGTAATAGGGGGTCACGCACAGCTGCGCTGCGGCGCCCAGCTCCCTGGCCTTGCGGGCCAGCTTAATCACGTGGGCGGTGTTGTTGCCACCCGTGCCCGCGATAACAGGCACCCGCCCACCGGCGGCCTCCACCACCGTGGCCACCACCAGCGCCCATTCCTCATCGCTCATGGTGCTGGGCTCGCCGGTGGTGCCGCAGGCCAGCAGGGCGTTGACCCCCGAGGAGATCTGCCAGTCCACCAGCTCGCGCAGGGCGCGCACGTCGATGCCGTCCTGGGTGAAGGGGGTCACCAGCGCCGTGCAGGTGCCCTGAAAGATGGGTGTTCTCATGCCTGTCCTCCTGTCATTTGTGGGGGATGTAGCCCTGCTTGCACAGCAGCTCGGCGGTCAGCACGCTGCCGCCCGCGGCGCCGCGCAGGGTGTTGTGGGAGAGGCTGATGAAGCGCCAGTCCATCACCGGGTCCTCCCGCAGCCGGCCCAGCACCACCGCCATGCCCTGGCCCGCGTCACGGTCAAGCAGCGGCTGGGGGCGGTTGTCCTCCTCCCGGTAGACCAGGAAGGGGTCCGGCGCGCTGGGCAGCCCCAGGCGCTGGGGAAGGGTGCGCCAGTTGGCCCAGCGGGCCAGGATGTCCTCCCGCTGTGGTTTTTGCCTGAAGGAAACGGAGACCGTGGCCAGGTGGCCGTCGCTCACCGGCACCCGCACGCACTGGGCGGAGATGCGCGGCAGGGCGGCTTCCTGGATGCTGCCCTGCCCCTCGTCCAGCCGGCCCCAGATCTTCAGCGGCTCCCGCTCGCTTTTCTCCTCTTCCCCCGGGATAAAGGGGATGAGGTTGCCCTGCATTTGCGGCCAGTCCATCAGCCTGCGCCCGGCACCGCTCACCGCCTGGTAGGTGCTCACCTGCAGCGCCTGGGGCTCAAAGTCCATCAGGGGGCTCAAGGCGGGCACATAGCTTTGGATGGAACAGTTGGGCTTGACGGTCACAAAGCCCCGCGCGGTGCCCAGCCGCCTGCGCTGCGCGGCCAGCACCCGCGCGTGGTCCGCGTTGATTTCGGGGATGATCATCGGCACGTCCGCCCGCATGCGCAGCGCCGAGTTGTTGCTGATGACAGGCAGCTCCAGCTTCGCGAAGCCCTCTTCCATGGCCTGTGTCTGCTCCCGTGGCAGGGAGACCGCGCAGAAGATGAAGTCCACCTCATCCGCGATGCGGGCGGACATGGCGGCGTCCTGCACCTCCATTTGGGCCACCGCCGGGGGCAACGGGCTGTCCATCTGCCAGCGCCCGGCCACCGCTTCCCCGTAGCTGCGCCCGGCGCTGCGCGCGCTGGCGGCCAGCAGGCGCAGCGTGAACCAGGGGTGATCCTGCAGCAGGCCCACCAGGCGCTGGCCCACCATGCCCGTCGCGCCCACAATGCCCACCTTGTATTTCATCAATCTGTATTGTCCTCCAAAATGTACAAAAAGCCCCGGCCAGACAGACCGGGGCGGGGGATCCGCTCAACGCACGCCCAGGCGCGCCAGGGTCTCCAGGCCCTGTCGGGCATCCTCAAAGGGGCTCTCGTTGTGGGGCTCGTCCTGCTCAATCACCAGCCATTCAGCGCCCGCGTCCACCGCGGCCTTCACCAGGCCCTCGGCGTCCTGGGAGCCGTGGCCAAAGGGGCGGAAGGAAAACCCGCTGCGGTCGATTTCCTTGTCCTCATCCTGGCCAATCAAGGCGTAGGGCGTGCGGCCGGAGTTGTCGGACACAAAGTCCTTCAGGTGCACCACCGGCGCGCGGCCCTTGTAGGAGGCCAGGTAGGTCAGCGGGTCCACGCCCGCGTACTTGACCCAGCAGGTGTCAATCTGGGTTTGCAACAGGTCTGCGGGAATGGCCTGGTAGATGAAGTCCAGCCCATAGATGCCCGACACCTTCAGGAACTCAAAGTCATGGTTGTGGTACAGCAGGGTGAGGCCGGCATCCCTGCACTGACGGCCAAACTGGCCCATCAGCGCCAGCACCTTTGCAAAGCCGGGGGCGCCGGGTCGGTCGTCCTCGCCCAGGTAGGGCACCGCGATGTACCGGCAGCCCAGCTCCTTGTGGTAGGCAATCACGCCCTCGGGGTCCGCCAGGATGTTTTGCAGCGGCACATGGCTTGATATGGGGATTAGCCCCACCCCGTCCACCATCGCCTTCATCTCGGCCGCGCTCAGGCCGTAGAACCCGGCAAACTCAACCCCGTCAAAACCCAGCTCCTTCACCTGTTGAAGGCTGGCCTTGACATCATGCGCGATCTCATTGCGCGCGCTGTACAGTTGGTAGGCAACCGGCAATTTTTTCATCATCAGTTCTCCTGGTCGAAGTAGTAGGGCTTGCCGGTGGCGGCGCTGGTGTAGATGGCCTCCAGGATGCGGGTGACCACGATGGCCTGCTCCGGCAGCACGCACAGTTCGCCCTTGCCGCGGATGGCGGCGTGGAACACCTGCTGCTCCAGCACCTCTGGGTCATTGGAGGTGCCCTCATAGAAGGCGACCGAGCCGGCCTTCAGGTCCGGCTTCTCCACAAACTGGCGGCCGTGGCGCACGCCGTTGATGCGCAGCCCGTCATGGAAGTCCGCCCCGCCCTTGGTGCCTGACAGCGTGGTGGTGCCCTCCTGCACATCCAGGGTGTTCAGGGCCCAGGCGGCGCTCAGGATGATGGTGGCGCCGTTCTCCATCACGATGAAGCCAAAGGCGCTGTCCTCCACCGTGAACTTGTCCACGTCCCAGTCGCCCCAGGCGTTGGCGGTGTTGCGGTCCTTGTTCAGCTTGTGGTAGGTGGTGCCCACGGCGTACCTAGGCTTGTAGTTGTCCATCATCCACAGCGTCAGGTCCAGCGCGTGGGTGCCAATGTCAATCAGCGGCCCGCCGCCCTGCTCATGCTCATTGAGGAAAACGCCCCAGGTGGGCACCGCGCGGCGGCGGATGGCGTTGGCGCGCGCGAAGTAAATATCGCCCAGCTCACCCGCCTGGGTGGCGCTCTTCAAATACTGGCTGTCCGCGCGGTAACGGCTCTGGTAGCCGATGGTCAGCAGCTTGCCGGTCTCCCGGGCGGCCACCAGCATCTTGTGCGCTTCCTCATAGTTGATGGCCATGGGCTTTTAACACATCACATGCTTGCCGGACTTCAGCGCGTCCACCGTGATGAAGCTGTGGCTGCGGTTGGGGGTGCAGACGTACACCGCGTCCAGGTCCAGCTTGAGCAGCTCTTGATAGTCGGTAAAGGTCTGCGCATCCTTGGTGCCAAACTTCGCCGCGGTCTTCTGCGCGCGCTCAGGAACGATGTCGCAGAAGGCCACCACATCCGCGCCGCCCAGCTGCTTGATGGACGGCAGGTGCTTGTTGTTGGCGATCCCGCCGCAGCCGATGATACCCAGTCTCAATTTGTCCATGGTTCCACCTCCAGGAGTTCTTGCGTTCATTATACGCCATTGTACGGGCTTTGTCAGTGATGGGCAAGGCGAAGGATACAATTTTTGCCTGCGTTCTGTCCGCGGGCATGGTATCCTGAAGGGGCGGGCGGCATGAAACCGGCGCCTGGCCGCGTTGAATGCTTAGAAAGACGAGGGGAGGCCCTGAAGACATGAAACGGTTCGCCGCGCTTCTGCTGGCCCTGCTCTGCCTGCTGGCCGCCTGGCCAGGCTTTATGGAGGCGCCCCGCGCGCTGTCCGTGGGCTCCTCCGGCCCCGCGGTGGTGGATCTGCAGATCAGGCTGTCAGAGACCGGGTTTCTCACCGGGCCTGCGGATGGCAAATTTGGCGAGGGCACCCGCCAGGCGGTGCTGGCGCTGCAGCGCGCGTTGCGTGAGGCGGGCCACCAGCTGGCGGCGGATGGCATCGCCGGCCAGGCCACCCTCAGCCTGCTCAACGATGAGGAGGCCATGGCCCCCTTTCTTACCTTCACCACCGGCGCCACAGGTCCCCGGGTCATCCGGCTGCAAACCCGGCTGATCGACCTCAAGTTCCTGCAGGGCCCGGCGGACGGTGTCTTTGGCAGCCAGACGCTGGAGGCGCTCACCGCCTTCCAGCGGCAGCTGGCTGCCCACCAGGCGGAGGGGGTTGAGGTCAACGGCCAGGCTGATGCCGCCACCCGCGCCTTCCTGGATGAGCAGGCCGACCTGTCCGGCTTTGACATCGCGGCGCCTGAGTTTTTTGATGAAAGCCAGCCCCTCTCACTGACCGGGGACTACCTGAACGCCGCGGCCTGCGTGCTGGTGGACATGCGCAGCGGGCGGGTGCTCTTCGCCAGTGACATGGAAAAGCGCCTCTTCCCCGCCAGCACCACCAAGATGATGACCCTGCTGTTGGCGGTGGAGCGCGGCCGGTTGGATGAAGAGGTGATTTTGCCTGAGGTGACCGGCAAGGTGCCCCGGGATTCCTCCCTGGTGCCCGTCTACCCGGGGGAGAAGATGCGCATGCGCGACCTGCTGTACGGGCTGATGATCCGCTCAGGCAACGACGCGGCCAACGCCGTGGCGCAGATCTGCGCTGGCTCGGTGGAGAGGTTTGTGGCGCAGATGAACCAGCGCGCAAGGCAGCTGGGCATGGAGAACACCCATTTCCAGAACCCCCATGGCTACCACCACCAGGAGCATTACAGCACCGCGAAGGACCTGGCCATCCTGGCGCTGCACGGCATGGCCAACCCGGATTTTGCGCAGATTGCCAGCGCGCTCACCTACGACCTGCCCGCCACCCAGAAGCGGGGCATCCTCCAAATCAACAACACCAACGAGCTGCTCATCCCCGGCTCGCCCCACTATTATGAGGGCGCGGTGGGCATCAAGAGCGGCTACACCAGCCTGGCCGGCTTTTGCTACGCGGGGGGCGTCCAGCGGGAGGGGCAACAGCTGCTGGCGGTCATCATGGGCAGCCGCACCCGCAACCGCGGCTGGGACGACCTAGCGCGCCTATTCAATTACGGCTTTGCTCTCATTAAGGGGCAGGCTGCCCTTCCCGCTGTTGCACATACACGCTGACCGAGCCGCCCTTGCAGTAAAAATCGGCTTCGCCCCCCTCGTCCAGCACCACCGGGTCTTGGATCTGCCCGGTCACATCCACCCAGGCGCTTCCCTTGCGCGCCTCGCCCAGGCTCATGCGCTGGTAGCCGTCCTCGCCGTTTGACATCACGCAGGCCAGGCCGCTGTGGGGGCGCTCCGGGTCCCCCAGGCGCACAAAGCCGATGGTGTTGGGGTGGTTGAAATAATCAACCTGCCCGCCATAGGCCTGGTTCTTGCGGACACCCAGCAGCAGGTCCAGCATGTCCCGCTTGCCGGGGATGGCCTGCTCCCCGCCAATGCCATAATAGTCACCGTAGAACACGCAGGGGTAGCCGTCCTGGCGCAGCAGCACCAGGGCGTAGGCAAGGGGCTTGAACCAGTCCTCCACCCAGCTTTCCAGCGCCTGGCCCGGCTGGGAGTCATGGTTGTCCACAAAGGTGACGGCGTTGAAGCGGTGGGACTGCACCAGGCTGCCATCCAGGATGGTGCGCAGGTCAAAGTCCCGTCCCTGGCGGGCAGCCTGCACAAAGTTATAATGAAGCGGCACGTCAAACAGCGCGGTCATGCCGCCGGTTTCCTGCAGGTAGTCATCCAGCTTTCCGTGGAGGGATTCCCAGTATTCCGCCACAAAGAACAGCGGCCTGTCGCAGGTCAGCCTCACATGGCGGATGAAGGCTTCCATGAAGCGGCTGTCGATGTGCTTCACCGCGTCCATGCGCATGCCGTCCAGGTGCAGCGCCCCGGTGATCCATTCACCCCAGCGCAGCGTCTCGTCAATCACGTCCCGGTTGCGGTAGTCGACGTCGGCAAACATCAGGTAATCAGCGTTGCCCTGCTCATCGCTCACCTGGTCAGAAAACCCCTTGTCCTCCCCCAGGATTTTGAACACACCTGTCTCACCGCTGCGCTGGTCAAAATTGACCGCGGTGAAGTGCTGGAAGTTCCAGACAAATTTGGAGTACTGGCCCTGCCGGCCGGGGAAGTGGAAGCCGGTCCAGCCTTCAATGTCAAAGGGTGCGCTCTCCACCAGGTTGCGGTCCTGCTGGCTGACCCTGACCACCTGGAAGACCTGGGCCTCATCCGCGCCCGCCTTGTGGTTGAGCACGGCGTCCGCGTACACCTGGATGCCCTGCCTATGCAGCGCGTCAATGGCGTCCTGCAGCTGCGCCCTTGTGCCGTATTTGGTGCGCACGCTGCCTTTCTGGTCAAACTCCCCCAGGTCATACAGGTCATAGACGCCGTAACCCACATCGTTTGTGCCGGTTGCCTTGCAGGCGGGTGGCAGCCAGACCGCGCCCACGCCCAGGTCCTTCAGGTGCTGCGCACTGCTTGCCAGGCGCAGCCAGTGCTGCCCGTCATCGGGCAGGTACCACTCAAAAAACTGCATCATCACCTTGTTGTCCCCCGGCAGCAGGTCCTCCGGGACCGGCTGGTACAGGGGCACCTGTTTTTCCTGCGCGGTGTGCTCCGCCAGGGCCTTCAGCTGTTCCTCCTGCTCTTCCGGCAGGGTCTGCCAGATCTCCTGGTGCACCATCTCCCGGATCTGTTCTGGCTGCAGGTTCTGTTCCTCATGCTGGCTCATAGGCACCTCCTTCGTCTTCCTTCTGAATATACCTTGATTTGCGTGGCGCGCTGCCTGAAAAGGCAACAAAGCTGTTTTTGTTGGCCTATTGGGCACGTATTTGTGCCAAAAAGGTGGTCAGATCTACCCTGTCATCCGGATGGCCCGGCAGCAGAAAAATAATGCTTGACCTATCTCCGGCAAGATGGTATTCTACTTAAGCACCCCAAACGGGGTTGCGGGGACCTTGAAAACGATACAGAGAAGAGAAGCGATATTTAACGACAGTCGATTCAATTGAGCGAACATCGGTCGGCCGGCTTTTGGAAGGTGGCCCTGGACAGCCCTTGAGGGCGGGAAGGGGCAACCGGAAGGGGTTGGCGCGGACTGTTGGATTAA
>Ga0123327_1001432_pt1 | contig 20321 bp, 18 predicted proteins | sample BioC13SIPDNA_4_FD_89701 | JGI IMG/M metagenome (GOLD analysis project Ga0123327, IMG submission 89701) | Anaerobic biogas reactor microbial communites from Washington, USA - Biogas_R1_B C13 SIP DNA | ecosystem: Engineered > Bioreactor > Anaerobic > Unclassified | place: Washington, USA...
CTGAAATATAAAAGCTACCCATTGGAAAAAAGTACTGTCTGCAGTAACCGACATGAATAAAACAACTCCTGTTAGCTGCGACGATTAGTTCGAAGCAGGTTGATACTTAATGGCCTGATCCATAATGGCCTTTCTTTGGTCCTCAGAAATTCCGGATAAAATCTTGTTGATGCTGCTGACCAGTTCGGGATTTCCCTTCTTAAGACCAACGGCAATGGCTACATCGTCGTCCGAAGCCTGGAAGCCTTTGCCGGGTGCAAATTCTACCATGGCAAATTTGTTATTGGCGGCGGTGGCAGAAACACCTTCCGGTCTTTCGGAAACATAGCCATCAATAATACCGGATTCCAGGGCTACCCGCATGGCCGGGAAATCATCCATGGCGGTTTGTTTCTTGACATTCGGGATCTGTTCAATAACGGTATAGTGGAATGTATTCAGCTGGGCCGTAATATTGGCACCGGCAAGTTCCTGCAGGCTGGTCGCGCCTTCATATTTGGAACCCTTCTGTACAACTACCACTAGATCGGAACGATAGTAGTGATCAGAAAAATCAATCGTCTTTTTTCTTTCTGCGGTAGGTGACATACCGGCCAGAATAGCATCAATGGTACTGGATTGAACGGCCGGCGCCAGTCCGTCCCAGGCGGTTTTGACGACAACCAGTTCTTTGCCCATACCTTCAGCTAAACGCTTGGCAATTTCAACATCATATCCACCGGCAAACTCCTTGCTGCCGGCAATCGGAACCGCGCCGTTGGAATTATCGGCCTGGGTCCAGTTAAAGGGAGGATAACCGCATTCCATGCCCACTTTGAATTCATTGCTGGGTGCAGGGGTTTTGTCTTTGTCGGATGAAGAACTGCAGCCGACTGCGGAGATGAGAAGACCCATCACCAAGATTGCACTAAGTGCCAAACTTACAAACTTCCTCATTACACTTCTCCTCACAAATAAAATTTTTGGTGTAACCGCACATTCCAATCTCAATAATTGTAACATAAAAATGCAGGGAATAAACTTCTTTATCAGCAATATCCAAGCCTAATATTTAAAAAAATGCATAATGTTTAATTTTTCCGCAATAAAATAGAAAGCAGCATGGCCAGCAGGATCAGCGCCGCGCCGGTATAAGCCCGGACGGTTAAAATTTCATTGGCCCAGACGAAGCCGGCCAGAGCAGCGAAAACCGGTTCGGTCGTCAGAACCACCGCAAAACGGGTGGGCGTGCTGAACCGTTGCAGATAATTCTGCAGCAGAAAAGCCAGCGAGGTAGCAAAGACCGAAGTGACGATGATCGCCAGAATCGTATCACTGCCCATATGCTGCGGAATTGGTTCGGCGGCCAGACCGATTACCAGACAGAGCAGGCCGACAAAAAGTATCTGCACCCCGGTGATGGCCACTGCATTGTGACGCCAGGAATATTTGGAAACAAACACGATATGCAGGGCAAATCCGAAGGCACAGACCAGCACCAGCAGATCCCCATACCCGAGCGCAAATTTCCCCGCCGGTACTGACAGCAGAAACAAACCCGTAGCTGCCATCACGACCGTCAGGGTGGTTTGCCAATCCGGCCAAGTTCGTTTTTTGATATAAAACATGATTGGCACCAGCACCACCGAAACACCAGTAATAAAGCCGGCATTGGAGGATGTGGTGTACTGCAGCCCCACGGTTTGAAAAACGTAACCGATAAACAGGAAAAATCCCAGCAAACAACCGGCGGCTACGGTCGAGACTTCAACCTTGATGATATTTTTAAAAGAAAAAATGGCCAGCACCAGAAAGGCCAGGACAAATCTAATCCCCAGAAACAGAAAGGGACCGATATCTGCCAGGGCATTTTTGACCAGCACAAAGGTGACGCCCCAAATGAGGGCCACCAGCATCATTAAAAATTCTGCTTCGGTACGTTTAAAAGTTTTATTTGCGATCATTGGTTCAGCTCCGATACTATTTGAATAACTGAGAGTTTTGCATAATTCAAAAAATCATGTAATATGTCATTTTGAGCGCTAGCGAAGCTACCTTAATTGTGACCGTCAGGTCATATATGTAGTCCTCGTAGGGGGAATCTCGCAAATGCCGTAGATCCGCCAACGCTCAGGCTGCGCTTTAGACAGCTATTCATAGCTTTGCCAACTACCCGATAATCATAACATAATTAAAGCCCACATAATATTGACAATTCAAAATTAAGGTATAAAAATGTTTGACCGCCAGCGTACTGTCCCTCCGACTTGCTCTCATGAGCCGGAGGGGGTTGACGGCAGTGAGAGCCAATTTTTATACCAACTGCAGCGGGGATGTGACATATAATTAGGAGAAAATTGCTTGTCGTAATATTTGTCTAGCTGTATAATTATAAAGAAATTAGTATAGAAAAAGAAAGGAAGTGCAACATAGTTGAAAAAATTTACCGCAATTCTTGTTTCCGCCCTTTTGCTAATGGGCATGTTGGCCCTGAGCGGCTGCGGCAAAAAGGATCCTGCACAGCAGGCAGCACCGGACAAGGTTCTTAAAGTGGTAACCGAAGCAGGTTTTGCTCCCTTTGAATTCAAAGAGGGCAATGATGAGTTCGTCGGCTTTGATATGGATCTGATCAGAGCCATCGGCGAAGCCCAGGGTTATAAGGTGGAACTGGCCCATATGGGGTTTGAATCACTCATCCCCGCGCTGCAGTCTGACAAGGCCGATTGCGCCATCGCCGGTATGTCAATCACCCCGGAAAGACAGGAATCAGTTGATTTCAGCACCCCATATTTTGATGCCGGACTCATTATCGCTGTAGCCAAGGATACGGAAGGCATAGCCATCCTGGATGATCTGAAGGGCAAAAAAATCGCAGGCCAGGTGGGAACCATCGGTGCGGATGCCTGCATGAGCGTTAAGGAAAAAGCCCCCAAGACCGAAGTCAGAACGTATGACAATATCGGTGAAGCCTTTATGGAACTGGAAAAAGGCGGCGTCGATGCAGTTGTCAATGACCATGCCGTAACCGCATATTATATCAAGACCACAGGCAAAGACAAAACCAAAATGGTGGGCGAATTGTTCTCCGCGGATGACCATTACGGTATCGCCGTGAAGAAAGGCAATGCAGAAATGCTGAAAGTCATCAATGACGGCCTGGAAAAAATCAAAGCCAACGGCAAGTACGACGAAATCTACAAGAAATGGTTCGAATAAGATAAAGCGGTAAGCGCAGAATATAAAAGCGCGAGTGGTTGATCTCGCGCTTTTATTGCTTATTTACATTCTCGGGAGGTTCATATGACACAAGTTATCCCTTGTACCTTTGGATTTAACATTATACAAAGTCTTTTGGAAATACATGGTTTCAAGGTGGTTGCCGGCAATTTCCCCTCCTTTATGGTAGGCGCCCTGATTACCCTTGAACTGACCGCTCTGGCGGTAGCCTTTGGTATGGTACTGGGACTGGTTTTTGGTTTGCTGAAAATGGCAAACCAGTTTAAGCCCACCTATTGGCTTGCTACGCTGTACATCGATTTCTTCCGCGGTACCCCGCTGTTCGTGCAGATCCTGCTGCTCTATTTTGGTGTGCTGCCTATATTTGGAGAGATCGGCGCTTTTACCAGTGCAGTTATTGCCTGCAGTTTAAACAGCGGCGCCTATATTGCAGAAATCGTGCGGGCCGGCATCCAGGCTATCGACAAAGGCCAGATGGAAGCAGGACGTTCCCTGGGGATGAATTATCGCCAGACCATGTGGTACATCATCCTGCCCCAGGCCTATAAAGTGGTAATACCGCCGCTGATCAATGAATTCATCGCCATGCTGAAGGATACGTCGCTGGTATCCATTATCTCCGTTTCCGAACTGACCCTGCGCGGCAAACTGATCTATGCCAGCAGTTACGAACCGGCCTGGGTCTGGGGTACGGTAGCTATTATCTATTTTATCATGACCAAACTCCTGGCCATATTTGGTGATTATATGGAAAGGAGGCTGGCGACCGAATGATCCAGATCAAAAACGTTTACAAAAGCTTCGGCAATCTGGAAGTACTCAAAGGGATCAACTGTTATATCGCGCCCCGGGAAGTGGTTTGTGTGATTGGTCCCAGCGGTTCAGGGAAGAGCACCCTACTGCGCTGCATCAATCAATTGGAAACGGTACAGTCCGGCGACATTCTGATTGACGGTCAGGACATTACTCATCCCAGCATTGACATCAATCTGATCCGGCAGCAGGTGGGTATGGTGTTTCAGCTGTTTAATCTCTTTCCCCACAAGACGACGTTGGAAAACATCACCTTGGCGCCGAGCAAGATATTGAAAATAAGCGCGGACGAAGCCCATGAACGGGCTATGACCCTGCTGCGTAAAGTGGGACTGGTAGACAAGGCAAACGTTTACCCCAACCAGTTGTCCGGCGGACAGAAACAGCGGGTGGCCATTGCCCGCGCCCTGGCCATGCAGCCCAAGGTAATGCTCTTTGACGAGCCTACCTCCGCCCTTGATCCGGAAATGGTGGGCGAGGTGCTGGAAGTCATGAAGGATTTGGCCCATGAAGGCATGACCATGGTAGTGGTCACCCATGAAATGGGTTTTGCCCGGGAAGTGGGCCACCGGGTACTGTTCATGGATGAAGGCGTTATTGTAGAAGAGGGCACCCCGGCCCAAATCTTTGACAACCCCACCAATCCCCGTACCCAGTCATTTTTGAGCAAGGTGCTGTAAGGTGAAATCAGCTTCGCGGCGCAGCCGGAAGATTATCGAAAGACTGCAGGACGCTTATCCGGATGCCGGACCGATGCTGAAGTTTTCCTCCCGCTTTGAACTGCTGGTGGCAGTGGTGCTTTCTGCCCAGAGCACTGACGAGCAGGTCAACCGGGTTACTGCAGCCTTGTTCAGGGAAGCCAACCGGCCGCAGGATTTTGCCGCCCTGCCGCAGAGCGAGCTGGAAGAGAAAATCAAAGGGGTAGGGCTTTATAAAAACAAAGCCCGCAGCATCAAAAACCTTTCCCAAATGCTGCTGGAGCAATACGGTGGGGAAGTTCCCGGAGATTATGAAGCCCTGCTGCAGCTGCCCGGGGTAGGTACCAAGAGCGCCAATGTAATTTTGGCGGTCGGGTTTGGACAGCCGGGATTGGGGGTCGATACCCATGTGCACCGGGTTACCAACCGCTTGGGACTGGTGCAGGAAAAAAACCCGGAAAACACAGAAAAGGCCCTGAAAGCGCTCTTGCCGGAAAAACTCTGGAGCATCAGCCATCATCTGTTCATATTTCACGGCCGCCAGGTCTGCAAAGCCCGCCGCCCGGACTGTGACCATTGTTGCGTAGAGGATCTGTGCGCCAAGGTTTTACTGAAATAAGAATACAGCAAATCTACTCCGTCAAAAGACCAGCCCCAAACGGGCTAATGCATAAACTTCAGACCAATGTTACGGCAGGAAAAGAACTACCATATTTACATTACATATCTAATTCAAGTAATATATAAATATTAAGTAAAATTTGAAGGGGGAAATTATTTTGAAGAAAAAACTGGCACTTATTCTCGTTCTTTGTTTCTCACTGACTCTTTTGGTTACCGGCTGCGGCAACAAAGCCGACCAAACCACACCACCGGATCAGCAGCAGACTGCCGACACTTCCTTCCAGGATATCAAGGATCAGGGCTATTTCACCCTCGGTCTGGATGATGCCTTCCCACCCATGGGATTCCGTGAAGAAGGAACCAATAACATTGTCGGTTTTGACATTGACCTGGCCAAAGAAGCGGCTAAGAGAATGGGCGTGGAAGTAAAATTCCAACCGGTCATATGGGATACGGTTATTGAGGAATTGAACAACGGCAATATCGACGTAATCTGGAACGGAATGTCCATTACTGAGAAGCGTCAGAAGCAGATTGACTTTACCAAACCTTACATCTCTGACCGGCAGCTCATCGTCGTACAGAAAGGTTCCGCCATTACTAACAAAGCTAGTCTGGCCGGTAAGAAAGTCGGCATCCAGGCAGCCAGCAGCGCGATTGAAGCGGTTGAAAAAGATAAAGCTACAGCAGATGCAATTGGCGAACTGGTTCAGTTTGACAACAACAACGATGCCCTGCTCGATCTCAAATCCGGTCGCCTTGATGCTGTCGTAGTTGACGAAGTAGTAGGCCGTTACTACCTGGCCAAACATGCCGAAGCTTATCAGGTTCTGGAAGAAAACTTCGGTTCTGAAGATTTCGGTATTGGCGTCAGAAAGACCGACAAGACTTTCCTGGCTGAGCTTCAGAAAGCCCTCGATGCCATGAAAGCTGACGGAACTTCCGCTGAGATCTCCAAAAAATGGTTTGGCGAAGACATCATGAACTAGTTTCTTTATTCTTCTTCTAGATTATTTAGCGAGTTTAATTTATCATTAACTACAGGCTGACAGCTTCATGCCGTCAGCCTCAGACCATTAAAAAGGCTGATAGCTGTGTTAACTTGGAAAACCCGTTCAATCAGCGTACTTGTTATGGGGACATTCCCGCTGGGGGTTTGTCCCCATTCCTTATGCCCTCTAAAATCACGGGCTTTCTGGTTGCCTTGCTCTTACCCTTTTTTTACTCGCTCTGATAAATTGTCGATGTTATAATTAAGATTGAAATTCTGTTTAAAGAGGGTTTAATATGGACTATATATCATCGTTGCTGCCCTTCATGCTGGAAGGTACGGTTATTACCCTGAAACTGTTTTTCCTGACCTTGATCATGGTGCTGCCGCTGGGTGTTTTCATGGCGCTGGCACGGCTTTCCAAGTTCAAACCGCTGAACGGATTCACCCAATTCTACATTTGGGTCTTTCGCGGCACCCCGCTGCTGCTGCAGCTGCTCTTCATTTATTTTGGCCTGGGAACAATCGGTATCAACATTGATCGTTTTCCGGCGGCCCTGCTGGCTTTCATACTGAATTATACCGCCTATCTGGCTGAAGTCTACCGTTCCGGCATCCAATCCATTGATCAGGGCCAGTTTGAGGCTGCCGACGTATTGGGACTGAACCGCTGGCAAACCCTGACCCGCATCATTCTGCCGCAGATGATCAAACGAGTATTGCCGCCCATCAGTAATGAAGTGATCAATCTGATCAAGGATACTTCCCTGGTTTACGCCATCGGTATCAGCGAGCTGCTGCGGGTGGCCAAGATTGCTGCGGTACGGGATGCTATATTTGTACCTTTTATCGTAGCAGCAGTGTTTTATCTGATCATGACCGCGGTGATCCAGCAAACCTTTAAATGGTTGGAAAATCGCTACGCTTATTATCGTTAGGAGAAGTAAGATGTATATACTCAAAGCAACCGATGTTCATAAAAAATTTCACCATAACGAAGTCCTGAGAGGCATTTCCATGCAGGTTGAAAAAGGCGAAGTAATCGCCATCATCGGCCCCTCAGGCTCCGGTAAGAGTACCTTTCTGCGCTGTCTCAACCGCCTGGAAAGGATCGACCGCGGCAGTATTGAAATCGAAGGCGAATACATGGTCAAAAACGGCCCCGACGGTAAAGCCGTCTACAGCAACGAAAAAGACATCGCCCGCATGCGGCTGAAAATGGGCATGGTATTTCAAAGCTTCAACCTCTTCCCGCATAAATCGGTGCTGGAGAATCTGATGATGGCACCGCTGCTGGTCAATAAGACCGATACCCGGAAAGCCCGGGAAACAGCCATGATGTATCTGGAAAAAGTGGGCCTGGCCCAAAATGGGCCCAATTATCCTTTTGAACTTTCCGGCGGTATGCAGCAGCGGGTGGCCATTGCCCGGGCGCTGTGCATGAACCCTGATATCATGTGCTTTGACGAGCCCACCTCGGCGCTGGATCCGGAACTGACCGGGGAGGTGCTGCAGGTTATGAAGGACCTGGCCAATGAACACATGACCATGGTGGTGGTAACCCATGAAATCGGTTTTGCCCGTGAGGTGGCCGACCGGGTCATTTTCATGGATGAAGGCTTGATCGTTGAAGAAGGCCATGCCGAAGACGTTATCATCCATCCTCGGCAAGTACGCACCAAGGAATTCCTCGGCAAGGTGCTGATGGCCAGATAAACTGTATTAAAAGTGCAAGTCGGGACGGTTCTTTTTCAGTGGCCTCGAACCGTCCCATTGTTTGCGCCGCTAGGCCATTTTGGTTAGCATCTGTTCCAGTCTTCTTACCCGGGCACTCATCGCCCGGATAAAGCCATTGGCAATACTGGGATAGAGGCTGCATAAATGCTTTATATCCTGTCCATCAATCGTCAGCAGAGCGGCGTCGTCCAGGATCACCTCGGCCGTAATTGGCGAAACGGCCTCATCAAATACAGTATTGTCGCCGACTGCTTCTCCGGCCCCCAATACGGCTATGGTGGCATTGACACCGGTCAGGGAGTGTGCACTCAACTCAACCTTTCCTTTTATAATCAAATAAAGCCTGGTGTTGGGTTGCCCCTCCTCCATCAACACGGAGTTTTCTTCATAAATTTCCTGCCGGGCGACCCGGGCGACATGTCCCAATTCATCCAATTGCAAACAAGAAAATAGTTCATGTCTTTTCAGCAGCAGAACCTTGTCCAACCGACTTAGCATCTCTTGCTCGTCCACTTCATTTCCTCCTTCCAGCCTGGAACATGCCGCTTCGGCGATTTCACTCAGCCAGTCATCACGCCAGCTGCGGGCTTCCTGTAAAAATTCTTTTCCCTCGGCAGATTTGGCAGCCGGCTGTCGATCCGGCGGCCGGTTGATAACTTCCAGCATGGCTCGTGCCAGTCTGCGGTCCACCAACCCTTCCGACAAGATTTCCAGGGAAGTATCTTTCAGCTCAGGATCGAATTGTTGGCTGGCTGCTTTTACCCGTTCAATCACAAAAGCGTCATACAAGCCGCCCATCACTGACCAGCAAGCTTCCATCTGCAGCTCCTGGATCTCCTGACAGCGCTGTTTGGCCAGCCCGGCCAGTTCGGGCAGATGGGCTGCTGCCAGCCACACTGGCAGGCGGGCAAAACGATTCAACTGATCCAACTGTATTAGGCAGCTGTCCACCAACAGTCGGCTGTACTTTTCCGTGGCCGGGCAGGCAGCGGCAGCTTTGATAACCGCCAGCCAGGAGTGCAGATCACGGTAGAGTGGTAACTCATGCCACAATACTTCAATCGCAGCTTCCCCCATATTTTGAAGAGCTTGATCGGCAATTTGCTGAAATGCCCGGTCAGATTCTGCATACAAGGCAATGATGGGGGGGATGGCATCCAGATATTGCAGCTTGCCCAGCGCCTCACAGGCGGCCGCCTGTAAACTGGGCTCAGCCTCCAGTAAAGCCAGCAAATGCGGGGCAAATTCGGTTAAACCAGCCGTGCCGATGGCCTCGCAGATCATGGCTGCCGATGCGGGGGGGCCTTCCAGACAGCGCTGCACAGTCGCACGAATTTTTTCGGGGTCAGCGGGAGTCGGGCTGGCACAGAGCGTTTTAACCGCCTGCGCCACTACCAACGGATTGGAATCGAAGAGTGCCGCATCCAGCAGGGTGCTGCTATTATCGAGGGTCATCACCAGGGGGAGCGCAGCTGAGCGTACCTCCGGGTTGTCATCCGTACAGGCAGCCAGCACCAGATCCCGCCGGTAATGGCTCGTTTCCATGCGGGCACAGTATTTGAGCGCCTGGCTGCGCACCTCGGCATTGGGATCCTGCAGTAAATCATTGATCCACGGCTGCAAACGGCCGGGGTCGATTTGTCCCATGATCTCCATCACCAATCCGCGGATGCGATCATCGGGATAGTGCAAAAAGGTCAGCAGGCGGGTCAAAAAACCGGCCGGAACCAGATTACCCAGCAGGGAGGAGCCATTTTCTTTGAGTTCCTGAAATCCCTGGGCGATTGATTTAATTAATTCGTTCAGATACATGGCCCGCGTCTGCCAGGCGATATAAATGGTAATAAACGCCAGCAGCAGCGCCAGCGCGGAGACCGTCTGCAAAGAGAGGAGTCCTTGGGAATGCAGTGCCGACAGGGCAGCTCCGCCCAGCATGCCGCCCAGAATAAACAGGGCCTCCACCAGGAAACGCACTCCGTCTCGTTCTTTAGCCGGGACGACTTTAAACAACAGCTGATACGATGGCTCGCCCAGTACGTTTACCATGATCTTGGTCACCAGGTAGCCCATAAAAACAGTGCCCAGCGCCAGCGGACCCGTCCCCAGGAAGACCATCAGCAGAAAACAGCTGCCCAAGCCGATGGTCACCAGCAAAATGATGTTGCCTACGCCCAGTGCCGCCATGATCCGGCTCAGGAAGCCCAGTTCAATGACGACCGCTACCAGATTTGATATTGCTAAAAATACGGCCAGGAATCCGGCCAGGTCGGCCTCATTGTGGTAAGCCAGCCGGGCTACGGTATTGAACTGGTAGTCCATCACGAAGTTGAGGACCATAATAAAGGTCAGCAGGCCCAGCATGCTCAGTAAAAAGCGCGATTGGTAAACGCTTTTGATACTGTCCTTTAAATCGGCGCTCTCTTCTGCTTCGGTCAGGTTGACCGGAACAATATAGTATTGAATGGTCCGGCTTAAAAAATAACCTCCTGCCAACAAAAAGAAGGCCCATAGGCAATAGATGATCTCCACTCCGGCCGGGGCCAATCCTTTGGCGACGACTCCGGCGATAATGCAGCCAATCGTACTGGAGCCTGCCAGGATGGGAAACAGGCGCTTGGCCTGCTGGGTGGGGCAGATATCTACCGCTACCAGCCAGATCAGGGGGGTAAGCTGAAAAAAGACCACCATTGAACTGACCAGCAGGAAAGGATAGAAAAGTGCTCCCGGAGCCCCACCGTTAAGCTTGACCAATAGCAGCACCAATCCATTGATCAAAATCAAACCGGCCATGATCCCGTAGGCCACCCGTAAAAAGCGAGCCCGCTTCATCCTCCCTGACATATCGGCGATAGCCAGGGAGGCCAGTAAAAGGCCGGCTGCCTCCAGCACATACATGAGCGGCAGGTATTCTACGCCATAGCGGATATTGAAGATGGAGGTGGCGGAGCTGATTCCCAACACTTCTCCCATGCCCAGAGAGAAGAAAACCGGAATCATCAGCTGCAAACGGTGCCGGTCACCGGACTGGAGCGACAGGCGCTGGCTGATTGATGACAAAAGCACTTCACCCTTTCTGTTATCTTGTTATGCTTGGCTACTCTGATTGCACCCGCTGATTGGGATCGTGTTGCTTGATGTAATCCAGGACTTTTTGTCCGATGGCTGAATTGATACAGATCTGACTGTAATCAATAACCTGATTATTCAGATATTGGAGAATGAGCAAATTTCGGCCTTCGGATCCGGGGATAATACCTGCAAAGAAAAAGCCCAGCGTTTCGAATTCATGCGTCAGCAGGCAAGTATAGGGGCTGTTGAGAGGCAGATAGAGGTAGATCGTTTCGGTTCTCTGGATACACAAACCCTTTAATATGCGGCTGACCTCGCCGGTTACATTGCGGCCGTATTGTTTTACTTTTATATAGGCAATAATACAGGGATCGTATTTGACTTCAATAATCGGCTCCTGGTCGGGCAGCTGCAGGTCAGAGGCAGGGGATAAAATGGTAGCTTGTACCCCTTGATGCTGGTAGATTTGGGTGATCATCCCGGCATGATGGCAAGGCGCATAAATTTTCACATCCTGGGGAGGACGAAAATAAACGAACAACAGCGATTCGCTTTCTCGCTGACCGGCTTCTTCTTTAATGGCCTTGAAAGCAAAAGGCGTATCGATGGAAATAAAGATGGCCGTATCATTGTATCCCCATTTTGATGCCACCTTCTGGGAATAGGGATGACTGGTCACCGCCAGGGCATAACTGCCTAAAATATCATTGTCGACGGCCCAGCCGATTAAAGCCCGGCCCAAATCATTCAAGCATCCTGAACCGCGGTATTGAGGCTTTACAAAAGCATCGTCGGAGACCGGCACCAGCGGGTCGCTGTCATCAAAGATCAGGGCGACATGGCCAATGATCTCCCCGCTGTCACTGACCGCCACCAGCGACACCATTTTGCCTTCTTCATTCAACTGCCGCAAACGCTCCGGATAATACACGTGTTCATTTGAATAAGTATAGCCGTAGGACATGTAGGCGCATTTCGATACTTCCACCGCTTCATGGGGCAGCATGCGCCGTATCTGGTAAGCGGGAATATTTTCCGGGTGTTGTTCAGCCTCAGGCGGAGGCGAATCCATCGCCTCAGGAACCCTGCCCAGATATTTTAGCAGACGCGTTTCCTTGCCGTTCTTGCCCAGATTGACAAAGGATACTTCATCCATGAAACGGTACATCAGGTGCAAGCCCAGCCCCCGGGTATCTTCCCGGAAAGAATCCATTTCCGCCATTCTCGCCAGTTCATGGGGGTCAAAAGGCATCCCCTGATCTTTGATTAGGACTTGCATTCCGAGGGGAACCTGCTGAAAGATCAGCTCAAAGCTGGCTTGTTCACCTTCAGCAAAAGCATGGTCGATTACATTTACCACCGCTTCTTCTACTCCCAAAGTTACTTCATTAATCTGCTTATCATCAAACCCGAGCATCTCTGCAAAAGCCGCCGTACTATCCAAGATCAGCGGCAGATATCGCAGATTGTTGGGGACGGTTATCCGCAGGCTTTCATCAAAATTACCCAAAAAAATCTCCCCCTAGTTATAGAATTACACTTCAACAACATATGCTTTGACAAACTAACCAGAATTTCCTTCAATTTTAAAAGAAGTTAAAGGATAATCCCCTTGAATGTCAAAATAAACTATTAATATTGATTTTTGTGATTCAGGGGGGGGGACAGTCAATGGAATTTCGATTAAAGAATGATCTGGCCGAGATTCAATTGCTGGCTGAAGCAGTCGAGGTTTTCGGTGAGGAGAATGGTTTGCCTCCCAAGGTCGTCTTTCAGGTTAATCTGGCTCTGGAGGAACTGCTGACCAATACCATTAATTATGGTTACCCTCAGGGCGGTGAAAATGAACTGACCGTAAAACTGGAGCTGAAAAACGGAAAAGATTTAATCGTTGAGATTCACGATGACGCCTTTCCCTTCAATCCCCTGGAGATTGAACCGCCGGACACCGGGCAGGATATTGAGGCGCGTTCCATTGGCGGGCTGGGGATTCATCTGGTTCGTCAGATGATGGATGAAATCGAATACTGCTGGGAAAACGACCACAATGTTCTGGTGATGCGTAAACATATCAAACTGGCATAAGTCAGGTATTAGTTAAAGGAGGAATTTTTTGTGCATATAAAAGACAGCAAAAAAGACCAGGCCACCATCGTCATGATTGAGGGCCGACTTGATTCGAGCAACTCCGGAATGCTGGAGAAAAAAATCACTGCGTTGCTGGAAGCAGGTGAAACCAACTTCCTGTTCGACTTCACGGCCATGGACTATATCAGCAGTGCCGGACTGAGGGTGCTGTTGATGGCCGCCAAAAAGAGCAAGGCCAATGGGGGCAGGGTGGTTCTGTCTGCACTCACTGAAAACGTGAAAGAAGTGTTCGATATTGCTGGATTCTCCAGTATTTTTCCGATCTTTGCCACGCCCGGGGAAGCCCTGGGCAGTTTTTAGCGTCCGGCTGAAAAGCCTCGAAAAAAGAAACGTCTTAAGTGTATCGGCGGTTTTTCAAATGAATTACATACCCCGTTTCGCTTGTGAATGCGCTTTTTTGCCTGGGTAACGGGTTTAGGGGCGGCGACAGATGCCTTGATAAACGATGTCTGCCAGGAAGGTGATTATAATTAATGACATCATTGATCTGCTGATCAACCTGATTAAAAACATGGCGGTAATCATGGTGCTGGCCTATGTAATGACCAGAACCAGAGTCTATTCAGCCATGATGAATAAACAAAAAATGAGCCTGGGGCAGCAGGTTTGCCTGATCCTGGTGTTTGGTACCTTTTCCATATACGGGACCTTGAGCGGGATTGATATTATGGGTGCGATTGCCAATATCCGCGATCTGGGGCCAATCATTGCCGGAATTATCGGCGGTCCATTGGTGGGCTTCGGCGCCGGCCTGATTGGGGGTATTCATCGCTACAGCATGGGCGGAATAACCGCACTGCCCTGTTCAGTTTCCACCATTCTGGCCGGTCTGGCAGGGGGAGTGTTCTATTGCTTACGCAAGAATTCCTTTATAAACATCAAGTCCGCGGTCATCTTCGTAGCTCTTTTTGAAGCATTTCATATGGGACTGAACCTGGCTGTGGTAAGGCCTTTTTCCGTAATCTACCCCATTATTGTTAACGTCAGCCTGCCGATGATCTGTACCAACGCTATGGGCATGGGAATCTTTGCCTTCATCAGCAACAACCTGGTGCGCGAAAAAGAAATCCAACGGCAAAAGGATCTGATTGAAGGTGAACTGACGGTTGCCCGCGAGATCCAAATGAGTATCGTTCCCAAGCTGTTTCCGGCTTTTCCCGGTCGTCCCGAGTTTGATCTGTATGCCGTGTTGGAACCGGCTCGGGAAGTAGGCGGTGACCTGTATGATTATTTCTTGCTGGACGATGATCATCTCTGTTTTACGATCGGGGATGTTTCCGGCAAGGGCGTACCTGCTTCGCTGTTTATGGCGGTGACCAAGACACTGATTAAAGCCAAAGCTGATATCAAGCTGCAGCCTGATGAGATCCTGTATGCGGTCAATAATGAACTATGCGAAGACAATGATTCCGGTATGTTTGTAACCGAATTTCTAGGGATTTTAACCATCTCCAGCGGAGAAATAGTATATAGCAACGGCGGGCATAACCGGCCTTACCTGCTGCGACAGGACGGCTCGGTGGAAATGCTGCCGCGTTTGCCGGGGATGGCGCTGGGGGTCATGGAAGAAAATCCCTATACTTGTGCCCGCTTGGTTTTAAATGCGGGAGACAGTCTGATCATGTATACGGATGGGGTCACTGAGGCTATGAACGAGGCAGGAGAGCTGTTTGGTGAAGCCAGATTGGAAAAGGTCTTTTCCGGCCTGGCCGGCAAGAGTGCCCGCGAACAGATGAATGAAGCCTTGCAGTCGGTCTATCAATTCGTAAACGGAGCCATACCATCTGACGATATTACCATGGTGGTTTTGCTGTATTTTGGCAACCAAATAACTCAAGAATAACTCAAACGACAGGTCACTAAACTTATATAATTTTCCGGAACTGACCGGGGAGGTGCTCAGGTTATGAAGGACCTGGCCAATGAACACATGACCATGGTGGTGGTAACCCATGAAATCGGCTTTGCCCGTGAGGTGGCCGACCGGGTCATTTTCATGGATGAAGGCTTGATCGTTGAAGAAGGCCATGCCGAAGACGTTATCATCCATCCTCAGCAAGTACGCACCAAGGAATTCCTCGGCAAGGTGCTGATGGCCAGATAAACAAACAGGGGGACGGTTAAATTTTAAAGCTGGCCGCCAGTTTATCTATATTGACGATGTTGTCGCGCAGCGTTTCAAATTCTGAGACGGCTTCCTGCAGGGAGTCTTCCTGCCTTTGGGTCTGCTTGCTAACTTCTACGGAACTAAGGGCGATCTGTTTGGCAATAAGGGAAATGGATTTTACCGCTACTACCAGGTCACTGGTGGAGGCGGACATTTCCTCGGTTGCCGCCGAAATTTCAATTACTTCATTATCAATATTGCCGACTTCCGCGACGATGGTCTGGAATACACTATTGGTGGATTCGATGGCTTTGGTCTGTTGTACATATACATTTTTGGTGATCTCCATTTCATCTACCACCTGACGGGTATTGTTCTGCATCTGCTTGATCAAAACCGCAATTTCGCTGGCGGATTTTTCCGATTGTTCGGCCAGCTTTCTTACCTCTTCGGCCACCACTGCAAACCCGCGCCCGTGTTCACCAGCCCGTGCCGCTTCAATAGCAGCGTTTAATGACAGCAGATTGGTTTGGTCAGCAATACCCCGGATTACGGCCACGATTTCTTCGATACGGGCGGAATTTTCATCCAGCATGGCCACCGCATTACTGACGGCCTCCAGTGCCTGCCGGCTTTCATTCATGCGGCGGTTCTGCAGGTCAACCGCATCCACCCCACCCTGTACCGCCTGGCGGGTCTTGACCGAAGTCTGCACACATTTTTGCGTATTTTCAGCAATGGAGGCAAACGTATCGGCCAGATTCGTGATCAGATGAGTGGTGTTCTGGGTCGATGCTGCCTGCTGATCAGCCCCGCTGGCAATACTGCTGATCGCCATGGAAACTTCCCGGGCGGCAGAACTGTTTACTTTGGACAAATGCAATAGTTTTCCCGAAGAATCATAAACCTGGCGGCTAATTATATTGGTTTCACTGATTAAACTTTTAAGGCGATTGGTCATATTATTGATGGATTCGGCCAGATTACCCATATAGCCGCTGTGAAAATCCTCGATCCTGCCGGTCAGATCACCGTCGGCAACCGTCTGCGCGAAATTAGCCAGCTTTTCAGCCGGTTCGGCAAATTCGCTAATATTTTCCGATGATGACCACAGGCCGATAAAAAAGCCGCCCACCCCGCCGATGAGCAAAGCTAAGACAACGGGATTAATGGCAGGATTAAGTTTAATGAACGTGCCAATCATTACCCCCAGCACAGCACCGCCTATCCCAGCCCGCATACATACTCTGATCCGCATTTTACGTTTGCTGCCATACAGAACTTTATTCATAAAGCTGATCACTCCAGTACTATCAATTGACCTGTAAATTCTTTATAGTGGTTTGATTTTCCTCTAATTTTATAGAATGTTTTGAAAAAATTTATCGAAAAATAACCCGGAGAAAATGGTACCAATAACTGCTATAGTTGTTATGTGGCGGTCTATATGCTAAAATGTATTACGTTTTAAAGACCATTATGCTGAAAAGAGCGGCAGCTGATAGTTGAGGCCCTTTCGTCTGCGGGATGAGAGGTTTTTTATTAATTATAGCACACCGTTTTAGAAAATATGATGAGGTGGTTACGACAATGGCCAAAGGAAAATACGATGAAACCCTTAATTTACCCCGTACCGAGTTCCCCATGCGGGCTAACCTGCCCAGCCGGGAACCAGAGATTTTGAAATTCTGGCAGGAAAAAAATATTTATCAGCAGGTCCAGGAGAAAAACCGCGGGCAGGAGAAATTTATCCTCCATGACGGACCTCCCTATGCCAACGGCGACATCCATCTGGGACATACCTTGAATAAAATTTTAAAGGATATCATTATAAAACAGCATTCCATGCTGGGCTACGATTCACCCTATGTACCCGGTTGGGATACCCATGGCCTGCCCATTGAGCAGCAGGCGATCAAAGCCATGGGCATCGACCGCCATCGCACTGATGTGGTTGAATTCCGCCGCCATTGTCATGACTACGCTATGAAATATGTAGATATTCAGAAGGAAGAATTTCAACGCCTGGGCGTAAGCGGCGATTGGGATCATCCTTATCTGACCCTGGATCCCAAATTTGAAAGCGTGCAGATCAAGGTTTTCGGAGCCATGGCCAATAAAGGCTACATATATAAAGGATTGAAACCAGTTTATTGGTGCGGTGACTGTGAAACCGCCCTGGCGGAGGCGGAAGTCGAATATAATGACAAGATTTCTCCCTCCATCTTCGTTAAATTCCCAATCAAGGACGGCAAAGGGGTCGTACCCGAGGATGCCTTCGTCATCATCTGGACCACCACCCCCTGGACGTTGCCGGCCAATACCGGTATTTCCTTGCATCCGGATTACGAATATGTGCTGGCCGAAGTAAACGGCGAAAAATATGTACTGGCCAAAGGGCTGCTGGAAAGCGTCACCGCCCAGCTGAACTGGAGCAATGTTGCCATTTGCAAAGAATTCCGTGGTAAGGAACTGGAACGGGCGGTCTGCCGCCATCCCTTCATGGAACGCGATTCATTGGTAATATTAGGCCGTCATGTAACCCTGGAGGCCGGCACCGGCTGCGTTCATACCGCACCCGGTCATGGCGAAGACGACTTTTATGTCGGCCGCGAATACGGGCTTCCGGTTATTTCCCCGGTCGACAACAGCGGCTGCTTCACCGAAGAAGCGGGCAAATTCAAAGGTTTGTATGTTCACAAGGCCAATCAGAATGTGATCGATGAACTGCAGGAAAGAGGCATGCTGCTCAGAGCCGAGCGTTATGAACATCAGTACCCTTATTGCTGGCGCTGCAAGCAGCCCATCATCTACCGCGCCACTGACCAGTGGTTTGCCTCCATTGACGGTTTCCGCAAGCAAGCTCTGCAGGCCATCGACGAGGTGCAATGGATCCCCTCCTGGGGTCGGGAGCGCATCTACAACATGGTCCGTGACCGCGGCGATTGGTGTATTTCCCGCCAGCGCACCTGGGGTGTGCCGATCCCCATTTTCTATTGCGACAGCTGCGGCGAGACCATCGTCAACAATGAAACCATTGAACGCATCAGCAACCTGTTTGCCGAACACGGTTCCGACATCTGGTTTATAAAGGATGCGGCGGAACTGCTGCCGCCAGGCTGCGTATGTCCGCAGTGCGGCGGGCAGAAATTCAGCAAAGAAACTGACATCATGGATGTCTGGTTTGATTCCGGATCGTCCCATATGGCGGTGCTGGAAACCAGACCGGAATTAAAATGGCCATGCGATCTTTATCTGGAGGGCAGCGACCAGCATCGCGGCTGGTTCAACTCCTCCCTGTCCACCGCGGTAGCGGTGCGCGGCGTGGCACCCTATAAAAAAGTACTCACCCACGGATTTGTGGTCGATGAAAAAGGCCATAAAATGTCCAAATCGCTGGGCAACGTGGTCGATCCGCTGAAAATGATCAAGGAAATGGGCGCCGACATCCTGCGCCTGTGGGTATCATCGGCTGATTACCGCAACGATATTTCCGTATCCAGCAATATAATCAAACAATCCAGTGAAGCGTACCGCAAAATCAGAAACACCTGCCGCTTCATCCTGGGCAACATCTATGACTTTGATCCCGAAAAAGACAGCGTAGCTTATGAACAATTGGGCGAGCTCGACAAATGGGCGCTGCTCAAGCTGGAGCAGGTCGTACAGCGGGTCACCCGCGCTTATGCCGATTATGAGTTCCATGTCGTATTCCATACCGTGCATAAATTTTGTACCGTCGATTTGAGCAGCATTTACTTTGATATAATCAAAGACCGGCTCTATTGCAACGACAAAAATGACCCCGCCCGCCGGGCGTCCCAAACCGTTCTCCATCGGCTGATCAATGACCTGGTAGTCATCCTGGCCCCGATTTTGGCCTTCAGCTGTGAAGAGATCTGGTCCTATATCCGTAAGGAAAACGATCCACTCAGCGTACAATTATTAACTTGGCCACAAACCAGCGGCGAGTATCAGGATAAAAAACTGGAAGACAAAATCGACCGCATCCTACAGGTGCGGGAAGTAGCCAGCAAAGCCATGGAAGAAGCCCGCGGCCAAAAAATCATTGGCCATTCACTGGGCGCCTGGCTGACCATCTATGCTGACCGTGAATGGCTGGAGCTGTTGCAAAACACCACCGAACTGGACAAGATCCTGATCGTTTCCCGGGTTGATCTCGAGCCCGCCGCCAACCGCAGCGAAGATGCCGTGACCTTGGATGAAGTCAGCGGCGTATGGGTAAAAGTACAAGCCGCCGAGGGACATAAATGCGAACGCTGCTGGATCATCGATTTAACCGTCGGAGCCGATCCCCGGCACGAAACATTATGTCAGCGCTGTGCGCAGGTCGTTAGGCAGATGGAGGGATAAAGTGACCAGTTCCGAAGAAGGCAACCGCATCATCATAACCGTACTGGGCCTTGACCAGGTCGGTATTATCGCCATGATCTCCAACATTCTGGCTGACAACAGCATCAATATCCTCGATATCAGCCAGACCATCCTGCAAGGATTTTTCACCATGGTCATGGTGGTCGATATCAGCCAGAGCGATATCGACGTCAAGGAACTACGCGAAATCCTGGTCGGCAAAGGACAGGAAATGGGGCTGCAAGTCACCGTCCAGCACGAAGACCTGTTCAAGTATATGCACCGAATCTAAACCATGGCATCGCCCTGAAAGAAACAATCCGCAGAGGTTTATGTTTTAGCTTAGCGCCGGGGGTAAGGCGACAGCCGTGCGACGGAACGTAACGGGGTAAGAGCGGCCGCAGAATTAAAAAAGACATACGTTACCCAAAAACGAAGAGAAACAGCTTGGAACAAGGATTCCGAAGAATCAGATGAGAGATAAAGCTGCCAACTTTGGCAAGTCAAAAGACCGGCCCCAAGCGGTTTTAAGCATAAACCTCAG
>Ga0123327_1001436_pt1 | contig 20293 bp, 19 predicted proteins | sample BioC13SIPDNA_4_FD_89701 | JGI IMG/M metagenome (GOLD analysis project Ga0123327, IMG submission 89701) | Anaerobic biogas reactor microbial communites from Washington, USA - Biogas_R1_B C13 SIP DNA | ecosystem: Engineered > Bioreactor > Anaerobic > Unclassified | place: Washington, USA...
AGCCATTCTCGAAATAGGCTTTTCTGATATCATTGATCCGGGTCATTGTGAGCATCCTCCGTTCCCTCCCCCTGAAGTGTCTGGATAACACTCAAAGGGTACAGGGCATGGGTTCCTGCTTTCAATGGCCCTTTTGCAATTCCGGGGATTTCCCCGATGCAATAGTGGGGAATTTTACTTTGCAACTTTGTCCCTTTCTATTTTGCAACAAACACCGAGCCGGGAAATCCCGAGCCGAAGATGGCGGCCGTATACGGTTTTTAGCCTTTCCGCAGGTCAACGGCCGAACGGGGCGCTCCTCCGGAGCGTCCCGTTTTTTTCTGCCCGGGGACCTGGTTCCACCGCTCAATTCCCGTCAGGAAAAATGCAACTCGGTTGCAAATTACATCCCCTCCCTCTATAATCGGCGGTATATGAGGCTGAGTCATGGAGGTGCTTGTCCGGATGCAGCCATCAGCACTCTGTTCCCGAAGGAGAGGATTGTTCATGAAACGTTCTGCAGGTGTTCTTCGTTCCCTTGTGCTCTTTTTTATCCTCGGTTCCCTCGTTTTCTGCCCTGTTTCGGAAGGGGCGACGGAGTTGTCGGTCTTTGCGGCGGCATCTCTGACCGAATCCATGACCAGGGTCGCCGAAGAGTATGGGAAACTCGTCCCCGAGGTGACCATCGTCTGCAATTTCGACTCCAGCGGAACGCTGAAGACGCAGATCGAGCAGGGGGCCGAATGCGACCTCTTCATCTCCGCCGGCCAGAAGCAGATGAACGAGCTGGACATTTCGGCCGGCCCCAAGGTGAACAAGGCCGGGCTGGACTTCGTAAAGCAGGGGACGCGGTTCAACATCGTGTCCAACAAGGTGGTCCTCATCGTCCCCAAGGGGCGGAACACGAAGGGCATCTCCGATTTCAAGGACGTTGCGACGGACAAGGTTTCCCTCGTGGCCCTGGGCAACTCCGACGTCCCCGTGGGACAGTACTCCGAGGAGGTCTACAAAAACCTCGGGCTCTGGGACCAACTGAAGGAGATGAACCGCATCACCTACGGCAGCAACGTGAAGGAGGTCCTCTCCCAGGTGGCCGCGGCTGCGGTGGACTGCGGCGTTGTTTACGGAACTGACGCCGCGTCGGCGGAGGGCAGGGTCGAGGTCGTGGCCCATGCTCCGGAAGGTTCCCACAGGCCTATCGTTTACCCGGCAGCCGTGATGCGGGCCACCCGGAAACCCGTGGCAGCCGCCGCTTTCGCGTCGTTCCTCCGGAGTCCGGAGTGCGCCGCCATCTTCGAGAGCTACGGTTTCTCGAAGCCCGGCAAATAGCCTGAACTTCCGCCATCCCGTGACGGGGGCGGCATCACGGCATGGATCTTTTCCCCCTCTACAACTCCCTGCGTGTGGCGGCGATCTCGACGGTCATCACTTTCTTCACCGGGATCGCCGCCGCCTACTATATCGCCAGGACTCCCAGGATCGTGAAAGGCGTTCTGGACTGCGTACTGACGCTGCCCATGGTATTGCCTCCCACGGTGGTAGGCTTCTTTCTGCTCAAGATGATCGGTCCCCTGGGACCGGTGGGATCCCGGGTGCTTGACCTTTTCGGGGCCAAGCTGGTGATGGTCTGGTACTCCGCCATCTTCGCCACGACGATCGTGACCTTCCCGCTGATGTACCGAACGGCCCGGGGGGCTTTCGAGGCCTTCGACAAAACGCTGCTGTATTCGGGACAGACGCTGGGGCTCTCCAACACCTTCCTTTTCTGGCGGGTCATGATGCCGAACTGCAGGCAGGGGATCCTGGCCGGGACGGTCCTCGCCTTCGCCCGGGCTCTCGGCGAGTACGGCGCGACCACCATGGTGACGGGCTATATCCCGGGCCGAACGGCCACGATCTCCACGTCTGTCTACCAGTTCTGGCGGGAGGGGAACGACGCCCTGGCCTACAAGTGGGTGGCCGTCAACCTGATCATCTCGGCGGCGGTGCTCATAGCGGTGAACTTGCTGGAGAACCGCTACAGGCAGCCCTTGAGGGCGGCGAAGGATGTTCTGTCCGATGAAGAGGAGGGGGTAAGGCCATGACCATCTCGGTGGATATCCGGAAGAGGATGGGCGATTTCCTCCTGGACGCGGGCTTCGAAGCCGGCAACGAGGTCCTTGCCCTGCTCGGATCCTCCGGATGCGGCAAGAGCCTGACCCTCAAGTGCGTCGCGGGGGTGCTGAAACCGGACGAGGGACGGATCGTCCTGGACGGCCGGGTCCTCTTCGATTCCCGCGAGGGGATCAACCTCTCGCCCCAGGAACGGGGGGTCGGCCTTCTGTTCCAGAACTATGCCCTGTTCCCCAATATGACCGTGGCGGGGAACATCCTCTCGGTGCTGAAAAAAGAGCGGCGGGATCACCGCCGGGAAAAGCTTTCCATGCTGCTGGAAAAGTTCTACCTTCAGGGGCTGGAATCCCACTATCCTTCCCAGCTCTCGGGGGGGCAGCAGCAGCGGGTTGCCCTGGCACGCATTCTGGCAAGCGATCCTTCCCTTGTAATGCTCGACGAACCTCTCTCGGCCCTGGACAGCTACCTCCGGTGGCAGCTCGAGACGGAACTCGTCCGGCTGCTGGAGCAGTTCGAGGGGACAACGCTCTATGTCTCCCACAACCGGAGCGAGGTCTACCGGATCTGCCGGAAGGTTTCCGTCATGCACCAGGGGAAGTCCGAGCCCGTGTGCGACGTTGCCGATCTCTTCGAGAAGCCCGGCACTCTCCCGGCGGCCCTGCTTTCGGGGTGCAAGAACTACTCCCGTATCGAGCGTCTCTCCCCGCGGACCGTTTCCGCCCTGGACTGGGGGGTGGAGCTCACCTGCGCGGCCGACGTCCCTGAGGACTCCCGGTACATCGGCGTGCGCGCCCACTATCTGAAGATCGGCGAAGGACCGGGTGAAAACGCCTTTCCCTGCAAGGTACAGCGGAAGGCGGAGGACGTGTTTGAAAGCATCCTGACGGTCAATCCGGGGACGAACGGATCCTGCCGGCCGAACTCGATCATCAGGATCGAGCTGCCGAAGGATGCCGTCCGGGATATCCGGGAAGGCGACGATCTCTGGGTCACCGTCCGGCCCCGCGACGTCATGCCCCTCCGGCAGTAGGGGGGCATGTCCCGAATCAGGGGCTGCCGCGGCGTTCCACGTCCGAGAAGGAAAGGGACCCCGGCGATGGGGGAGGAGAAGCGGGCAGGGGAAAGCCTCTCCCGTTTTTTCTTATCCCGCCAGAATGAGCGGAAGGGCTCCGTCAAGGATTTCCAGGGATGCATGGAAATCAGCGAGGGAGATCCGCTCCTCCGAGGTGTGGTCCAGCCTGCTGTCGCCGGGGCCGTAGGCCGCCATAGGGCAGTTCCACGCCGACGCAAGGTTGAAGTCTGCTGTGCCCCCCTTGGCCAGGACCCGGGGAGTGTTCCCGTTTTTCCGGATGGCCAGGCGGAGCGCCCGGGCCACGGGGTTGTTCTTGTCCTCCACGTGGGGGGGCGTCACGCCCCGGAACGAAATGGACACGCCCCGATTTGCGGCGCTCCCCCGGAGGAACTCCATCCACTCCTCCGGGCTGCTGCCCTCGGGAAGGCGGATGTCGAGCTCCGCCGTCCCCGACCGCACCCCGTTTTCCCGCCCCTCCATGGAGACCACTGCGCCGGAGGGGCGCCTGATGACCGGCAGCGCCGGGTCGTCCAGACTGTCCACCAGGTCCAGGATGTCGGCGGCGCACCGCAGGACTCCGGTGATTGGGCCGGCGTCGCCGCTCCTGTGGGCTCCTCCGTCGGAGGCGGCGAGCACCGCCCGGAGGCTGCCCCGGTAGCCGATGGTCACTCCGTCCGTCCCCGAGGGTTCCCCGATGATGCAGGCGGCGGGACGATGCCTGGGAATCCGGTGAAGGGCGCCCCGGGAGTCGGCCTCCTCGCCGGTGGCGGCCACGAGGGTGACAGACCAGTCCCCGGGGAGGGAAACCCGCCCGCCCGCGGCGGCGAAGGCGCACAGGGGGCCCTTGGCGTCCACCGTACCACGCCCCCAGAGAATGTCTCCTTCAAGACGGTGTTCCGGGCCTCCGGGCACGGTGTCGATGTGTCCCAGGAGCACCAGCTCCTTCCTGCCCCTGCCCCGCCGGGCCACCACGTTCCCCGCGCCGTCCGTCTCGATCCGCTCCCACCCGAGGGAGGGCAGAACGCCCGCGAGGTAGGCGCAGGCCGCCTCCTCACGGCCGCTGGTGCTCGGAATGGACACCAGCCGGGAGAGTATGGCCCCCGGGGCGTTCATTCCGCACCCTCCTCCAGGGTTTCGGCAAAGAGGGCCGCAGCCCGGTCGAAATCTTCCTTTTCCGCGGTGAAGGGGGCAAGGAACCGGACCACCGACGGCCCGGCCGGAAGAGCCAGGAGCCCTTTTTCCTGCAGGCGCTTCACCACGGGAACGGCCTTTCCCCGGAGTTCCACGCCGTTGAGGAGTCCCCGTCCCCTGACCTCGGCGATGAGGGGGGAGCCGATCTCAGAAAGGAGCTTCCGGAAATAGGTTCCCAGGGTTTCCGCCTTCGCGGGATACCCTTCGTCCTTCAGCAGCTTCAGCGAAGCGTCCGCAAGCGCCGCGGCGAGGGGTCCGCCCCCGTAGGTGGAACCGTGTCCTGAAGGCGGAAAATCGCCCAGTTCCCGTTTCCACAGGGTCAGTCCCGCCGGAAGGCCCCCCGCGACTCCCTTGGCGAAGCAGAGAACGTCGGGATCGAGGCCCGCGCCGGGAGAGGCGGTGAGATTTCCGCACCGTCCCCACCCGCTCTGGATTTCGTCGCAGACGAGCAGGGCTCCGTTTGCCCGGCAAGCCTCCGTGATTTCTGCCCCCAGTTCACCGGAAAGGGGGTATACCCCTCCCTCTCCCTGGACGGGCTCCACGAAGACCGCGGCTGTCTCCCCGTCCACCGAGCCGGGAAGCTCCTCGGGCTTCACGTGGGTCACCGGGGCGAGGACCCGGGCCCAGTCCTTCCGGTACTGGGGATTGAAGGTGAGGGAAAGGGCACCCAGCGTCCGCCCGTGGAAGGCCCGGCGCAGGGCAAGCACTTTCTTTCTGTCCGGACGGAGGGAAAGGGCCAGCTTGAGGGCCGCCTCCACCGATTCGGTGCCGCTGTTGCAGAAGAAGACGGCATGACCCGGCAGTTCCTCCGAAATGCGCTGCCGGAAGGCGTCCCTGGCCGGGGAGCCCATTCCGGGCCCCACCGTCCAGGGGGATTCCGCCGCTTTCCGCAGGGCCTCCACGAGCACCGGGTGGCAGTGCCCGAAGAGGGCCGCGCCGCTCCCGCAGTAGAAGTCCAGGTATTCCCTGCCCTTGTCGTCCCGGACGGTTGCCCCCGCCCCGGAGACCACCGTCAGCCCGCGGCTGCCATAGATCCCCGACACAGCAGGGTTCCTCCTCCGAACAAGCCTGATTCCACGGGGAACGGCGCCCGGCTGTCGGCTATCACGACGGCCCCGGCGCCTCCTTCAAGGGCTTCCCTGGCGGCCAGCAGCTTCCGCTTCATGTTCCCTCTGGCGCAATGTTCCAGGTCGTCCCATCCGTCCAGGCTCCCCTCGTCGATTTTCGACGCCGGGTCCCCCGGATCCCGGAGCAGTCCCGGCACGTTGCTCAGGATGGCCAGGACATCAGCTCCCACGGCTGCTGCTGCGGCTGCGGCGAGGCGGTCGCCGTCCACGTTCAGGATACCTCCGGAGAGCGCCTCGTCCGCCGCGAGGGGAGGGAGGACGGGCAGCCCCCCCATTTCCCATACGGCATGGATGTCCCCGGGGTCAAAGGACACGATGGAGCCGCTGTAGTTTCCCCGCAGGATGCGGACCTTGCCGTCCTCCACCGAGCGGAGGGCGTCCTTCCGTTTCGCCGCCGCTCCCTTCGAAGCGGGCGGGTAGAGGGGAACGGCATGGATCCCCATTTTCCCCAGGGTCCCCGCAAGCTGGACGGAAAACCGGCAGCAGGCGGCCTCGAAAAGGGCCAGCTCCCCTTCGCTCACGAAACGGCTTCTGAAGCCTCCGGGGCTTGTGACGTAGAGGGGTTCCGTCCCGGCGGCCCGGGAAAGGTCCTCCATCATGGAGCTGGCCCCGTGGGCGAGGATCCACTGTTCGCCCCGCTCCATCCGTTCCTTTATCTCTTCGAGGAGTGAACCGAAGGCATTTCCCCTGGCCCCCCCGATCTTGACGACGCCCCGCTGTATCCGGCGATTCATGGTCATTCCTCCCGCAGTCGTTATGCCGGGTAGACCGGCAGCATTCCGAGGCCGGCAGTCTCGTCCAGTCCCAGCAGAAGGTTCGCGGACTGGACCGCGCTTCCCGCGGCCCCTTTCATAAGGTTGTCGATGGCGGTCACCACCAGGAGCCTCGTGCCGTCCTCGTGGAGGGTGAAGCCGGTGAGAGCCTGGTTGCTGCCCGTGACGAGCTTCGGTTCGGGCAGGCGGAGATGGGACGGTCTCGCGGGGCAGAGGGAGACGAAGGGCTCTCCCGAATAGGCGCTCCTGTAGGCCTTCCACAGTTCCGCTTCCTTCACCCCGCGGGAGAGATTCACGTAGGCGATCATCTGGACGCCCCGTATCATCTCCACCGCCGTCATGGTCAGGGTCACTTTTTCTTCGGAGAGGTTCAGCTCCTGGAGGATCTCGGCGAGATGCCTGTGGCGGAAGGGCTCGTACACCCTCAGGGCCCGGCTCCGGAAGGGATGGTGGCTTCCCGTGGTGGGCGTCGCCCCCGCCTCTGAGGATCCCACCCGGACCTCGATCCTCACGTCGCCGATCAGGCCGGCCCGGGCCAGGGGGTACAGGCCGAGGATGGAGCAGGAGGCGTTGCACCCCACGCCGCTGGCCAGGTCCGCTCCCTTCAGCTTCTCCCGGTACAGTTCCGGAAGGCCGTAGACCGCCATATCCAGCAGCTCGGGAAAGAGGGGAGCCGAACCGTACCATTTTTCGAAATCCGCCGGGTTCCTGAGGCGGACGTCCCCGGAAAGGTCGGCCACCTTCATCCCCCTGTCGAGGCATTCCCGGATCAGGGGGGCGGAAGTTCCGTGGGGGAGGGCCAGGAAGGCGATGTCCGCGCCCGTCGCCTTTCCCTCCTCGGGGCTGCAGAAAGAAAGTTCCGGAAAATTCCCCCGGAGATGGGGGTGGGTATGCCAGACCGGCTGGCCGGAACGGCTCCGGGAAACTGCCGCTTCCACGTGTATGGAGGGATGCCCTGCGAGGATCCTCAGGACCTCTCCTCCCGCCATGCCGTTGGCTCCCCAGACGACTGCCCGGACCACGGAACTCATCATTTTGTCCCGCCGGCCGCGAGGGACCAGGCATGTTCCACGAGCCGCCCCGCGATATCGACGCCCGTGAGCTCGCCGTCGGAGCTGCGGAACTCCGGCTGGCCGTTTACTTCGTTCACCATCCAGCCGCCTTCCGGTTTCTCGAAGAGGTCGACCGCGAGGACCTCGCCGCCGATGGCGTTCTGCACCCTTCCAAGAAGCTCCCTGATCTCGGGCGAAAGGGGGTATTTGCCGGGAGTCGCGCCGCGCGCCGTGTTCGTGATCCAGTGATCGCTGCACCGCTTGATGACCGTGAGCACCTCTCCCCCGAGAAGGGTCGCCCGGAGGTCAAAGCCCTTCTTCTCGACGTACTGCTGCATAAAGAGGACGGAATGGGCGGCGCCCATGTGGGCCTTGTGCTCGGCGACCGCCTCAAGGGCGTCCCGGTCGTTGATCTTCGCCAGGAGCCTCCCCCAGCTTCCCGTCGCCGGCTTGATCACCAGCGGGTAGCCGAGGCGCTTCGCTCCCTCGGCCGCTCCCTCGGGAGAGAAGGCGACCGCGTATTCCGGCTGCGGTATTCCTGCGGCGGAGAGCCTGGCTGCGGTGACGATCTTGTCTGCGCAGAGGCCCATGACCTCGGAAGAATTTATCGTCAGCACCCCCCGTGACTCGAGGAGCACCGCAAGGGCCGAGTTCTGGGTCTGGCTCACGCACCGGCAGAGCGCGACGTCGCCCGTATCCCCGGGGAGATCCGGCCACATTCCGTCGCTGGCGTTCACCGCCGAGAAGGGTATGCCCCGTTCTTCGGCGGCTTTGAACAGCAGTTTCTCCTCGGTGCGGAGGCGGGTGTAGAAGATGAAGAAGTGTGCCATCTACTCTCCCCAGTCCTCCTGGACCTCGGGGGCCTCGGCAACGGTGATCGGGTTCAGGGAAACGACCTCGAGCTCCGTCCCGCAGTCGGGGCACGTAAGAAGCTCGCCTTCCATGATCTCGGCGGGCAGCATGACATCTCCTTCGCAGACAACACATTGAACTTTAGTTGACATAACAGATCCCTCCAAAATAAAATTTAGCAATGGGGGGATTGTAAACTGGTGTTCTGTTTTCGTCAAGCAAGAAAATTAAGTTTCTTTTTCTGCATGTTTCAGAAGGGAGGGGGACAGGAATTCCTGTCTCCGGCTGATTGGGGGTGTCTTTAGAATACGAGGGAGCGGGAACGCCGCCCGTGACATCGGATGGAAGCCTTCAAAAAACCGGAGGTACCGCGCGGCTGCCGCGGTACCTCCGGTGTGGTCATTCATTCCGGAAAAAAACTCTCCCCGGATTCCCTTTGGTGAGGATCAGCAGGAACGCCATCCGTGGACGGGGGGAGCGGTTATACCTTAAACTGGCCGAGCTGGCGCTCCATCTCCTCCATGCCTTCGAGGAGCGTCTGCGATTGTTCCGTGACCGATTCGAACGCTTCATGGGCGGCCTGGGCGGAATTCCTGATCCCTTCGAGCCGTTCGACGATATTGGACGTTCCCTGGGCGATGTTGTCAACGGCACCTGCCATTTCGATATTCGAATGGGACTGGTCGCGGGCCAGTTCCGAAACCTTTTTCAGCTCCGCGTCCATGGAGGAGAGTTCATCCATGCTTGCCTTCAGGGTCTGCTGGAGGATCCCCGCCTTTTCGACCACGGTGCGCAGCGTTTCCTCTTCCTCTTCAGTGGCCTTGATGGACTCTCCAGCGTATCCGGAGAGCGAGCTCATAAGATTGGAAATTTCGCTCGCAGCGCGGTTGGATTCTTCCGCGAGCTTCCGGACCTCGTCTGCCACGACCGCGAAGCCCCGTCCCGCCTCCCCGGCCCTCGCCGCCTCGATGGCGGCGTTCAGCGCGAGCAGGTTCGTCTGGTCGGCAAATCCCGTTATGGCGCCGACGAAACCCGCGATCGAATCGACCGCCTCGGCCAGGGCGGACATCTTCGCCCGATTTTCCTGCGAACGGGTGCTGACTGCCTCGATATCCGAGACAACCTCCTCCAGCTTTCGGGCGACGTCTTTCGTAAACCCGGTCGTCTTCGCCGAGGATTCCACGCACTGCCCCGCCGCCTTTGCGACTGAGACGGATGTCGCCGACATCTCCGCGACTCCTGCGTTCGTCTGTTCGACCGCGGCTGCGTTGGACTCGGAGAGCGAGACTATTTCCCCCACCGCGTCGTTGACCAGCTCGATGGATTCCATGGATTTCCCGGAGAGGGCGGAAAGCCTGCGAGATTCGTCGCCGAGGCGCCTTGATATGCCGATCACGTCGACAACAAGGCGGGAGAGCTTTTCGATGAACTGGTTCATGGAAGAGCCCAGGCGCCCCACTTCATCCTCCGTCCTGACGGCGATGGAGACCGTGAGATCCCCCTCCCCCTCGCCGAGGTCACGGACCACGTCGGTCATGCGGCGCAGGGGGGCGACGACACGAAGAAGCCCGATAACGTTGAGGATCAGCACCGCCGTCACGATCCCAAGCGCGAAGAAGAGAATCCTCCGTGTAACGGCTGCCTCCGCCTCGGCTGCCTGGGCTGAGAAAGAGGCGATGAGCTGATCCCTGGTCTTTTCGCTGGCCCGTGTGAGTTCTGTGAGATATCCGGTGTCGAGTCCGATTTCGACCGACCCTATCTTGTTCCCTTCCCGCAGGATTTCGGCAGTGAAGGGCCGGAAGGCCGCTCCCTCCTTCTTTTCCCCGGCCATTTTCGAACCGTCCTTGGCGTAGATGACGGCGTATGCCACATTCGGCACGTTGAGCATGTCTTTCGCGTAGTCCTTCAGCGATTCTTCGTTGAAATCCCACAAGGGAGTGGCGGAGATGACCGCCAGGTAACCGGACATGGCTTCTCCGTAGGCCTGGGCGCTTCGTTCATCGTTGGCGTTCTTGTTCTGGATGTCCTCGTTGAGCATCTTTTCTGCGACCCGCTCGACCGAGGAAGACATCTGGTTCACTCCTCTCTGGGCCATAAACGCCAGAGAGCCCGCCAGAAGGATCATGCTGACCGCTACCAGCAATCCGAGTTTTGCAACGATGCTTTTTGACACGTGCAATACCCCCTCAAAGATATGATAACGCGGATGATGTCCGTCGACACTGAACAACTTTACATAAGAGCGATATGTGATGAAAAAAAGTTTCCACGAAAGAAAGCGGATTTGCCGGACCGATTTTATTTTGGAAAATCTGATGAAATTGTGAACTATTCCTTAATGTAGGATAGCTCGAAAACCGGTTAAATGCAAGATACTCTGCCGGCAATGATGCATGAACACTGCCGGATTCATTGAAATGCCGCGTTGAACGTATCCCGGGAAATTCCTGAAACCTCGCGGGGAAGAATCACCTTGACTTCTTTCTAAGGTTTGATATATTTCTGATCGGGATAGAGTATAATTTATAGAAAAAGATGTTTTTTTACTCAAAATAGTGTTCCCGTTTTTTGGTGTGCAATGCAGGGTGAACAGTCTGGCCACAAAAAAAGGAGGACGAGATGATGAAGTGCTTGAAGGCAATGCTGGTGCTGGTATTCTGCCTGGTTTCCGCAGGCGCCTGGGCTGTTACGGCCGATGATATCGTGTACATGACCGAGGAGTACCCCCCGTTCAACATGGCGGGTCCGGACGGGGTGGCGACAGGAGCCTCCGTTGAAGTTATGGCGGGCATTTTCGAGAGAATGGGCGCCTCGAAAACGGTGAAGGACATCCAGGTGCTTCCGTGGGCCCGGGGGTATAAAGAAGTCCAGGAAAAGCCCAACACCTGCCTTTTCCTCATGACCATGTCGGACGAGCGCAAACCGATGTTCAAGTGGGTCGGTCCGGTGGCCCCGACCAAGATCGGCGTAATGGCCCTCAAGAGCAAGGGCTTGAAAATAGCATCCGTCAACGACCTTGTGAACCTGAAAGCAGGCGTTATCCGTGAGGATATCGGGGACACCCTTGCCCAGCAGGCGGGAATAAAGCACATCGAGCGGGTCCCTACCAACGAGCAGAACATCAAGAAGATCAGCGAGGGGCGCATCGATATCTGGGCCTTTGAAGAGAGCGTCGCCAAATGGCAGACAAAGGGATTCGGATTCAACCCCGACGATTTTGAAAGCGTCTGGACCCTGAGCGAAAGCGACCTTTACTTCGCCTTCAACAAGGATACGGACGATGCGCTGATTGCGGCCATGCAGAAAGTTCTCGACGAAATGAAGGCCGATGGCGCCTATGATGCCATCATGAAAAAGTACGCCATCAAGTGACCGTTCAGTGCTCTTCCATAACAAAACGTGCCGAGGCCGCCCTTTCAGGGGCGGCCTTTTTCTTGGGGGCACCGTGCCGGATCCCCGTGACGCAGTGCCGTCCATCATGGTTTCACGAAATGCCCGGTATTTTCGTCTCGTGTCCGCTGCCCTTGACAGAGAGGTGTGGGATGTGTAAGATAGTAATTGATTACTATCTTTAGAAAAGAAGAAGGTGCAGCCTCATGGCAACAAACGGAAAATACCTTCCCGCGGAAGAGCGGCGGGCCGTGATCGTGGAAACCGTCCTCACCCTCGCTTCGGAGGGAAATCCCTCGGAGATCACCACCGCTGCCATCGCCGAGCGCATGGGGCTGACCCAGGGCGCCCTCTTCCGCCATTTTCCCAACAAGGATGCCATCTGGGAAGCCGTCATGGCATGGGCGGCCCGGAACCTGGCCTCGAGGCTGGAAGCGGCCGCAATGGACGCACCGACATCCCTGGATGCTCTGGAGGCTGTTTTCTTCGCCCATATCGGCTTCATCTCCGAATACCCCGGCGTGCCGGGGATTTTCTTCAGCGAACTGCAGCGCCCCGGAGACAGCCCGGCCCGGGAGCGGGCGAGGAAACTTATGGAAGGGTATGGGACACGCCTCCGGGCCATTCTCCGGGAAGGCCAGGCATCAGGACAGCTTTCACCGGCCTTCGATCCCGGAGCGGTCGCCAGTCTCTTCGTGGGCATCATCCAGGGGCTGGTGCTCCAGTCATTCCTCTCCGGATCCCGGGAGACCATATCGGAAAAGGCCCCGGCGGCTTTCGCCCTCTTCCGTCGGGGCGTCGAAGCGGGGGATGCTTCGTGAGAAGAGTCTGGCGGACAGTTCTGCTTCTTGGGGCACTCCTCGGCCTGGCGGCTCTTTTCCTGTTCGTGATGATGCGGTCGGGGCCCCTGGCGCCCGTGCCCGTGACCGCTGCGGCCGTAGAAAAACGGTCCGTTGCCCCGGCGCTCTACGGCATCGGGGTGGTGGAATCGGGAGCGGTCTTCCGAGTGGGTCCCACATCCCCGGGACGGGTCCGGGAGGTGTTCGTCGAGGTGGGCGACAGGGTTGAGGCCGGGCAGAAGGTCGCCGTCATGGACCCGGTGGACCTGGACCAGCGGAGGGCCGCCCAGGAGGCTTCTATTGCCAGGCTCGAGGCTTCTGTTCGGGCCGCTTCCGCCAGGACGTCGGAGACCGGAGCCAGGAAAGAGTACGCCCAGGCCCAGTCGAAGCGGTACGATAACCTGCTGAAATCGGGGGCGGTGAGCGTGGACGCCGCCGAGGCGAAGCGCCAGGAGCGCCTGGTGACTGCTGCTGCATGGACGTCGGCCAATGCTGACCTCCAGGCCTCCCGTGCGGAGCTGGAGCGGGCGAAGGCCGACCTTGCGGCCCTCGCGTCCCAGAAGGAGAATCTTGATCTCCTGGCGCCTGCCGCCGGGCTGGTGTCGGCCAGGGCATCCGAACCCGGAACGACCGCGGTGGCGGGGCAGGCCGTGGTGGAAATAATCGATACGGGAAGCATCCGGGTTTCGGTCCGCTTCGACCAGGCCACCGCCTCGGGGCTTCGGGCCGGTCTTCCGGCGGACATCGTGCTCCGGTCCGGGAACGGTCGGGTGAGCGGAGGAGCCATTCTGCGGGTGGAGCCCGTGGCGGACCCCGTTACCGAGGAGCTGATCGCAAAAGCGGTCTTCAGTGAAATGCCGGATCCTCTTCCTCCACTCGGAGAACTTGCCGAGGTGACCGTGAAACTTCCGCCCCTTCCCGAAACGCCGGTCGTCCCTGACGGGGCGCTGCAGCGATACGCAGGGAGGAGGGGCGTGTGGATCATCATTAACGGGGCCATCGTTTTCCGGCCTGTTACGACCGGTCGGCGCGACCTGGCTGGAACGGTGCAGATACTGGAAGGCCTCGAAGGAGGCGAACGGGTGGTCGTGTACAGCGCCAGGGCCCTGACGCCGAAGAACAGGGTGAAGGTCCTCGAAACCCTGGAGGGGATGAAGCCATGATCAGCCTCGCGGGCCGGGACATTCTCCACGGGTGGGGAAAGTTTACCCTCACCGGTCTGGGGCTCGGGCTTCTCATCGGCGTGACCCTCACCATGGGGGGCGTCTACCGGGGCATGGTGGACGATGCAAGGGTGCTCCTCGACAACAGCGGCGCCGACCTCTGGGTCGTCCAGCAGGAGACCCTGGGCCCCTACGCTGAATCGTCCAGCATCTACGACGACGCCTGGAGGAGCGTTGCCGGAATGCCGGGCGTGGAGGCGGCGGCAAACGTAACCTACCTTACCACCCAGGTCCGGAGGGGCACGGAGGATGTCCGGGCCATGGTGGTGGGGGTGGACCCCGGCATGCCCGGTTCTCCGGGACAGCCGGGCTACCTGACGGCCGGACGGCATATCGCCCGCAGCCATTATGAAGCCGTGGCCGATGCGGCCACGGGGTTTCGCACCGGTGACGAAATCCGTATCAGGAGGAACACCTATACGGTGGTGGGCCTTACCCGCCGCATGGTCTCCTCCGGAGGGGACCCCATGATCTTCATTCCGCTGAAGGACGCCCAGGAGGCCCAGTTCCTGAAGGACAACGACTCCATCCTGCAGCAGCGGCGCCGTACGGCGTCCAACCCGTCGCTGAACAGGCCTGGGGTGCCGGGACTCCTGGAGAGCGTCATCGCCTCCCAGAGCGCCAATCTCAACGTGAACGCCGTTCTCGTCCGCCTCCTGCCCGGAGCGGACCCGGAGGAGACGGCGGCCCACATCCGCCGGTGGCTTCGCCTGGAGGTATACACGAGAGAACAGATGGAGGAGATCCTTCTCGGCAAGCTCATCGCCACGTCGTCGAGGCAGATCGGCATGTTCCTCGTGATTCTTGCCGTCGTGAGCGCCGCCATCGTGGCGTTCATCATCTACACCCTCACCCTCGGAAAGATCCGGGAGATCGCAGTGCTGAAGCTCATCGGGACGAAAAACCGGACCATCGTGGCCATGATCCTGCAGCAGGCGGTAGGGCTCGGCGTCCTCGGATTCATGATCGGGAAGATTTCGGCCACCTTCTGGGCCCCCTTTTTCCCCAAGTTCGTCCTGCTGGAGGCCCGGGACGCGGTGACGGGGTTCGCGGCGGTGATCGTCATGTGCGTCCTGGCGAGCTTTCTGGCCATCCGGGCAGCGCTCAGGGTGGACCCTGCCGAGGCCATCGGAGGCTGACATGGCGGAGCGGTTGAAGCGAGGAATCACCATCGAAGGCCTGCGCAAGCGGTACGGATCGGGGGAGACGGCGGTGGACGCCCTGAAGGGCGTCGACATGGCGGTGTCTCCCGGAGAGGTGGTGGGCCTCATCGGTCCCTCGGGATCAGGAAAGAGCACTCTGCTCAAGTGCCTCGGGGCCGTGATCGAGCCCACCGCCGGCCGGATGACCCTCGGAGACGATGTCATTTATGACGGGAAGTGGAAAATAAAGGACCTCAGGGCCCTCCGGAGGGACAGGATCGGGTTCATTTTCCAGGCCCCCTACCTCATTCCCTTCCTTGACGTGACGGACAACGTGGCCCTGCTCCCCATGCTCGCGGGCCGTTCCGACGGGGAGTCAAGGAAACGGGCCAAAGAACTCCTGGAAGCCCTGGACGTGGGGCACAGGGCTTCCGCCATGCCCTCCCGGCTCTCGGGGGGAGAGCAGCAGCGGGTGGCCATAGCCCGGGCCCTGGCGAACAGGCCGCCGGTGATCCTGGCCGACGAGCCCACGGCGCCCCTGGACAGCGAACGGGCCCTGTCGGTGATCACCATACTGAACGCCATGGCGAAGCAGTACGAGACGGCGATCATCGTGGTGACCCACGACGAGAAGATCATCCCGACCTTTCGGAGGATTTACCGTATCCGGGACGGAAAAACGGAGGAAATGGCCGGCAGGGGGCCTGGCCTCCTGGAGGGCGAACCGGGTCTCCCTGCTGTCGAGGCGTGAACGGCGGACCAGCATGCCCGCCGGCTTGTGCACGGCCAGGAACCAGGAATCCCTGTAGATTACGGCCACGGTTCTCTCTCTTTCTTCCTCCATCTGCTCTTCCCCCCTTCTTTGTGGTAGTATACAGTATGACGACCGATCAGGGAGATGATTGCTCATGTCAATCGGCTGGGAAGCGGAAAGGGAACAGGTCGCCTTCATCATGAGGAGGCTGTACCGCCAGGGACTGACCACCTGCTCCGGCGGAAACGTGAGCCTCCGCTGCGGCGGCGTGATTCTCATAACCTCATCCGGGACGGACAAGGGCGAAATCGCCGCCGGCCAGATCGGGGCAGTGACCCCGGAAGGGGAGAGCCTCCTTCCCGGGCTGAAGCTCAGCATCGAGACGGAAATGCATCTTGAAGTGTACCGGAACCGCCCGGACGTGAACGGCATCGTCCATGCTCACCCTGTGACGGCCTCCGCCTTTGCCGCCCTCGAGAGGGACATCGATACCCGGCTCACCGCCGAGGCGTGGCACGTCCTGGGGACACCGGTGAGGGCCCCCTACGCCCTCATGGGGACGGCGGACCTCGCCCGGATCGTCGGGGAAGCTGCGGGAAAGGGCAATGCGGTGGTCATGGAAAACCACGGCGTTCTCACCGTTGGGCGGACCCTTTTCGAAGCCTTCGACAGGCTGGAACTCCTCGAGACCGCCGCGAAAATGACCTGGATAGCCGAAACCATGGGTTCGCCCCGGCACCTGACGGAAGCCAGGATAAAGGAAATCGAACAAATTTACGGCAGGCGGAAATGACCGCCATGCACAAAAATAATGAGGTGTCTTCATGTTCATCGCGTCAGCCCTCGGCATTCTGGCGGCTTTTTTCTTTTTCGGCATTTTTTCCTCCGGAAAGGTGAGCTCTTCGTCAGAGTATTCCGTAGCCAGCAGAAAAGCGACCGCCGGAGGCGTTTCGGGCATCATCCTCGGCAGCCTTGTCGGAGGCTCTTCCACCGTCGGGACGGTACAGATGGCGTACCATTACGGCCTGTCCGCCTGGTGGTTCACCCTGGGGGGCGGCATCGGCTGCCTCATAATGGGACTGTGGTTCGTCAAGCCCCTGAGAGCGACGGAGCTTATCACCCTTCCCCAGTTCCTCGGCCGCCATTTCGGGCAGGGATCGGCGGTCCTTTCCGCCGTGGCCACCGCCCTGGGATCGTTCATCGCCCTCATTGCCCAGTTCCTTGCGGGAACGGCGCTTCTGGGCTCCGTCTTTCCCTTCCCCGCCTGGGTATCCGCCGTTTTCATGGCGGTGCTCATCCTGGCCTTTGCCTACGGGGGAGGGATCAAGAGCTTCAGCAGGCTGGGGAAGGTGAAGATCATCTTTCTCTACGGGGTCATGGTCCTCTGCGTCGGGGCAGCGTTCCTCGCAGGTCATACCCCTTCGGTGCTCGTCCGGTCCCTTCCCGCCGACCCCTTCTTCAACATATTCGCCCGGGGCGTTGCAAAGGACCTCGGCGCCTTCACATCGCTCCTCTGCGGCGTCCTGTGCGGCCAGATCTACATCCAGGCTGTCTACGCCGCATCCTCCGACGCCACCGCCCGGAAGGGGTGCCTCTGGACCTCCATGATCACTCCGCCCCTGGGGCTTCTGGGCGTCTGGATCGGCCTCGCCCTCCGGAACTCTGGGGTGCCTGTGGAAGCATCCCAGGCCCTTCCCTTTTTCATCCGGACCTATTTCCACCCCCTCGTCGCCGGGCTGCTGTGGTCGGGCATCATGATCACCGTCCTGGGGACCTCTGTGGGGATCACCTTCGGCGTCGCCACCAACCTCACCCGGGACATGTACCTGAAGACGAAGCGGGCGGCCGCCTACGACGACGCGAAAATCCTCTTCGCCAGCAGGATCACCGTCCTGGGAACGGTCATCGTCGCCGGTCTGATCGCCCTGGCGGCGGGGAAAAGCATGATCCTCCAGTGGGCGTACCTGGGCATGGGCATCAAGGGGGCGGGCATCATCATTCCCCTCATCGCCGCAGTCTTTCTGCCCGGGAGGCTGCCCTCCGGCTGGAGCCTTCTTTCCGGAACCTGCGGCCTTGCGGGGGTCTTCATCGGGGCGGCGTTCTTCAAGGGCACGGATCCCCTGCTGCCGGGGCTGGCCCTCTCGGGGGCCATCGCCCTGGCAGGCCTGGCCCTTGCCCGGAGGAAAACAAACCTGCCGGGAGGATGAACGGAATGATCCGTTCTCCTGCCGATTCGGGGAGGCGGGGGATACTGCTATAATATTCTTCTCAACTTTCCGCCGGAAGTGCAGGGAGGAATGGAGTATGAGCCGGAGCTTTGCCGTGTTTTTTTCGCTCTACATGCTGATGTACGGGAGCATGCACGTTTTTGTCTACTTCAAGCTGAGAAGCGCCCTGGGACGAGGCTGGAAATGGACCGCCCTTTTCATTCTTGTGTCCCTGGCGATGATCGTAGGCGCACGGGCCCTGTGGCTCTTCGACTTCGGGGACGCCCATACCCTCCGGAAGGTCCTGTCCTACTCGGGGTACGTCTGGATGGCCTTCATCTTCATGACCTTCGCCTGGTTCGTCCTCATCGACCTTGTGAGGTTTCTCTTCTGGATCATTGACGGTCTCCTCTCCTCGCGGTTCGGCGACCTGCTCGGTTCGCCGAAGCTCCGGGCGGCCGTAGCGGTCTCGGCGGCTCTTTCCATCTGCGTGTACGGCTGGTTCGAAGCGCTGAACATCAGGACGGTCACCATCACCATCCCCACCGCGAAGCTGCCCAGGGGGGTGGACCGTGTCCGCATCGCCCAGCTCTCCGACGTGCACTTGGGGTGGATCATCCAGGAGGACCGGCTGGCCGCCATGCTTGACGCGGTAAAGGCCGCGGAACCCGACATGCTCGTCATCACGGGTGACCTGGTGGACGGCGACATGGAGGAGCGGGAAGCTGAAGTCGCCCTCTTCCGGTCCATGAAGCTGCCCCACGGCGTCTACGCCGTGACCGGAAACCACGAATACCATGCCGGCATCGGCCAGGCGCTGGCCTTCAAGGAACATGCCGGGCTGAGAGTCCTGCGGAACGAGGCTGTCCGAGCCGGGGGGGTCATCCTCGCCGGAGTGGACGACAGGGCGGCCAGGCGGTATGGATACGAGACCGTGCCGGATGCGTCAGTCCTGTCGGGAATGCCGCACAACCGGTTCGTGGTGCTCCTCAAGCACCAGCCGTTCATCGACTCCGACGCTGTGGGGCTGTTCGACCTCCAGCTCTCGGGGCACACCCACGGCGGCCAGATATGGCCGTTCTACTGGGCGACCAGGGCAGTCTACGATTACCGCCCCGGCCTTCGGGCCATCGTCCCCCCGGAGAGGAGCGGACAGGCCCATGCCGCGTCTCCGGGGAGGCAGAGCCGGATCTACGCGAACAACGGCACGGGAACGTGGGGCCCTCCCATACGGTTCCTCACCCCTCCCGAAGTGACGGTCATCGACATCGTGAGGCAGTAGAAGACTTCAAAAAAAGGGCCTCCCCGGCATTTCCGGGGAGGCCCTTTCCAATGACGGCCGTCAGGGGTAGAGGATCCGGAGACAGGCCCCGCAGAGGGCTCCCAGGCTGGACACGGTCTTCTCCTGCGGAAGGCCCGACGCGTCGTAGGCCAGGGGAAGCTCCGTGCAGGCCGCGCATATGGGGAGATCCCTCTCCTCCCACAGCTTCAGCACTACGCCTTTCAGCAGCTCCCCTCCCTCCGCCTTCCTGTTCGACTTCACCAGCTCGATGCTTTCCTGCACCTTCTGCTGCACTTCCAGGGAAGGGATGAAGAAGGGGTAGTTCCTCTTCTCGCCGTAGCGCTGGTAGAGCCCGCTGTCCATGGTCCCCCGGGTGGCCAGGAGCCACGCCCCTTCCGGGCTCATCCTTCCGGCGGCCGCCACCGTCTCGTCGACGATGTGGACGAGGGGTACCGGCAGTTCGTCCCGGAAGCGGTCGATGAAGAAATGGGCCGTGTTGCAGGGGACTGCAAGGACATCGGCTCCCCACCCCGCGAGGGTGAGGAGATTCTTCTTCAGCCGTTCCGTGGGGTCTTCCCCCGTGCCGAGAATGGCGCTGCTCCGGTCGGGCACCTGGGGATCGGAGAGCAGGTAGGTCACGGCGTGCTCCTGGTCCCGGGAGACGGGCGCCCGCTCCGCCAGGAGCCGGAGAAATTCCGCCGCCGCCGCCGGGCCCATGCCGCCGAGCACACCGAGAATTTTATCGGGCTGTCTGTTGTTCACCATGAAAACACCTCCGGAGAGTTTTGTCCTTACATTATATATCATGCACAGAAGAGAGGGCCGAAGATGTTTCACAACCGTTACACTGCTGTGCGGCATCCGTTACCTATCCTCCCTATACTTTCATCATCGGCCGGGGATGGTCTCCGGCGAACGGACAAAAACAAGGAGGTTCTTTCGCAATGAGAAAAACGGCAGCGGTTCTCGCGGGAATAGCGATCCTCTCCCTTTCCGGCATGGCCTTCGGGGCTGACATCGTCATGAACGGCTCCACCACGGTCCTTCCCATCGCCCAGGCGGCGGCGGAGAAGTACATGGCGGCCAACGAAGGCGTGAAGATCAGCGTCTCCGGCGGCGGCAGCGGCAACGGAATCAAGGCCATCATCGACGGAACCACGGACATCGCCAATTCCTCCCGGTTCATCAAGCAGGACGAGGTCAAGGCCGCGGTGGAAAAGGGCACGTACCCCGTTCCCTTCGCGGTGGCCATGGATGCCCTGCTCCCCATCGTCCACCCCGACAACCCGGTTCAGGAT
>Ga0123327_1001447_pt1 | contig 20202 bp, 26 predicted proteins | sample BioC13SIPDNA_4_FD_89701 | JGI IMG/M metagenome (GOLD analysis project Ga0123327, IMG submission 89701) | Anaerobic biogas reactor microbial communites from Washington, USA - Biogas_R1_B C13 SIP DNA | ecosystem: Engineered > Bioreactor > Anaerobic > Unclassified | place: Washington, USA...
AACAATCGGGCGTAAAGAATGAGTTGCCGGAGAGTTCCTAATCTCTGAAAGCCCTTGATTTCAAGCCATTCTGCCGCTCTGACAACAGCATTTCTTTGTATCAATTCTTGGGTTTACCTTTCAGTGTAGACCTCAACGAATTCCCATTCAGCATTAGCTTTTATATGGCGGGTGTAGTAGTCTACTTGGGCTTCGTAACTTGAAATCTGCTCTTCATAATCGGTCGAAACTCGTGCGTAGGCAGCTACCCTTTTCTTGGCGGGAATATTGACAGCATTAGGCGAGAAGTGTTTGACTGTTGGCGGTATGACTGTTACTGATCGTGCTGCGTTCATTGGCTGTTTCTCCTTTTTATATTTTCAAGCTGACGTTCTCGTGCCTGTTGTTTTGCTTCTTCAGTCCATTTCCGCGATTTGTCCTGCCAGGTTGCTTCAACCTTGTGTCCGTCGTGGAATACATAAACCAATTGATTTAAATCATACACTCGCATTTCCTTAACCTGGGTTTTGAAAAATACCTCGTCAAATTCAGGGGTACCCAATACCTCAGCAGTCAGAGATAACAGTATGTCCTCCGGGATTTGCTTTGAAGGGCAGGCGGCCTTACCGTGCCGGTTGAAGGTTGAACATATCCAGACCGGTTTGGCATATTTGCTTCCTGCGCCGTTTATTTTTCTGCGGTAGTATTTCCCGCACTGCCCACATAAGATTTTCCCTGAAAAGGGATATGTATTGGGAGTACCGGCACCCGGATTATACTTTGCTGCCTGGTTTTTTAATCTCTCCTGCACAAGCTCAAAGGTATCCCTATCAATAATCGACGGATGGCTGTCCTTAACATAATACCTGGGAAGCATACCATGGTTGATGCATTTTTTCTTATCAATATGGTCTGCGATGAAAACCTTTTGCAATAGCATGTCTCCAACATACTTTTCATTGCGCAGTATCCGGTCAACCGTGGCTTCGAGCCATGTATTGCCTCTTTTGGTCTTGATGCCTGCTATGTTCAGCTTTTTCATTATGGCGTTTTTACCCATACCCCCAAGATAATCGGCAAAAATCATCCTGACGGTTTCAGCCTCCTGCGGCACTATTTCAAGCGTATCCCCATTAAGACGGTAGCCAAGAATGGAAAAGCCATGCGGGAGTCCATCTTTGAAATTGTTTCTTATCCGCCACTTGCAGTTTTCGCTGACCGAACGGCTTTCCTCCTGGGCAAAAGAAGCGAGGATGGTAAGCATTAACTCGCCATCCCCACTAAGACTATGGATATTCTCCTTTTCAAAATACACATCAATATTCAACAGTTTTAGTTCTCGCACTGCCTCCAACAAAGTGACCGTGTTCCTTGCAAACCTTGATATAGATTTTGTGATCACCATATCCACTTTTCCTGCTCTGCAGTCGGTAAGCAGACGTTGAAACTCTACCCTGCTATCCTTGGTGCCCGTTTGTGCTTCGTCGGCATAAACGCCAACATACTGCCACTTATTATTCCTTTGTATCAGTTCACTATAATAGCTGATCTGAGCAGATAGTGAGTTAAGCATCGCATCTTTACCGCTTGAGACCCTGGCATAAGCCACTACCCGCTTTTTGGCAGGTATCCTTGGCTTAGAAGGTTCAATTATTCGTATGCTGCGTTCCATGATGCCCTCCTTTCAGGCACATGTTACCTCTGATTTCCTACTCATAGCAAGTCATTCAGCGGGCTAAAGCACCTATAATTGGGCGATATTTTGCAATTAATATTGTATTGATTTTCTTGTACTCCCGGTCGTTTATAAGCCCCTTACCAAGCATTGTTTTGGCAATTGCAAGAGCCACTCGATAATTCTTTTCAGCTTTAAACTGCTCCAATGTCACGATCGTTCCTCGCTTTCGTCTTCTGTGGTTCTCCAAATCGGTCCTTAATATAGCAAGCGTGGCCACAATATTTCCGTCTGTTGTTGCCATAGCTCTCAAATACCTTCCCGCAGCAGGCACAAGTAAAATGGTAGATCGCCTTCCTATCCAGGTTCTCCTTATGGGCTTTCCACCAAGCTCTGCGGCAGGCATCAGAGCAGAACTTTTTAGGTTTGTGCTTCGGGTTCTGCCTAAGCTGCTTGCCGCAATGCCTGCAGACGGTATTATCCTTTGATTCAGGGGTGGCATCAGGTGATAAAATAATGCCGCCAACCGGCAGGTTGTTGCGCCTGCAAAAGGATTTTATGGTATTTTCGGATATGTTAAGATTTGATGATATCTGTGCATAGCTCATACCTTCAAATCGCATCTGGCGTATTCTGGCCTTTTCGTCAGTGGTCATTTCATTCTCTCCTTAACACAGAAACGGCCCCTGAAGGCCGCACCTGATTGAAGTCAAACTGACATCATTAAGATTAAGCCCCTAAAACCCTTCCTTATTAGTAGGATCATTAAAGAAAGCAAAGGATGATAATACCGTAAAAATGAGTGTCGTTAATTCCTTGAAACTATCCTCAGTCAAGCCAATCGGTACAAGTAAACCGTAGTTCTTAAGAATAAATAAAACTAGGGCTGCTACCGCGCACCATGCTACCGGACTTCTCCATCTTGATTGTTTCATCATTAAACATCTCCTTTCAAAATCAAGGCCGCCACTCCCTTAATTAGAATGGCGGCATATTCACCAGCAACCGTTTTTCCTTTAACAGCGTTTTGCAACCAGTAGTCTGGACTTTTTATAATTCCTTTTTCTTTCAATGCCTTCACCGCTGCTTCCAGTGAGGTATCCCTTTCCTGCAGCACAATACCAAAATATTTAAGGATTCCACTGCTAATGGCCAGCCCTATTGCTTGAATGTTCTGCAGTATCCATTCGGCGTCTTCCAGATTATCATGAAAAGCTACCTCGATTAGCGCAGCCGGAGCATTGGTCTTCGTTAGTTCATAGAGCTTAGAACTAAACTTGATCCCCCGGTCTACCGTTGGTGTGAGTACTTCGATCTCAGCATATACAGCGTGAGCAAGCTTTTCTCCCTGGCCGCCGGGAGCATACGCAAAGACTTCACATCCCCTGCCCCCACCGGCATTGCTGTGAATAGCCAAATGGATATCAGGTTTTCTCGCGTTGCTATCTGCTACTACTTGAGCTAAATTCATTTCCGGTCTGTTCCGATATACCACTACACCGTAACGCCTTAGAATTTGTTCGCATACGTCAGCCAACTGGTTCATTCGTAATTCTTCGGTGCCATAACAGCCAACACCCCTGTTGTTTTCTTGGGTTGAGGGGCTTAAGTAAACACTTTTAGACATGACTGGAATCCTCCTTGTTCAATTGGGATAAAACAGCTTTTAGTTTCTCAGGTACAGGCAATCCGATTCTTGCGGTGTTTTCAAGGATGCTGATTCCTTCATTAGATAAGTAAAAAAAGATAACTGCGGTGCGAATAACATCGCCGTTGCATATAATGTTCGCATCAATAATGTGCCCAACAGCCACCAATGCAAAAATCAGTATCTTCTTGAATATGCCTCTGGCTCCGACCTCACTGGACAACCGCTTATTGAGAATGGCTACCATGACCCCAGTTAAATAATCAATGACTACAAATGTTATAAGCGCATACAAAAATCCATCCCAGCCTCCCTGCACCCAGCCCAGCCAGCCTCCTATCCCTGAAAAAGCAATTTGTATGGCATGAACTACGTCTTTCATAAATTTCTGCCTCCTTTTTGAAATAAAAAAAAGAGCCCCAAGGCCCATCCTGAAAACTATCTTAAGCTGCCTATAATTCACTGGCAGTCTTGATCCTACCTAACACATCCTTCTGTATATAGGCTGGCACCTGATCAATCGTTCTCCTTCCCGCCAGCACCAATTCAGCCATTAAATCTGGGCTGACCGTGCCGGGAGTTGCTTGCGAAAGTTTGGCTACAGCCTCCATCAGTACTAGACTATACTGTTCCAGTTTGGCTAATCTTTCATCGTGCGGAATGCCACTGCCTTCGCTCACCTGGTTATGCCATTCAGCCGTAGGTTTGAGTTCCAGGTGGCATCCTTCCTTCCTTACAACCCTTATAGTTTCATAATTAGACAAATTGAGTTCAGGGTCATGAGCAAAGACAGAATCCTGGCCTCGAGCCAGCATCGGTTCAGTCTCGGATGCTTGAACTACTAAACCATCAGCCTTGTTATGCACTAAAAACATTAGCACCTAACCCCCTTCGCCTAATATTTGTAGATTTCTAAGTTGCCAACCATAGATCCGCCGCCCCCGCCGTAAACATAATAATATATGGTAACAGATAGGGAAGAACGAAAAGGTATACCTAAATTAGTTCGGCTGCCGATTACATTGAGTTTTCCGCCCAAATCTGAGAACAGATAAACATTGGAAGTTCCCCAAGCCACACTACCTGAACTAGAACCGAATCCAGGTATAGCCGTCCCATCGACGGTAACAGTAGCCCTGCAATAGCTGGTCCATGTTGTACCCATACCATATATATAAATATTTTGCAAAATACCTGCGCCGTTATAGGTGATGGTCACACTTTGTTCATTGCTGCTCCAGCTGCAAAATGATGACTGGACTGTACTAATCTGCATGATCTTGTAGTTCTTAATGTAGTTTTGCATAACCTCTTTCAGGTTGCCAATTTTAGAATGCAGGCTCCCCGCCGGATCTTCGGTATCGGTCCTAACTCCGACCTGCCTGCGGATAAAGGCCAGTATCTCTTCTGAGCCAAACATTACACCACCCCCCGTGTTAATATCTCGCCTGACCATTGATAGGTCTTGATCTGCCTGACCCCGCCGGAAAAACCGGAAGCCGGTGGTAAATAGCGGTAGGCCTTGGAGATCAGATCACCTTCCCAAATAAGCCAGGTGATGGCGTTGTAGCCATAGATGCCATGCAAGAGGTTGCCAGTTTCCCCGTTATATACGCTGAAGTGGATGGCGTTCTCGGCTGTCCAAGCTCCGCTGTTTCCCGCTCTTTTGTAAGTAGGGTATAAGGAGTCCTGGATGGTTTCCCCATGCAGGTGAAAGTGGTTATCAGCATCACCGGCTTTTTTAATGATCATCCAGTAATAAGCCCCGTTAACCAGGTCAGATATATCTATGGGAATACTAAAGACGGTTTTAGACATCGGCATAAATTCTTGGGGGAGGACCATGTATTTTAATACTGAGCCCATTGAACCATCCGGATTGAAGCCTTCCCGGAGTTCGACCAAGAGATCAGCACCCTGGCCATGCCTGATAATTTCAAAGGATACTCTCGCGATAGCGGCGGCGGCATCGGCTTTAAACCTTACAACATGATCATAACCAGCACAGTCAAATTCAGCTATACCCACTCCCGTTTTCCCATCAAAAGCGGTACCTTCATAAATATGCGAGAATTCCTGCATCATCATAGCGGCATTGGCCAGGTTTTCATCAATTACCGTTTGTCCGCTTTCAGCCGCAAACAACATTTCATACACCTCCTACTGTAGACTAAGTCTGCATTCTACTGTTAAGATCATCTGGTTTTCCTTTGCCCAGGGCACCTTTAAAAGATTAAACATAATGCCTGAACCGGGAGTGTCGGTTGCATCCGTAAATATGCAGGTCTTTTGATGCTGGCCGTTGCCTTCTCCCGCCAGCAACACGGTTCTGAGCCTTATGGCATTTCCTGATTGGGTCACCACCGATACTGCTTTGCGGTAAACCTCGCTGATCGTGTCCCCTTCGGCAGTATCATCCCCTATAACCAAATACGGACTGGAGAGCCCAGCCAGTTTCTGGGCAGCTATATTTAAGCCGGTAGCAGTTACATAATTCTGTAATGGGCCGACAATCTTCCCGTTTTCATATTCCAAATACCACTCCGATTTTAGACTGATTGTATCTTCCATGTTCATACCACCCCGTACTGGCCTAGTACCACGGTCAGGCCAACCACTGAATCTGCATCTTCAGGCGATTTGTAGTTAAATACCTGTATTGTGGCCTTTTGATAGGCTCTGAACTTTATATAACCGGGGTACGGTACCGTAATAGATTTAGAAAAGTCTATATCCGCCCATTCGCTCCACTGGCCACCATCAGTGCTCGCCGCGATCTGTAACCCCCGCGGCAGTGACATAGCCTGGGTCTGAGGATAAATGCGGGCCAGACTACCGATGGTTGATATTGCTGCACTTTCCGGCTGGGGAATGGAGGTAAGTCCCCATTTATGCATTTCCCATATTAATGACATTGATAGCCCTCCTATGCTGCATCCTCAACCGTAATTACTGCCAATACCGACCAAAGCCCCACTGCGGTGTTGGTTATCTGTTTAATACTGAAACCTTCCCCCGGCCTGATACATAAGGGTTTAACATCCATTCCCCGAGGTATCATATTAAAATCCAACAAAGGAGTGGCATTAAGAGTCAGCGGTATCTCATCATTATTAACCGTTACCGGCCACATTAAGGCTCCTTCTGCAATGGTGGCTCCAGTGGCAATATGAACCCCTGATGCCAAATCTGAATCTGCACTATCGGCCTTTTGTGGGTTAATGGTAATACCGTCGCTTTGGCTGGTAGCGCGCATAAAATCTAATTCCACCCCGACCCCGTTCACATATGTCAGTGACATATTGACGATAGACAGCCTGGGTACCCTGATGAGATACCCGCTGCCTGCATCATTATATATGGAAAACAAGTGCTTGTTCTGTGCTAGGGCTACGCTGGGTGCCAAACAGTAATAGGTAGGCAACCCATGCAAAGCTACATATTGTTCATAACCCGCCCCGCCTTCAATAGCCCGGAAGCGGGCATTAAGCTTTTTCCCGGTACTGTCGGGCGGGACTTGAATATATCCGCCAGCCATTTAATCAGCCTCCCATCGTTAATGTACTGCTTCGGCAGCCTTCGACCACCCAGGGGCGGCTCCTGGCTGTCGTCAGCAGCGTATCGGTAAGCGATATAGCTTCCGTTCCATAAACAAATTTATGAATCAGGTTAGTCTCATTCGTTCTCTTCTTCTGTTGCGCCGAGACCAAAGCTTTTAAGAAGTCCGTGATCCCCAGGAGACGGCCACCGAATTCAACGTTAAAGATCCAAAGGCCGGCTTCACTTAGGGAGATCCCCACCTTCTGCACCAAGAATACCGAGTTAATGCCTCGCTCAGGGAGTTCTACGGCCACCAGTTGCCCAGGTGCCAGCCAGATACTGTAGTGATGAAACTGCCTCTGGTTTTGGGATTGGCCCATTCCCTCAGGTCCGCATTGCCTGCTGATTCGGCTGCTTCAATCGTTACCAGGGTGCTATCCTTGATTTGGTGTTCATACACCCCATCCCCGCCTTCCAATGTGGCAATGGTCGACTGGCTGGCCAGATCGTCAACTACGGTAATGACACCAATGCTCTGTCTGGCGGTAAAAGATATGGTGAGTCCGTTCTCGGGCGCATCGGTAGCAGCCGAGCAGCGCAGGTAGCGGTCATTGACATTCACCATATAGTCCTTGCTGTCTTCCTCATCCGTACCTTCAATCCCCACCGTATAATCTGTCCCGCCCACCTGTAGGCTGCATTCCTGGGGTGCCCAGGGCAACACCCAGATGCGGGCCGCGCCATCCGCCTTCCACTCGATGGTCTGTGGATCGGACAGCATACTGCCGCCCAATACATAAACCCGGTTGCGCAGTCCCTGATGGTCGATACTGACCTTGAAGTTGTAGAACCTTCCGCCAGGTTGCAGGGACATGGGAGCGGCAAAACCCAGTTCGCCGGGGTCAAAAAAATGGACCACTTTGTAATAGTCCACGTACCATTGCCAGCCGATATAGTCGCACAGCCACTTCATGCAGTCGGACGGCATTATGTAGTTGAAGTCGGTGCCGGTGGACTCGATTATCGGAGCACCGCTCTTAACCCCTGCTGCGGAAAAATCTGGGCAATATTTACTTAAGATATCCCGAACGATAACGTCGGCGTTCCATCCCAGGTAATTTTCCACCACCAGCTTTTTATTCATCTGCAGGGTGTAGTCCTGGCAGTCAGCTTTCCACACCAACGGTGCCTTGCTGTTTACTAGTTCCACCCGGTCTATAATGCCTGCAAAAAGCCGGGGTTCCGTAAGGGCAGTATCTTCAATGATAACTTCGCTTCCCTGCAAGGGCTTGGCACCCTTGACTGAAAAAGAACAGCTGTCGGCCTGATAAGTAAGAACCTGGGTGATATTAAGACTCCCCCGGCGATAATCCGGCCAGCGGTCAATTCCTGCAATCTTTAGGCTTTTAGCCACTGAATCGCACCCCCTTGGCCAGCAGAGTGCGGTAGATCTGCTCACCCGCATCAGCAGTGCCGCCATTAACCGTTATGCTAATCCTGTTGATGGTGGTCGAGCTGTTACTTGTTGAATTAGCGGCAACGGTACCCAAGGCTAACGGGGCAACTCCTGCCAAAGCACCCTGTAAGTCAAGACCCATTAAATTGTTTTTTAAGCTGCTGTAGGCGGCTGTTATATCAGCCACCCCGATTTTAATCTTGTCTACTAAAGAAGGGGAATTGCGCTGATTAGGGTCCATACCTGAACCCATTATGCTACGTACTTCATCCATAACACTTTGCAAGGCACTCATCCTGGACCTTATGCCCCTTATTAACTCACTCATGGCCTGGATACCATAACCGGATGATTTCTTGGCTATTTCCTCATACTTCTTCTCGATAGTGGCGATGGTTTCGGCGGCGCTCTTTTTAATTTCTCCGTTCTTTTCCTCCCAGGCCTTTTTGTACTTGGCCAACTCCTCATCAGCCTTGGCTTTCATTTCAATGAGTTTGATCTGCATTTCGATAGTCTGCTGCGCCAATTGATTCTGGGTTTCCATCCTGATCTCGCTCAAGCGCTGGCTAAGATCAACCCGGGCCTGCCGCATCTCGATATTGGCTTCAGCCCGAGCCTGAGCGTTTTTGGTTTTCCAAAGGTTCACATATTTGTTAAGCTCATCAGTTGTCAAGGTATTTAGAGCAGCGACCTGGGGGGCCGCCTTGACCCCCATCTGCCTCAGCTCGTCGATTAGCCCCTCATCAACCCCTTTGGTAGCCAGCGACTTCAGGTTGGCCTGCCAGCTGTCGAATTGGCTGACCTGATCCTCCAGATTGCCAAGTAAGGACTTACCCGATGCTTTTTGCGGTTTTACTTCATCAAATAGTCCAATCTGGTTCTTGATTGATTCAACCTTAGCCGCATAGCTTTGTTTGTAGGCTTCTATGGCCTGGGCTTCTTTTTCTAAGCCTGCTGCCGTAATAGCGGCTAATTTATCTGACAGTTCCTGCTGCAAAGCTATTTCATCTTGGGCCAGTTTAGTTTTAACTTCCCGGCACTGGTCAGCGTACTCTTTTTCTGTTTCCAGCAGCTTGGCATTAGTTTGGGCCGCTATCTTTTCCAGACTGTTTTTCATATTGACCAAGGTGGCAATAATGTCGGATACCGAACCTTCCACAAAGGACAATCCGTCTTGCATGCCTGTACTCAAGCCTTCACTGATATTAAGGCCATATTCATGCATGACCTGGGAGGGGGACTTGATAGACAGGGCTTCTTTGATCTTACCTTTTACGGTTTCGGCAACTTCCCCGGCGATATCCCTAACTCGCTCGATCCTGTCTTTAATCCCGTTAATCAAACCCTGAATAATATGAGCTCCAATTTCCAGTAGAGTGTTGTGCAGGGCTCTTAATCCCTCGAAAGCGTTGACCACCACGGTTTTGATACCGTTCCACAGGGAGATAAAGATATTTTTCATATGCTCCCAGGCCCCTTGCCAGTCTCCCTGCAAAACATCCAGGAAAAAACCAAACATATTGATAATGACTTGAGCCGCGGTTTTAAACACTGCCTTGATAATATTCCATATGTTTGAAAGTACAGCGGTAATATCTTTACCCCAAGTGTCCCAGAATGTTTTGATAGCTGTTCCGGCTTTGGCAATAATGGTATAGATATCGGACCATATCTCCTTTACCGTATTGCGAAAGCCCTCGTTGTTTTGCCAAAGTTTCGTAACGGCTAAAACTAGTCCGGCAATAACGGCTACGGCGATACCAATAGGACCGGTCAAGGCGGTAAAAGCCGCCCCCAACGCTGCGGTAACCCCACCAGCACTAGCGATGGCTGCCGCAGCCGTACTAACTACACCAGAGATGGCCCCGGCGGCAGTAATCAGCTGGCCGATAATTAGGACAACCGGGCCTATCGCAGCGGCTACCCCCGCAACAACCAGAATAGTTTTTTGGGCGCTGGGACTCAAAGCACCGAATTTTTGCACCAGTTCGTTTAATCTCTGTATCAAAGGTGTTATAACCGGCAGGATATGCTGACCCATGGTTGATCCCAGCTCTTTTAAGCTTTCAGAAGAAACCCGCATTTGATTAGCTGTGTCTGCTCCAGTTCTCTCGAAATCCCCCTGGGCGTTCTTGGTCATGGCCAGGACGTAATTGTACCGAAGCTGGGTCTGCTCGGCCTGGTTCATATCCTGGATCTTCTTCTTAATGCCCTGACTGTAGGCGTATTCCTGCAGGTTGGCCTGGGTCATGACGATCCCTAATTGTTTTAAGGACTCAGTCTCACCGGTGAATACCGACTTTAAAGCAGTATCCGCTATATCGATTTGAATGTTTTTGAAACTGGACAGGTCACCGGCCAGTCCGACCAGGGTTTTACCCATAACCGCTGCCTGCTCGGTACCAAGGCCCATGCTGGTAGCCATATCCCCATAGGCGGCGGCCATATCCAACGCGGTTCCCTGGGCGATACCGAAGCGGTTCAAAGTGGTATCGCTCCAGTCCTTGATCTCTTTAGCATTTTCCTTAAAAGCCACTTCTACTTTGTTAATAGCTTCATTGGTATCTGAGGCCAGTTTTACTGCAGCACCGCCAGCGGCCATCAGTGGTGCGGTAACTGCCAGGGACAATCCTTGCCCGGCACTCACAATGCTGCTGCCTGCCGTTTTTAGTTTCCGGCTTGCTTCCTCGGCTTTTTTAGCTAGTTTAGTCCAGGCTGAGCTTTGCAGTTCTAGTTCCTTGACCGTCTTTGAGAGGGAGTGTTCCATATTGGCCAGAACCTTTTCGGCCTTCAGCATTTTTATCTGCAGTTTTTCTACAGCCGCCGCATCCTGTTCAGTGCTACCCGCTGCTTTTTCGTAGGCATCTTTTAAGGCGGTTACTTTTTGCCTTTGCACCTCAGCCTGCTTATTAAAATATTCAACTTTTAATTTAAGCTGGTCGGTGGTGCTGCCCATATCACCCATCTTGGCGGCTGCCGCCTGAAATTCAGCCTTGGCCAGCTTAAGTGACTGATCCAATTCTTTCATGCCCTGATTAAAACCGGTATTATCCAGCCCAATCTTCACCAGCAATTCACCGATGGTTTCTGCCAACTGATCTCACCCCCTCACCAAATATCATCAATGTACCCGCTTGGGTTGTTTTCGGCTTCGTTAACTACAGAGCCGACAATGAGCAGATCCCAGAACATCTCGAGCCCCATGGTGTCAATCTGGTCCGGGAGCCAGTGGTAGCTTTGAGCCAGGGCCAAATAAAAATACATCACCATTTGGTAAGCCGACAGACGGCTTAGGTCTGGTCCATCGGCGCGATTCCGTTTGGGAGTTCTGCCATCTTTCGGCTAACCACCTCGGCCACCCAGCCGGCAATCTGGTAAAAGAGGGGGACAAACTCATCTAAGTCCAGTTCCTCCTCGATAACTTGCGCGGTTATTTCCGGGTGGTTAAAGGCGGCAGCAATCAGGCGCTCCATCTCGCTTAAAGCTTCCTGGTCGCCTTGCTCCTTATCGCTGAATTTGTCCTTGAATCTGGTCACCTCGCGCCAGAGCTTGACCTTAGGCGGCGGCGCGGTGTATGTCTTTCCTTTAAGGGTAATTGTCGGTGTTTCCATATCGTGTCCCTCCTGAAATCAGATCAAGTGGCTGCGGAAGGCTTCCGTTTAAGAGCCCCGCTGCCCTTTAAATTTAGGCGGTAGTGAATTTGGTCACGCTGTTCGCCGCCAGTTTGTTTCCGGCCAGGTCACAAACGTCCTTGGTACAGATAGCCCGATAAGCAGTTGCTGCCGACAAATTGGCACCGGGTGTAAAGGTGACAACTGTACGGGCGGTATTTATTGAGAGCATGCCAGCCAAAGCAGATCCATCAGAATCCTTAATTAAGAAGAAATTGCTGTCGATCGCAAGGCTTGCCAGAATGGCTTTACTGAAGGTCCAGTTGACAGCAGAACCAACCGCTACACCGGTAGCGTTATTAGCCGGGACTACGGTAACCGTCAAAGGAGTGGTATCAATTGTTCCTTCAACAGAATTAAACCAGTTGCTGCCGATACTGGCGACATAGTCAGGATGATCTTCATCAGCAATGCGCTGCCACAAATCATCATAGGCACGTTTAACAAAAGTGCCCTTAAGCTTGGGAGTCTGGAATTTCGGCTTATCCTCACCCGTTGCGTACACCTGATCCGGCAGAGCAAACATGCCCTTGGTCAGCCAGATGTAGCGGTAATGGCCGTTGCTTTTTTTGGACATGAATCCTAAAGCCACATAAGGTGCAACGTCAGTGGCTTTTTTCAGCATGACTCCGCCAACTATGCTGTGCCCCAGCAAAGCAGCCTGGTCTGAAAGACTTATGTCTTTGGCCTCAAACTCCACATCAATCTCACCCAGGGCAGTTGCGGTCTCATCCGGGCCATCATCAGCATAGAGTACTTCAGTATTTGATTTGGGGGAAATTTTAGCATTGATCGCCCCCGCAATTTTCACCGGAGCAAGATAGGAAACCCCGGCAGCATCATCTTTGGTCAGGACAGCATAATACAGATTTTTCAAGCCCACTTGTACCCCTGCCATTTTTCAACCTCCTTAAATTTCCCGCTCAGTTACATACCTGAGCGTTTTGTGATATATGCCGGTATCGTCTTCATAAAGATCGGCGCTGCCGGTCCTTTTAAACCCTAGAGCTTTCATGGTTTTGTCCACCTCGGCGGCAATAGCCGAAGTGCTAGCTCCTTTTACCCATACACCCACCTGCAGGTGCACCTCAGCCATAAAAGCAGTGCCATCTGCCCAGGCGGAATCAAAATTGGTTAACTCAAATAAAGTAATGTATTTATTTAAGCCCTCCGGTGCTTTTAGCTGGTAGATTTGAGGCCCGCCCAATAAAGCCAGCAGAGCGGCATTGCTTTCCAAGGCGGCCAGCACTTCTGGTTTAATGTTGATCATAGGTTAAGCCCCGCTTTCAGGGTCTGCCTGATGGTTTCCAGCACCTGTTTCTTACTTTCGGCTTTGGCCGGACCCATAAAAGGGCGGGCGGTCATTTTAGAGGTGCCGTACTCCAGAAATTTGCCATAAAAAAATGGAGCCTTTGGCCCCACCTCTACGTATTTGCTATTTTCATCCTGCTTTGGTTCGGAAATCGCGATATTGTCTGCCAAATGCTCCTTCGTCCCTGCACTTCGGGGAGCTCTCCTGCTAGCATTATCCCTTACTATTTTGGCCCCGGCATAGAGTGCCTGGTTCTCTGCTGGAGCAGCTCTTTGCCCCAGTTCCTTTAGCCTATCTAAAATATCTTCCATGCCTTCTAGGGTAATATTATCCGCCACCGGGGATCACCTCCTTGCACATCAGTTCTATTAGGCGGTGCCACTCACCCTTATCGATTACAGACAGAATATGAAATACTCGGGAGCCATATAGTACCCGCATTGAGGGAGTTATCCCTGTTTTGTAGCGGATTTTAATCCGGGTGGTGACCTCCGACTGCACGGCTTGCGCCTGGAAGTATTCTTTACCCGATATGTCCGCCACTGCTGCCCAGACTGTGGCTACTGTAGTCCAACTTTCCAGGGGGATGCCTTCTGATTTGGTGATAGTCTTGACCTGCAAGGCAATACGCTGCCGCATCTCACCCATTAAATCGCGCTTCTTCACAATTACCACCCTTCCCGGCGGTAGGCGAATAAGAGCCTGGTCATAAACTCAATTAACGCTTTCATGTCCACTGCTTCCCGTAGTTCATAGAGATTGCCGATGGCATAGAGTAGGGCTTGTTTAACTGTTTCCGGCACATCAGTAAATTCGGTCAAGGGAATTCGTAGAATGTCCTGGCAGAGTTCCTCGGCGGCATTGATAAGATCGGTGATGAGCGTATTGTCTTCATCACCGTCTACTTTTAGATAGAGCTTCACTTCCTCCAGGGTAACTACCAATACGCTCACACCCTTCTCGTTACTCGGTTGTCATCAGCCCCGCGGCTTTAAGCTTGGCTAAAAGGGCATTAAAGTCAGCTACCAGGCCAGCGATGGTCGACGCGGTGCTATCCGCCTGAGTCTCAGTCGGTTTCAGATCCTTACCGACAAAGGTAAGCTTACCGCCGGAAGCAATCGCAAGTTCTCCACCAATAACGGTTCGTTGGCCGCCTTGCTCGATGTAGTTTTTTACATTGCTCACCATTAACCACCTACGCTTTCATCTGCAGTACTTTAATGGCTTCAGCCAGGATAAGCTTGCCATCCACCCTCTGAGTTGCTTTAAATCCCACCTGGCCGGTTGCAGCATAAAGCTCGTTTAACCTCTGAAAAGATCTGCCCTGCCGGTCTGCTATCCAATAATACCCAAAGTCGCCGAAAGCTATAGTTTTTGCAGCTGAGGCAATGGTCGGGACATATGATGAGGTCTTTAGCGGCCTGTTAAGAATTGTATCCGGCTGTCCGGCAGCAATAGATGGCTGCCATAGATATTGGCCATTACCGTCTTTAAGTTTTCTTATCGCTTTAACGGTAGAATCATTCATCACAAATATGGCATTTTTACGGTAAGGGGTTTTTAAACTATGATAAAGATCAATAACCTCATCAGCGGTTACAGCAGTTGCCGAAGCTGCAGTAATACCTATATCTGCTCCTCCTGTACCATTAAGAATTCCGGTTGGCTTACCGGAACCATCTCCAGTTAAGAAGGCTTCCTCTTCCTTAGCTCCGATACGTCTTGCAAATTCCTTAGCAATGTATGCTTCCAGGTTAAAGACACTGTCATTTAGAAGCTCTTCGGATACCTTAATAATTGTAGCCAGCTTATATGCTCCTATTGATACCTGCCCGAACGCATCGTCTGATTCAGGAATTACTCCCTCTTCCTCTACCCAGGAAGCGGTTCCTTTACTTGCAACAACAGGGATTTTGCGATCACCACTTGAGGTCTGGATTATCGTGGCTATGGTTCTAAAGATATTCTCCTCTTCCAGGGCTTCAATCAAAGTCCTTTCAAACTCGTCCGGTACCAGGTATCCTCCTTCTGAATCAGTCCCGATTTGGAGTGCATTTTGTACATCAAGGCTGTTTTTGTTTCTCATGGTTGTCCAGAAGGCATTCCTGTATTCGTTGCTGGCTCTACCGGTTTTTTCTGCTTCGGTTTTACTATTGGGATTATTTCTAATGGGATTAGTGGTAGCTTTTGAAAGCTCTAAATCAATAGCTGCCTGGCGTTCCAGCCGATCGATTTCTTTGCCAAGGTTTACGACCTCTGCTTCCATCTTTTCATAGGTGGCGGTATCTTCTGCTGACAGGAGTCCCTCTTCGGTTCTTTTACTGTCTAGAAAAGCTTTGGTATCCTCCCACAGTTTAGAGCGTTTTTCACGCAGTTCTAAAACTTTACTCATACCCATTCCTCCAATTCTAGCGTTTTTAATAGGCTTAATCTCTTTTCTAAATGGCTAATAGGGGTACTAGTGGCTGTTTCAGGTTTTTTTGCTTGCCTAGGTGGTAACTTCTTTACCAGCGCGTTAGTAACAGTCATTTTGTCAAAAATAAAAGCCGCACCTGGCGACTTCGTTTCACTGTCTTCTGTTGTATAGAGCACTTTATCGGCAAAGCCTAACTCCACCGCTTTCCACGCATTAAACCAGCTTTCCGCATCCATCATGTGGGATATTTTGGCCCTTGATAGCCCGGTTTTTTCTTCATATGCATTAATAATGCTTTCTTTAACCTCAGAAAGCATGGCAATGCCGCTCTGAAGATCGGAAACCTCCCCAAACACAACGGTTGCGGGGTTGTGAATCATCATCATGGCCACCGGAGACATATACACTTCATTTGCTGCCATAGCAATTACGGATGCTGCACTGGCTGCTATTCCTTCAATTTTGACAGTGATATTTCCCGGATATTCTTTTAACATGGTGTAAATCTGACTGGCAGCAAAGACATCTCCCCCTGGGGAATTGAGCATTACAGTAACATCTCCCTCAGATGAATAGAGCTCGGCTTTAAACTGCTTGGGTGTAATATCATCATCAAACCAGCTGTTCTCTGCGATATATCCGTCTAAATAGAGTGTTCTGTCATTCTCATTTTTAATCCAGTTCCAAAACTTTCTACTCATTTTGCGCCCTCCTTTCCTGTTATATCTCTTTTTATGTAAGCACCAACATCTTCGAGTTTGAGCATATTGCCATTCATAGCGTATATATCCCCATGCTCAATGGAGTTCATATTTTCCAAGGCTCTTATATCATTAGGGCTTAAGAAGCCATTTTGAATACCCACCGCATAACCTTGCATTCTTGATGCATAGTCACCGCGAAGCAGTCCATCTACCACAAAGCCTACAAAATACTGGCCTTTCTCTGATTTGCTAAGCAATGCTTTATTCATTCCTTGCTCGAGCCTGACCAGCCAGGGCCGAATGGTATGAACTACGAAGCTGATAGATTGGTGTTCAATATTACTAAAAGTAGCCTTGTCCAAATTAGCTACCAGATGGGGCGGTACCCTGAATATCCGGCAGATCTCCTCGGTTTGAAACTTCCTCGTTTCCAAGAACTGCGCCTGCTCCGGCGGTATACCTATTGACTGAAATTTCATTCCTTCCTCAAGGACTGCTACCCGGTGCGCATTACCGCTTCCCTGATACACTGCATTCCAGCTTTCCCGGATTCGTGCCGGATCTTTTACTACTCCGGGGTGCTCAAGTACTCCACCGGGATTGGCACCATTGGCAAAGAATTTAGCTCCGTATTCTTCTGTAGCTATGGCCATACCTATCGCATTTTTGGCCATGGCAATTGGTGAATAACCAACCAGACCGTCAAAACCCAGTCCTGGAATATGCAGAACCTCGTCTCTTCTAAGAATTACTGTGCCGGTGCCCTTGTGGTACTCATAGAAAAGCTCACCATCTAAGCTTCTATTTACTGTCATCCTATCCGGCAGTAAGGGATAAAGCGCCAGCACATTTCCTCTTCCGTCTCTAATTACCTGAGCATAGGCATTTCCCCATAATAAAAGATGACTCATGAGTGTTTCTCTAAAAACAAATGAAGTCATCTCAGGGTTAGGCTCATCATGGAGCAGATAATATAGCCGGTGGTCAAGGGCTTTTTCCTTACCCCGATCTGTATATTTGTAAACATGCAACGGTAGGCTAGCTATGGTTTCAGCCAGGATTCGTACACAAGCATAAACTGCTGTGGTTTGCATAGCTGTTCTTTCATTGACGGTTTTTCCACTGGTGGTGCCGCCGAAGAAAAAACTGTATGTGCTCCCCCAATAGCTATTTTTAGGAGATGCTCTTGGCTGAAGTAATTTTGATAATATCGGTATTCTCAATATCCTTCCTCCTAAAAATGGGCATAAAAAAACCACCCTTTTATCGATGGTTTTTTATTTCTGCATTTATTAAGTATTTTAAATTCGAAGTTCAATTGCTTCATGCAAAATAATATTGTTATGCCAAAAGTTATATTCATCAAGCTTTTGTGTAACCTGGTCGTAGACTGGTTTTTTGCCTGAAGGATCTCTTAGAGTAACGGCCAGACAGAAATACTGGCTTAAGTCTTTATCAGCACGTTGGGCACTTATTATAGCATGGTCTCTGAACAATCCTCTCAAAAATAGAAACCATTTTCTGTCTTGCACAAGATATCTTTTGGTTGCTTCTGTTACTTCCGAAAGGTCAACAGCATATTTTTTAACAGGATAATATTTATCCGCGTATTGTATAAGAAGTCTTTCCTGTAGTGCAAAAGTATCTTGGTTACTTTTAATCTTTCTAGAGCTATAGAAACGTTCTAATAAAATGTTTTTTGGATCACTTCTCCCAACTGGATTAAGTATGGTTCTTCTTGTAGTGTCCCGATCCACCTTTTTGTCATATGTACCCATTTTGATATCTATGTTTGACTGACAGTATTCAGGACCCTGAGAAGGGCTAAGAATTGGATTATATACTAGGGTAACGATTATCTGACCAGTATAATAGCCATTTTCAATTAGGCATTCTGGCATCGGAAAATCCATAATATCAATAAATTCACTTTTTGGTAATTCATCACGCAAAATAAGAGTTGCTTCATTTGGAGCATTATAAATAATATCACGAACTTTCTTCGGTTTACCAAAGCCAACTTGGTTGACTCTTTCATCATTTGGTATATTAAGTAATTCAGGATACATTGCTGAATGAATCATTAAGGTTTTAATAAGAAGCGGATCAAATTCTTCAGCTATTTCCTGATGAAGTCCAGCAGCCAAAGCTGTAATCCTTGGAGTAGAATAACTCGTTCCTACCGATTTTGATATGGTTCCGTCCAATCCAAATGATTTTACTCCTGTTTGTACCAATTTCCCACTCGAATCTATCCCCGCATTTCCTCCGTAATGTACCAATTCTGGCTTAATAATATATGACGGACCTCGACCCACTCTTGAGAAAGGAGAAGGATTATCAATATCTGCAATATCATTATCATTTTTGTCATGTGCTAATGAACCAACTACTAGAGCTCTAACTGAGTCTGCTCCTTCATGTAGTCTCCCCTTTGGTTTGCCAGTTAGAAAGTTGCTACAGTTTCCTGCCGACTTACATATGAGAATATTGTACTCGTCCTGCAAGGCATCAAGCGCTATTGCAAAATCGGAGAATTTATCATCTGTTACAGACCTTGTAATACTTATTGACAGATTCCATATTTTTACCTCATCGGCATATGCTTTTACAACTCTCTGAATATTAGAAACCAATTCATCCTCATCAATTTCTTCCTTTTTAGTATCAGGAAAAACATTAGCATCTAGTAGCCTGCATCCGTCAGTACCTATCCATTCTTTTCCTTCAAGTTCATCTCCATATAACACAATTCCTGAAACAAAGGTCCCATGATTTCTGTTGATAGATTCTTCAGGATAAACTGTCCATTTACCATCAAGCCAGGGATTGAGATAATCAATCTCTTTAATTCCGCTGTCAAGTATTCCCACAGTAACGTAATGCCTACCCTCTTGGGGTAGTTTCACTTTTATTTCCATATCATCATTAATTGCATCCAGTGTTATTCTATATTGTGGCATTGGCTCAATAGAAAAAATAGTCTCAAAAGCTTCTTCGCTCTTAAGCGCTTCTAAATTATCTGGAACAACCGCCTGCAGACTATATACTCTATAGCCCGGCGCATATTCAGTTTTTTTCATTGAAAAACCATGCTTTTTTACGGTCCTCTCAAACAAAAGGTTTGCAGCATTATTTAGATTAAAATCCTGATAATTTATAAGTTTAATTTTATAATTTGCCTTAGAGCTTTCATCCCCTATCTTAATATCCGGTGTAAATTCCTCTATAGACTCAATACAGGATAATGCATAATCATAAAGTTCTGTTTTACTTAGCCTTTCAGCAATCACATCAGTTTCTTTTACATTATTCACTTTAATGAGAAGTTCATCTGAATTTGTAAGACCAATAACGTTCTCCGATGACCCTACCCTAAAAAGGTTGCTCAACTCTACTCGGTGTGACTTAGCAGTCTTATCCTCGACTATGCGGGTTTTTAAGATAAGGGGAATAAAAGAATTAGCTTTCTCTTTTTTCTCCATTACTTCCCGATATCCCTTAAAAGTGTTCGTTAGCATTTCAGACTTTAACACCAGAGCTTCGCCTTTTAGCAACCATTTGGGCTGATCATTCGGCCCACCCTCTACCCTTAAATTATCTATATCCCTAGTAGCAAAAAATTTTATGGGCAGTTTGTTATTATCCGGCATTTATTACACCTCCTTTAACTTTCCAGTAGATTCTCGGAAAGTCTCAATCCAGTTGTAACAACTGGTTCAAGTCTGGATAAATGTGGATCACCCCCAATAACTCCCCCAACCCCACATAGCTAAAACAAGCAATATAATTTAAAATTGG